>Ga0315336_1007008_pt1 | contig 11124 bp, 10 predicted proteins | sample ASW5metaG_FD_204512 | JGI IMG/M metagenome (GOLD analysis project Ga0315336, IMG submission 204512) | Ammonia-oxidizing marine archaeal communities from Monterey Bay, California, United States - ASW #5 | ecosystem: Environmental > Aquatic > Marine > Intertidal zone | place: USA: California... | reverse complement strand
ATTCCCACCTGGGTGATTTTATCGAGGACAAGAACGTCGAAGCGCCTGAAGAAGCGGCACTGGGTTCTGGCCTGACCGGTGCAACCAGCGATATTCTGGACAGCCTGACCGAGCGGGAAGCCAAAGTAATCCGAATGCGCTTTGGCATCGGCATGAACAACGACCATACGCTAGAAGAAGTCGGGAAACAGTTCGATGTCACCCGGGAACGCATCCGGCAGATCGAAGCTAAAGCACTGCGTAAGATGCGCCACCCCACTCGCTCGGAAAGACTCAGAAGCTACCTCGATCAGTAATCACGAGACTGAGGTTTGAGTTTGGTCTCCACACAACAGTCGGGCCTGTAGCTCGATTGGTTAGTACAGTGGACTCATAATTAATTTTTTCCACCCGACTGTTGCCAAATCCATGCATTAGTTTCAAACGTTTACGTTGGACTTCCTCTGTAGACCAACCCTAAAGTTTGCTACTTTATGTAATTTTGTAACGCGAAATGTACGACTATTTTGGTGGAGCTATACTTGTTTCTTATTAGTAAGATATCAGAACAAAGGAATAAGAATTGCAGTTAAGAGGAGTTAGATTTCTCATCGATCAATGATCGATAAATAGAGTCTATATTTCTCAGCATTGTTGTTGATGAGAACCGAGATCTTAGCTTAAAGAATGCATTCGTAGTCAAATGTTGTCTGAGATCACTATCCGAGCATAGCCGTCTTAGTTTATCTGCAATATCACGGGGCTCAGGCTTGGCTAGTAATCCATCGAGATCATCAGTAACAAGTTCCGGCAGGCCACCTACTCGGGTGACGACAAGAGGCTTCCCTAGTTGCATTGCCTCAAGTGGTACGTATGGCATAGAGTCAAATCTAGATGGCTGAATTATAATATCACAACTAGCCATTTCGTCCATAACCTGTAGTGCATGCCCCATAAGGAGTACTTGATCACCAAGGTTTAATTTTTGAATTAACTTTTGAAGAATATAATGATCCTTACCTTCTCCATATATTTTACAAGTGATTGGAACGAAGTACTCTTCAGTAAGGATTTTTATCGCTCGGACTAGTAAGTCGAAACCTTTGGCGTATTCAAGTCGGCCAAAAGCACCAATAACAATAGGTGTTTGTACAGGAGTGGGAACAAGTTCTTGATCAGATGCTCTTGGTTGAATACCATTGTAGTTTACAAAAGACATCTCACTGACGGGCCCAATTATTTTTGAGAACTGTGCTTTGGCGTACTTAGATTCAAAAACATACATATCTGTGCTCGGCCTAAGGAATTTCTCAACTTTGTTTTGGATGGTGCTAGTCCACCCATGCCTTCTCTCATGACTAATACCACCATGAGGGGTATAAACTACTTTGGCACCAGTCAGTTTTCCGCAAATGCGTGCATACAGACCACCTTTGGCTCCATGTCCATGCACTATATCGATATGTTGCGACTTAAACATTCGATAAATTAAAATAATATTTCCTAGATCTCTCGTCGAGATCGTGTGAGTTATAGGTAAATTTTTCACCGAGATTGAATCAAGTGGTGAAGCGCGGTATGTTGGATCACTATCAGTTACATTAGTAACCAGATGATGGCGATAGAATTGAGCATCTAAACCGCCGCAGAGTTGACAAATGTGCAGTCGCACACCACCGCTCATGCGCCGGGCTATGTGTAATACTTGGATTTGTCTAGAATTTAGCAACCTGTGTGTACTAGATCTAGATCACTATCCATCATTTCCAACCAGATTGGTGCATTGATTTATCGGTGGAAAGTATCTGAGTTTTCGAGAAAAGATAAAGCAGAACGCTCTTTCGTAGGAGAAAACACCGACCAAACAAAACTTGGAGAGTTTTGTCTGATGTCACTAGCTTAATTTCATCGGCGCGTTGCTCTAAGCCTAACTGTAGGAAATGTCGAACAAATAATATGGGCGATGTGGTCTTTACCTTCAAGACATTCATCCGACAATATCCCTTGAATTTAGCAAAAGGTATCAACGCAGTGGAGTGTCTCGAATTATAAATCTTGATTTGTTCTTTAAATGGAAAATTGATCAGTCACGACTTCAATAACATTTCATCGTGAAGTTGCGAAAGGTACATTGCACCCTCTGACTGTTGATCAACGAATCGTTTAAGAACTGAGTAAGTAAATGGCAATAGTTCATAGTCTTTGCACGCGGCACCTCTTTCCAACAAAATAAATTGACAGCTGACGATATCGATGATCCGAAGAATATTTGCTAACGGAGCTGAGCGAAATCGCGAGTGCTTTCGTATGATTAGGGCTAAAGAATAAAAACTGTTAAGGCTTTTTTGGGATACGTTAATAGCAGGAATTATCTCAACAAATTCGCCGTTATGTAGTGTTTTTACTGACACACTTAAAAGGGGATTAATTTGGCATTTAGATTCTGGTGTACAGTCAAGGTACTAGGATTCCTTTAATAAGGTCATGAGTATGAGTGAAACGTTGGCTACCAACAATCAAAAGAGGAAATCAATTGGTAAACGAATAGTCTATCAGGCTACTGAATTCACAACCTCCGTTGGGTTGAAAATAGGAATAGAAAGAAGTGGTTTAATTTGCCTGCTCTTCCACGCTATTATGCCAGGAGCCACCACACAGGCATCTGACAGCGTATTACCTGCTCTTGGTCTCAGAATCGACGATTACCGGGAAATATTTGAATTATTTTTAAAGGCTGGATATATTTTTGTATCGGCCGATATGCTTCTTAGCGACATGCCTGACAAAGGAAAATTTGTTCATGTCACATTCGACGATGGCTATTTCAATAATGTTCAGATATTACCCTTACTAGAAGAATACAATATCCCAGCCCATATTTTTGTAGCAACTTCAAATGTGCTTCAAAACAAAAAATATTGGTGGGATGCGGTATATCAGCATATGCATCTAGTCGGTAAGAATCAAGCCGAAATCGCATCATCAATCGAAAGTCTAAAAAAACAAACTCACACGCAAATTACCAACTACTTAATCAAGGAATATGGCGTGATGGTGTTTTCTCCTTGCTCGGATGTGGATCGACCGTTGACGCCTGATGAACTTAAAGATCTAGCGAAGCATTCCCTTATTACAATTGGCAATCATACTAGAGACCATATATTAGTAGATCGAAGTGATTCGGAGTTGGTCCTCAAGCAGGTAACTGGTGCCCAAGAAGACCTAGCCAGTATTATAGGCTTTCCCCCTTACTCATTTGCGTTTCCGAACGGAAATTATAATCACAGATCATTGGGTCTTTTGGAGGACAATGGGTTCAAGTTGGGATTTAGTTGTGATTTTAGATCAAATCATCTAAGAAAAGATTTTAAAGGTAGAAGAAAATTAAGACTCGGACGCTTTTCTTTTATCTCGAGCCTAGAACTAAATATGCAATGTAAAATGTTTCGAGCTGCCGATCTATCACCAATCGTTCTTGGAAAAAGGTTGCGAAAGATGGTACGCAGATGAGAAAGTAGCTATGCCAACCTCTTCAAATTTAGTTAACGGGCAAGATTTTTTCTTACCTTTGCTGAACAGAAAATGGTTACTGCTGTTGGAACCGGATGCAATTTCTGGGTACCGCATTCGGCCCAATATACAGCTAGCCGCTGAAGAGTTGGGCTTTTCTTTTAACTCTAATAGCCTTGGCCTACGTGGGCCAGATAACGTTAATGCTGATAATGTCCTGCTAGGAACATCATTTGCGATGGGATTTGCTGTTAATGAAGGTCAGGACTGGTGGGCCTCTGTCTTAAACGGCAATTGGTTGAACATCAGTTTGGCTGTTGGCGTTAATCGACTTCGGTCTCTCTATGATGCTTTTTATGTCGGCGCTAAACGTTGTGCCGTCGTGATATACCATCCAAATTTTTGGCCCTATGCAAGACAATATGAAGATCAAGAAACTTCTAATAAATCCCCTCATGACTTTTTTGGTTGGCAGACCGACGAACGTTTTTGTGCTGCCATGCAAGTTAAGATTCTTGGAACTCGAGAAATCAAAGCGCAGTCAGAGGCCGCGGTTACCTTTAAACGTGACGGTGTTGAACACTATATCGAGAGTGTGATTTATCAATTTGATTTTGTAGAACAGGCCGAACTTGTTAAGCGCTCTTTTGCACACTGGAATCACATATTGAGTGGTTTTGATCGTGTGCATATTATTCGTACTCGCATGAAACAGGAGCTATGCCCTTCTGAATACAAAAACTCTACACTTGAAGCCACTTGCCATGGGTTTGATGAGGGCTGGCGGGTGTTCTGTGAGGGAGTAAAAGAGCACCCTGATCTTTCTATCCATGAATGTTCGAGTATCAAATACGACCATTTTTATCCCTCTGAGGGGCACTGGACGGCTGAGGGTAATGCCACTTTTGCAAAGTGGTTCAGTACATTAAATATTAATTAATACAATTGTTAGTTTGTCAGTAAGCGGATCACGAGGCAAAGTGAACCGTCGAAAGCCTGTTACAGCCACTTTCATCGTCATATGATTACTTTTCCTTTTATACTCTTTACTGCGCTTTCGTTTAGCCCACCCAGCTAAGGGACTACAACCATCAATTGCAACGGTACAAAAGCAATACCATCATGCTCAACGACACGCCTTCATATATTCAAGAAGCAATTTTTATCCGTACCTTAGAGGAAAGCTTTTTTACCTTATACGAACAGGGCCATCTAAACGGAACAATCCATACTTGCATTGGTCAGGAGCTAAGCGCCCTAGCTATTTGCGGGCAGCTTGGTGATAGAGATTTTGTTTTTTCCAATCACAGGTGCCATGGGCATTTTTTGGCGCTTACAGGTGAGACCAAGGCTTTAATAGCGGAATTAATGGGCAAACGAAGTGGTGTTTGCGGTGGCGTGGGTGGAAGCCAGCATCTGTTTGTAAAGGACCGCTTCTTCTCCAATGGAATTCAAGGCGGCATCGTTCCAGTTTCTGCGGGGCGCGCGCTCGCAGAAAAGCTCGACAATACTTCCAATATTGGTGTCGTTTTCATCGGAGATGGAACCTTGGGGCAAGGCGTAGTGTACGAAACGCTGAACATAATTTCTAAATGGGATATTCCGTTACTGGTTGTGCTGGAAAACAACCAGTATGCTCAATCTACTCCGCAGGCAAAGACCTTAGCAGGTGGTTTGGTCAGGCGATTTGAGGGATTTGGAATTCCTTGCTCTGAAGCTACTACACAAGATTGGGCATCATTGAAAGTGAGTGCAGCAAGCACCATTGACAAGGTACGCGAAACTGGAAGACCTGCCGCGCAAATTATCCATACATTTCGTCTGTATCCGCACTCAAAAAGTGACGACGACCGTGATCAGGCTGAAATTGATGCAGGGTACAAGCAAGACTTTATCAACTGCTATGCTCAGGAGTTTCCAGAGGCATATGCATCTGTAAAAAGCAAAGCAGAGAGTGATATACAAGCACTCATTGAAGAATTGAAGGCGGAATCCTCAATGTCTCTTGAAGAATATCGTGGGCAGGAGGCTAGCCCAAAGGTTCCGGAGTGGACACCTTTTAACCCCGTGGCAACACAAGACCGTACCGTTACTTCTTTGAATAAAGCGTTCCATAGTTTGATGGAGCGGGACGATAAGATCGTCTTTTTAGGGGAAGACATTCATTCTCCATACGGTGGTGCTTTTAAAGCGACGAAGGGGCTCAGTGATGCTTTCCCAAATCGGGTGTTCACAACACCTATCAGTGAGCAGGCTATTATGGGCATTTCCAACGGACTTGCGTTGGGAGGATATCGCCCTGTGCTCGAATTTATGTTTGGTGACTTCGTAATGCTCGCCATGGACCAAATTATCAACCACGCTTCCAAGTTTTATCACATGTACAACAGGGGGATTAGTTGCCCAGTTGTTGTACGTACCCCCATGGGGGGACACAGAGGCTACGGTCCTACACATAGTCAGACATTGGATAAATTCCTCGCTGGCGCAGACAACGTCTGCGTCGTTGCATTGAACCAGTTTATAGCCCCAGAAGCGTTGTATAGCCATATTCTTCAACATGAGCAGCATCCGCACATCGTGCTAGAAAATAAAATAGACTATACCCGCAGGGTAAACCCATTGCGTCATAAAGTCTTGAAGGATTATCGTTTTTCCCAATCTGATGATCCTTTCCCTGCAACTCGAATTGAGCCAATGGGAGGGAAAATGGACGCCTGCATTGTCACGTATGGTGGCAATGTGGAAATGGTTCTTTCTGCTATTACCGACCTTTTTTTAGAGCACGAATTACTTGCTGGCGCTATCGTGATGACACGAATTCACCCAATGAATCCAGAGGAGCTTGTAATTAACAGTGACCGTGTTTTTGTTGTAGAAGAGGGGGCCTCAAGTTACGGCTTTGGCAGTGAGGTTTTAGCTCTGTTGGCTGAAGGCGGTGCGCATTTTGCGTCACTACAACGCATCGGCTCGTTGCCTCTCCCCATTCCTGCTACAAGGGAGCTAGAGGAGGAGGTGCTCGTAACTAAAGAGCAAATCGTACGTACTATCGTGGCGGACTTTTAATGAGTGAAATTACACGCATTATTGTCCCAGCGGAATTCCCCAATGATGAATCTGCGTATATAACAGCTCTTTATTGCGAATCCGGTGAACAGGTCGAAGAAGGGGCTGAATTGCTGTCTATAGAGTTTTCAAAAGCAGTTCTCGAGGTGGCATCTCCTGCGACAGGGTATGTTTGTCTTTTATGTGTAGAACAGGAAGAAGTAACTGTCGGAGATACTGTTGCTATTCTTTTTACGACACAGGGAGAGTCGCTGAGCAATGTTACTGGCGCTAAATCGGAGTCATCTGAATCACCTTCTACAGAACAATCTCTGCCAATGGTGCTAGAAAAACCAATAGAAGGACTTTCAGCGCACAAGGATAACCCCACGCCCGAGTTAGTGCCTCTTGCTGAAGGAGCAGAGCTAATTTTTTCCCGTAAAGCTCAGGCATTAGTTGACGAACATAGTATTGATGCTGCCGTGTTTGCAGGCTTGGCATTTGTCCGTACTAAAGACGTTCTGGCATTCATAGAAGGGGTAAGGATAAAAAAGCAGATAGCCTCACGTATGAAGCGTGATAAGCCTGAGGATTTGCCGGCAAAGATCTCTTCAGAAATACTGGCTATTGGAAAGACAGCAGAAATACGTAACCTGTTGCAGGGACAAAACCAGATAACAAGTAATTTTCAGAAGAGAATCCGTTCACATGCCGGTCCGATCGGCTCCGGTGCTGCATTTGGCAGTTTAGGAACAATTCCAGTTATCCTAAAGGCCTGCTGTGTCTTGCTTAAAAAGTTTAAAGAACTAAATGGATATTTCTATAATAACGAATTACATTTCTATGAGGATGTTAATTTGGGATACGCTGTAGATCTTGGCAAAGGGTTGCAAGTTGTAAACCTGGATGACCTCTGTGAGGCTTCTGAAACAGAGATTAGCCGAAAAATTGTGAGTGGTGTCAAAGCCTACATGACCGGACAGATTGATCCTCAAGATATGGAAAAAGTAACCTTCGTTGTTACCGATCTTTCTAACGAAGGGGTTGATTTTTTCACTCCCTTACTTGGAAGGGGACAAAGCGGCACGTTGGGTATTTGCAGTACCGATGAGGTACTGGGAGCTTTTAACGTGTCGTTAACCTTCGATCATAGAGTAACCGAAGGACGCCTTGCCGCTACTTTCCTTCGAGAACTCGCCGCTGCAGTTGAGCAAACTCTTACACAATAGTTAATCTGTATGTCCATGAAAGATAAAATCTTTGAGCAAATTAGCAAAGTTATGGAAGTTGAAGTAAATGATATTTCTTTGGACTCGACTCCAGATACATTGGCAAACTGGGATTCGATGCGACACATGAATCTCATCTTAGCTTTTGAAATGGAGTTTAGTGTTGAAATTCCGCCTGAGAAGATTGTTGAAATGCTTAGTGTGCAGCTTATTATCGATACCGTTAGTGAACTGGTAGCGTAATTATGGTTTCTGTACGTAAGGCTGTTGCCGAAGATTACTCTGCAGTGCTTCCTCTGCTGCGCAGACTATCGACAGAACATGATTGGGCTCCGTTGTTTCGCAAAGCGTGGTCCTCAGGAGAAGAGACCTTTGGGTATCTTTTGGAAGATCAAGGGAAAGTCGTTGGTTTTCTAGGTCTTATTCACTCTGAACGCCTTATTAATGGGCAACCCATTTCTTTCTGTCATACGTCAAGTTGGATAGTTGAAGAATCCTATCGAAAGCATAGTCTCGGACTGCTGGCACCAGTCATCAAAATGAACGATAGACAGGTCGTAGACCTGTCAGCTAGCAAAGATGTTCATAATATATCGCTTAAGTTAGGGTTCACTTCTCTCGATACTGCGTTTGTAATTATTCCAGCCCTTCCCGTTGGACGGGGAATTTTGAAATGGACACACACAAAGGTTATAAATGGTGTTGACGCAATTGAACCATTGCTTGGAAAAGAAGAGCAAAGAATTCTACGCGATCATCATCAGACACCTTGTCAGCATCTGTTGCTTAAGAGTCGTGAAGCCACCTGCTATATTATTGGAACACGTGTTATAAAGCGTGGTCTTCCCTTTTTCCGAATCCACTACTTTAGCAATGTGGTGCTGTTTCTTGAGAGGGCAGGCAGCTTCCGTACGCGCTTGGGGATGGCAACAGCATCAATAGCATTGATAACAGATAAGCGGTTTTTACGTGGGCAGGAGCTACCACTAAGTAAAGAGCGTGCTCTTCCTTACCAGCGCATGGTCAAAGGTAGTTTTTTACAGCCTGAAGATATTGATAACCTTTATTCAGAATATGCCATCATGGAGATGCAGTGAAATAGCGACCTGGTGGATTCGCCAGGCGATTGATGCCAAGTGCAAAGACTGTTTCTACGATCCAGAAGATAGCGGCACCTGGAGAATGCAAGTGGAGAGTTGTGAGTTAGTCGAATGTTCTCTCTGGAACTACCATCCTAAGTCTCGCTCAAAGATGGCTGATAGTGCACCTGTTCAGCTGCACTACGAGAGTAATCACAGGGAGGTAAAGGCAGCACCAAAATTGTCTAGTCAATTAGATACAACGTCTACACGCGTACCCACCGTCTTGGAAGCAACTAACTGGTTGAGTTGGCTACGATTTCCATACCTATCCGCTAATCGCTTTACAACAACATTGTTATCGCGAAAATAAATGAAAATAGAATACAGCTTTGGGTGAGCCCGAAAAATCGATCGAGAAATATTCGCAAAGATTTTTCCATATGACCAATACCCCCAATAAACCCGCCACCAAAAAACTATGTATTCAAATCGGATTCGGCGACGCGAGAAACCTGGAAGATCTAACTCGGTATGGGTCCTTTCGCCTCTTGGGGATAAATTCTCCTCTCTAACGAGGCCTACCTGAAGTGCGTGTGTCGCGAGATCAGTACCTAAATAAGGGAAAAATATTGATACATAGCAGGTAAGTGGTTGAGCCGCACGAGCCACTCGTACCGTTTCCATATAATCATCAATTGTTTCTTCAGGCAACCCCATAAGTACAAAAAAGATAATATGAATGCCATACGTTTTTGCAATTGTGCAAAATTCTATGAGCTCCTCATTCGTGTACTTTGGACGAATAAGAACGTCCTTTCTCATTCTCTCCGATCCGCTCTCCAAGCCAATGTTTATTGTTACAAGATTCGCAGCGCGGGCCTTACCAAGGGTTTCGTGAATTCGTTCCTTGTTTTTCATAAAACTAGAAGTCAACGCAAGATTCACCCCAAACTTTAAAGGTTTTACTAGCGATTGATTGTATTCTGCCAACGCATCGAATATTGCATAAGAGGCTTTCCTGTTCGCTCCGAAGGTTTCGACTTCTAGATATACTCGCTCGACGTCGCGATAATGAGATCTGATGTATTCTAATTCACTAACGATGTTCTCTGGCGAGCGAAACCTGACGTATTTCCCTTCCGAAAGTTTCGCCATAGCATGGTTTGCGCAATACGTGCATTTAAATGGGCAACCTCTCCCTAGCAATAAGGACGGGTAATCGTGGGGACGAGATATCCAATCGTCCCAAATTTTCCTATTGATCAATGGGAGATCGTCTAGACTAACTTGAAATTCTTTTGGCGGATTCTTTGTTAAATCGCCCGTCAAATCATCATCTACCCATAAACCAGCAATTTTCTTGATCTTCAATCGAGAACCTTCAAAATTATTTGCTAGTTCTACAATCGCGCTTTCCCCTTCACCAACACAAATCATGTTAAATACACGATCAGCAGCCACCTTCTCGGTGTTCAGAGAGGCATGGTGTCCTCCCAAAACCAAGGTAATCGTTGGATCAATTCGTCGAACATACTCAGCAACGCGTTTCGCTTGCCAATATTGCGTTGATACCGCAGTAAATCCGAACATCTGTGGTTTGTTTTCGATGATATATTTTCCGACGCAATCATCAAGATTCGTGTCCGGTGTAATTACAAGTAAATCAACTTCATGACCTGCTTGTTGCAGAACGGTAATAATCATAGAAATACCAAACGGTATTTCTGTCGCTGTTACCAGTGGGTGCTCGATCGAAAAATAAGAATCAACAGTGTAAATGCATGCTATTCTCACTGGCATTCTCTCCTAAATTAGTCGGTATCGCCATGGCGAAGATTACAGACCGCAATGATACGTTAACACTAAAGAACACTAAAGAACACTGGGAACCCATAAATACCTCATCCAGTATTTCTCACAGAAACCGATCCTTACTCTCCCGCAAAAATTTCGCTCCTATGCGGGCTTCTGGGTGAATCCGCTTATAGTAATTGTAGTATTTTAAGCACGACCGTAATTGAAGCCAAGCACGTTTCTGCCACCATGCTTTAGTTGCACGATAATCGTTAGCGTTTTCCCAAGGCAAGTTTTTCCGCCTCGGGTCGTTGGCGCAGCGATAGCATGGCTATTACGCCGATAAACGGGCCAGGAGCAAGGAATAAAAACGCCCATCGAAAGCTCCCGAGCCATTGCGCAGCAATGGGCACGAGCCAGACCGCTATGACCGTAACCCCAAAACCAAGAGCCATTTGAAACGTTAGGGCAGTGCCCACAAGGTG
>Ga0315336_1007007_pt1 | contig 11126 bp, 15 predicted proteins | sample ASW5metaG_FD_204512 | JGI IMG/M metagenome (GOLD analysis project Ga0315336, IMG submission 204512) | Ammonia-oxidizing marine archaeal communities from Monterey Bay, California, United States - ASW #5 | ecosystem: Environmental > Aquatic > Marine > Intertidal zone | place: USA: California... | reverse complement strand
GATCTGCAACTTTCACCATCGAGACCCGTTATCTAAGGGTCACAACGACGAAAGGTGAAAGCCATGAAGAAGATCATCCTGGCGGTTGCCACAGCCGCCACCCTCGCCGTCACCGCCCTCGCAGCTCCGGCACCGGCCGAAGCGCGCGGCGGACGTATCGCAGCCGGCGTGGGCCTCGGCCTGCTCGGCGGTGCCATCGCGGGTGCCGCGATCGCCGGCAACCGCGGCTATTACGGACCGGGCTATGGATACGGCTACGGACCCGGCTATGGCTATGCTCCGGCCTATTACGGCGGCGGCGGTTGCTACCTGCAGCGCCAGCGCGTGTGGGACGGCTATGGCTGGCGCATCCGCCGCGTGCAGGTTTGCGGTTAACGCAACTGCTGGCCAAGCGGCCATTTTTTAGCCGCGACCGGTTGGAAGATATTGACGCTCCGGACGGCAAATGCCGCTCCGGGGCGTTTTTTGTAGAGGCCACGCGCCAGAATCCCGTTATATTGGCGCGGGGACAGTTTCTGAAGGCCCGGCGGGGATGACGCCGGTGCTTTCAAACAGGGGCCAAATCGGGCTATCTTGAGTTCCGTCATTGGATCCTTGCAGACCAATCGCTTGCGCCGGGCTACGGCGTGATCTGAGGAGAGACAAACATGAAGAAGGTTCTTTCGGCGGTCCTCGCGGTCGCGACGATTGCTGGTTCGCTCGCCACCGCAATGCCTGCCGCCAAGGCCGATGGCGGACGTGTTGCCGCCGGCGTAGGCCTCGGCATTCTCGGCGGCGCAATCGCCGGTGCTGCGATTGCCAACAGCCGTCCAGCTTATGGCTACGGCTACGCTCCCGGCCCAGTGTATGTCGAAGAACCCGCCTGCCGCCTCGTGCGCGAGCGTTTCTGGGACGGATACGGCTGGCGCGTTCGCCGCGTTCAGGTTTGCGATTGATCTGAACATCTCACGCGTTTTCGTGAGACATGAATTCAAAACCCGGCCTCGCGGCCGGGTTTTTGTTTTTGGGGGCATTGCCGTATCAGCCGTCATTGCGAGCGAAGCGAAGCAATCCATTCTGAACATAAAGCTGGATTGCTTCGTCGCTTCGCTCCTCGCAATGACGAACTCACCGCCCCGCGCTCATCGCGCGCAGCACGTCGGCGCTAGGCCAGCAATCCACTTTCAGCCCGGCTTTCTTCTGATACGCACCAAGTGCGGCGCGGGTCTGCATTCCGGCTTTGCCGTCGAGCTTCGACGCATAAAGTCCGAGCCGCGTGAGATGCTGCTGCATCGCCTCGACATCGGCGCTGCGCATCTGGGTCGAGGCCGACCACGACGTCGCAAACGGCTGGCCATCCGCCATGCGGTCGGCGAGATGGCCGACGAACAGCACATAGAGATCGGAGAAATTGTATTCCTTGATCACGAAGTAATTTTTCATGGTCAGGAACGACGGCCCGTAAATTCCTTCAGGCTGCAACAGCGACGCGCTCTGCGCCTGCTCGGCCGCGCTCAGGCGCAGGTTGCGCACCGGCAGGAAACCTTCGCGCAGCCATTCGGAAATCGGCTTGGTCACTTCCGGCACGCCTTCCGTGCAATCGGCGTTGCGCGGCGCGCGCACCTCATAGGCCCAGCGCAATCCTGCCTGCCAGCCTTTGTTCTTGAGCTGTTGGGCGGCGGACGCCAGCGCATCCGGCACTGAGGTCCAGATGTTGATATGGCCGTCGCCGTCGAAATCGACGCCGTGCTTGGACAATTCGGACGGCAGGAATTGCGTTAGCCCGGTCGCGCCGCCCCATGAGCTGCGCAGATTTTTGCGCGTAACGTCGCCGTTCTGAATAAGTTTCAGCGCCTCGATGAATTCGCCGCGGTACTGATCCTTGCGGCGGCCGACATAGGCCTGCGTCGCCAGCACGCGAAGGCCGTCGTAGGGCAGCGCGTAACGGCCGTAGTCAGTCTCGCGGCCCCAGATCGCGAGAATGATGTTGCCGGGCACACCGAAGCGCTGTTCGATGGCGGCCAACGTCGCGCGATGCTGCACGCCCAGCCTGCGCCCCTCGCCGGCAAGCCGTTCGATCGAGGCTTCCTTCACATAGTCCGCCGGCACTTGCACGAACTCGGCTTGCGACGGCGCGCCGGTCTTCGGCCTGCCCGGAAGCAGCAGATCCGGCAGCTTGTAATCCGGCTCCAGTCCGCGCGTCTCGCGATCGAAGGTCGCGCGCGAGACACCGGCGCTTTGCGCCTCCGGCCACAATGAGGCGATAAACTGCGTGAACGCCGCATCGGCGGCGAAGGACGGCGAAGGCGCAAAAACCAACAAGGCCGTCATTGCGAGCGCAGCGAAGCAATCCCCCCACCCTCCCCTCCCCCGCACGCGGGGGAGGGTTAGGGAGGGGGTCTCTGGATTGCTTCGCTTCGCTCGCAATGACGTTGTCTCTCCGATTACGGCCTCAATGTTTGCCGTGTCCGTTCTTCCCGCCATGCCCGTTATCGGCCAGCACCGGCAGGTTCGAGATCTTGTCGACATAGGCGATGCCGATCGCCGACACGATGAACATGCCGTGGATGATCGTCTGCCACATCACACCGGCCTCGGTGTAGTTGGTGGTACGGCCCGCGCCGCCGAGATTGCCCGCCTCGATGAAGGTGCGCAACAGGTGGATCGACGAGATGCCGATGATGGCCATCGCCAACTTGATCTTGAGCACGCTGGCATTGACGTGGCTGAGCCATTCCGGCTCGTCGGGATGGCCTTGCAGGTTGAGCCGCGACACGAAGGTCTCGTAGCCGCCGACGATCACCATCACCAGAAGGTTGGAAATCATCACCACGTCGATCAGCCCGAGCACCACCAGCATGATCTGCTGCTCGGTGAAATCGAACGAGTGCGAAATCAGGTGCCACAGCTCTTTCAGAAACAGGATGACATAGACGCCCTGCGCGACGATCAGCCCGACATACAGCGGAAGCTGCAGCCAGCGCGATCCGAAGATCAGCATCGGGATCGGTCGCAGGCCAGTCACGCCGCGCGGCGGGAGAGGCGTTTCGGGGGTCATGCTCATTTCGGGACGTGCTCCGGCTGGCGGTGATCTGACGGTATTCAGCTAGGGAGAATGTCCGATTCTGTCGAGCCGCGCGCGTCGCGGCGTTTAACCGCAGCGATTTTTTTATTCCGACATCATCGCGTCAGATTTGTGGACGAGCCGCGCGCCCCGCCCGGTATCGCGAGGTCCGCCGAAAAGACGGGGCTAATGGGCGAAGGGAGCCGCGGCGATCATTTTCAGCACATCGACGCGAGCAGCTATCTGGGCGAAATTGCAATTCGGCTTGGTGTCGATCTGATGCTTGAGAAGGCCGATGAGCATCGCCTTGGTGCCATCGCGGGGATATTCCTCGACAATCTGCTGGATCAACTTCGGTGCGATCTGATCGATGCGCAAGCCGAGCACGTCGACCGTTGCACCCATGTTGAGATAGGCCACTTCCGGCCGCGGGTCTTCCGCCGTCGTCCTGGTCGTGTGAATTTCAATCGCCGCCGCCACCTTGTCGGCCAACACCGGATGCCCCTTGGCCTTCAGGAAGCGTGACGCCTCGCGCGCGCCGATCGTCTCGAAATCGCCCGGCCCCTCGAAGATCGGCTCCAGACCGAGGTCATGAAACAGGCTGCCGACGTAGAGAGCTTCCATATCCGGCTTGGCACCGGCCTTGTCGGCAAGCGCGCGGCCGAACAGGAACGTCCGCTTGCAATGACCGACCATCACCGGCGTCGACAGCGCACCGAGATAGGCTTCGGCCGCCTTGCAGGCGGGTGTGTCGGGGAGCTGTAATTCATTGGCGCCGCCCCCCGCGAACACGCGAGACGTTCCAAGGCCGCTGAAGCCAAAGCCACTGAAACCAAGAGCCGTCAGAAATCCGCGCCGTCCGCATGTGCAGGGCTGAAGATGTTTTGTCATTGTTGTGAATCCCGACGGTGGTCCAGAATTTGGTCGCGGCTGAAATGGCAGAAGCAGTCCGAGTGGCCCACCTATCAAGGAAGCTCGACCAGCTGCTTTCCGAAATTGCGGCCTTCAAGCACATCGATCAATGCGCCCGGCGCGGTCTCGAGACCCGTCGCAATGCTTTCGCGGTACTTCAGGCGCTTCGACGCAATGAGACCCGCAAGCTCGGAACGCGCTTCAGGCCACAACTCGCGATGGTCGGAGACAATGAAGCCCTCCATCTTGATGCGCGCTGTCGAGAACATGTTGGCATCGGCGATGGGCACCGGCAGGCCGTCATAGCCGCCGGCGATCAGTCCCGAAACGGCGATCCGGGCAAACGGATTGAGGCGACGCATGACTGCATCCAGCACCCTGCCGCCGACATTCTCAAAACATCCATCGATTCCCGCCGGGGTCGCCGCAGCCAGTTGAGCCTCGAAATCATCAGCCTTGTGATCGACGCACGCGTCGAAACCAAGCTCGTCCACCACGTAGCGGCATTTAACTGCTCCGCCCGCAATGCCGACGACCCGGCAGCCGATCAGTTTGGCCAACTGACCTGCAACACCTCCGACGGACCCGCTCGCCGCCGACACCACGATGGTTGCACCGGCTGCGGGAGTGATGATCTTCCGCAGGCCGTACCAGGCCGTGATGCCCGGCATACCCGCCGCCCCGAGAAACGCCGCAAGCGGCACCTTCGTCGTATCCACGCGCGCGATCGCCGCACCGTTGATCGTCGCAAAAAGCTGCCAGCCGCCAAGGCCGATGACCTGATCCCCTACTGCGAAATCCGGATGCTTCGACTGCACAACTTCCCCAGCCGCGCCGCCTATCATCACCTCATGAAGCGGCTGCGGCGAGAAGTATGATTCCGCATCGTTCATTTGCTCGCGCAAATAAGGATCGATGGACAGCCATTTTTGTCGCACGAGAACCTGACGCGCGCCGGGCTCCATAACGGGAGCCTCGACAAGCTGGAAGTCGAGGGGCGACATCTTTCCCGCCGGACGCCGGACCTGATGAAGCTGCTGGTTGGTTTGAGTGGTGGACATACTGTTACTACCAAATGCGAGAAAGCGGATTGATGCATTTCACTGCAGCTTCAGACGCAGCAATGCGGCCGGCGCAGTTCTATCGAACGGCCGGGCTCAGTCCGCGAAAGGCGCCGCGTTGACCAACTGAGAGACGTCAACGCGAGTTGCGGAGCGGCCAATGCGGGAATTCGGCTTGGTGTCGATCTGGTGCTTGAGAAGCGTAGAGATCAGCAACTTGGTGCCGTCGCGAGGATATTCCTCGACGATCTGCTGGATCAGCTTCGTTTCGATCTGGTCGATGCGTGAACCGAAGACATCGACGAACGCGCCCATGTTGAGATAGGCAACTTCCGGGCGCGGGTCGTTCGCCGTCTCGATTGACGTATGAAGTTCGATCGCGGCAGCGACCTGATCCGCCAGCACTGGATAACCCTTGGCGTTTAAAAAACGCGATGCCTCGCGCGCACCGATCGTCTCGAAATCATCCGGTCCCTCGAAAATCGACTCCAGGCCCAGATCGTGAAACAGGCTGCCGATGTAGAGAGCTTCCATGTCCGGCTTGGCTCCGGCCTTGTCGGCGAGCGCGCGGCCAAACAGGAACGTCCGCGTGCAATGCCCCACCATCACCGGAGATGACAGTGCGCCGAGATAGGCCTCCGCGGTCATGCAGATAGGAGTATCGGGGAGCAGCAACTCACTGGCGCCGTCACCGATCATGGTACGCGATGCTCCAAAACCGAGAGTCCTGAGAAATCTGCCGCAGCCGCATGTGCACGTTTGTTTTGTCATGGGCTGTTTATTGCGCCGGAGGTCCGGATTGGATAGTGTCTAAAATGACAATAAACGGGTCGAATTTGACATGATCAAAATCGCTGTCCTTGAGTTCGACTCCAGCATGCCATCGAGCATCGCGATCACCGGCGATGTTCTGGATACCGCCAACAACATTTCCTACGCAGCCAGACGGAAGCCGCTTTTCGACGTCACGCGATTTCGCTGCGGTCCCCGCACCCAGAATGCCGCCGCCGATGGCGCGGACCTGATTGTCGTGCCGGGCCTTGGAATTTCAACCGAACGGCAACTGCTGAAAAAGCTCGACAGTCCGGGCTGCCGCCGCGCCGGAGAACTACTGCACCGCGCCTTCAACTCAGGCACCGCGATCGCAGCCTCCTGCGCCAGCACCTTCCTGTTGGCCGAGACCGGAATCCTCGAAAACCGCCGCGCGACCACGTCATGGTATCTGGCCGGTGCATTCCGTCACCGCTATCCGAATATCGAACTCGCGAGCGAGAAAGTCGTGGTCGCGGATTGGCCGGTCGCCACGGCAGGCGCAGCAATGGCACAGATGGATCTCATGCTGGCGATCGTCACCAAGTTCGGGAAACAGGCACTGGCCGACGACTGCGCGCGCTACCTGCTGCTGGACGAGCGGCAATCGCAGACACCGTTTATCTCCGTTTCATATCTGGCCGGACAAGATCCCAAAATCGCAAAAGCCGAGAGCTGGATCAGAAAACACATCGCCGACGACTTTAACGTCAACGACGTCGCCGCTGCTGTCGCCTTGAGCCCGAGGACGTTTGCGCGCCGGCTTGCAGTGACGTGCGCCCTGTCGCCGGTGCGCTTCGTGCAACGCATCCGGATCGAGACCGCAAAGACCCTGCTGGAAACGACGCGTCAGCCGGTCGACGAGATCGCACGGCAGGTCGGTTACGTGGAGCCATCGACCCTTCGCAAATTGCTGCGGCGGGAAACCAACCGGTCGCCGGGGTCGTTTCGTCCGGAGTGATACGATCGCGACCGAGCGCAGGCCTGCAATCAGCGGGTCACGGCGATGAACAGCCGCGGAAACCGCAGCAGCACCTTGCCGTCGGCCTGCGGCAGATAGCTCGCCGCGATGCGAGCCGTATAGGCCTCGATGAAATCCTTGCGCTCCGGAATTTCCAGCGGATCGAGAAACGGGCGCAGCCCTGTCCCCTTCACCCATTCGACAATCGCGGAGGCATCGTCGAGCACGTGATTGTAGACCGTGTGCCAGATGTCGATGCGCTGGCAGATCGGCCGCAGCGCGTCGTAGTAGACGCCGGGCTTCGGCAAATGGTCCCTCGCCTCAAGCACATGCGCAAGCTGGGCATGAAACTGCGGCAGCCGCGCGACCTCGCGCATCAGGACATGCGACGGCTCATCCATGTTGTCAGGCATCTGCACCGCCAGCGCGCCGCCGATCGGCAGCGCCATGGCAAGGCGCATCAGCTGCTTGATATGGTTTGGCACCCACTGGAAGATCGCGTTGGCGAACAGCACGTCGGTGCCGGCCGGCGGCGCCCAATGCGAGATATTGGCCTCGACGAAGGTTGCCTGCGGCAGTCGTTCGCGTGCCTGACGCAACATGTCCGCCGAGGTATCGATGCCGGTGATCTTTGCCTGCGGCCAGCGTTTGGCCAGCAGCTCGGTGGAATTTCCCGGCCCGCAGCCGATGTCCACCACGCCTCGCGCATCCTGAAGTGGAACCTGCGCCAGCAGATCGCGCGCCGCCCGCGTCCGCTCGTCCTCGAACTTCAGGTATTGCTGCGCATCCCAGTCGGACATCGTGGCGCTCCAAACGCTTCGGGAGACGTTTGTACGTCACCCGATCAGCGATGGCCAGATTCCACGAGGCCCCATCGACCCTGAATCAGCAGTTACCTTGCACGTCCGCCGCAGCCTTCCGCCGTGCAAGTTCACCCGCCGCACTGGTGCCGATGTTTGCTGCGGCGCTGGCGGCAGCACTTCCAAACGGCAGGAATCCAACCGCGCTTGACAGCACGGACGTCCCCACATCGGCAGCCTGAGCATTGGCAACGGCATCCTGGCATCGCTTGACGCGCTCTTCTGCCGCGCGCTTTGCCGCGCGAGCGGATTTCGAGCTTTCTTGCGCATTGAGTATCGAGCCCGGCGTCAACAGGAGAAGCGTCAGCGCAAATGCAATAAACCTTGTGATCATGATCTGTCCCTCTGGATGGAAAGATCATTCCTTAGCGGCACACGCGATGGCGTTCACGCAGGATCGATTGCAGTTTTGTTGTCGATTGCATCCCCGCCGGTCCACACAAATCCGTGTTCGCGCATGATGCGAATTCGCGCCTGCAGGTATCCGTGACCGATGGTCTCCAGCCGCCGTGTCGGCAGCAGGAAAATACGACGTCGATCATCGGGATCGGTCTGACGAACGATCATGCCGCTTTCTTCCATATCGTCGAGATGCCGCGAGACGGTCGCCTCCGTCACGAACAGTTCGAAATAGGTCGCCAGCTCCTTGTGTGTGATCGCCCGTCCGGCCAGCCAGCGATGCGCGACGATGCTGAACATCATGTCGGCCTCGAACACGCTGCGCCACGGCCGGTTCAAGACCCCGGCGGCAATCACCGTGCGGCGAAAATCCGCGCGCCACTGCACGTAGGCAACATCGATGCCCAGCGCGGCGCGCTCCTGCGCATCGATGGTACAGTCTTCGAGATTGAATGTGATCGCCGGACTTGCGCCGATTTCCTCGGACGTCACTTTCTTGTCGTCGTCCCCCACGAACTCTTACCCCGTGTTGTTGCCGCCGTTCCAGACAAACCCGTGCTCGCGCATGATGCGCAGCCGCGCTTGTTCGAATTGATGACCGATACCTTCGAGCCGCCGCGTCGGTATGAGGAACATGCGCCGGCGGTCGTTCGCGTCGAGGCGGCGCTCCACCAGACCGTTGGTCACCATGTCGTCGATATGGCGGCACACCGTCGCCTCGGTCGCGATCGATCCGAAGTAGGTCGCAAGCTCCTTGAGCGTGACCGGCCGCCCCTTCAGCGCGTGATGCGCGACGATGGCGAAGATCATGTCCGCTTCGAAAATGCTTCGCACTGGCCGGTCGCCGCGGGCGACAAGCTTCTGCCGGAACGCCGAGCGCCACTGGACCCATGCGACGTCCATGGCAAGGAGCGCCCGCTCCTGCTCATCGAGATCGCTGTCCAGCGAAACGCTCACCGCGTCAGTTTCTTATATTTCACACGGTGCGGGATCACCGAGTCCTGGCCGAGACGGCGCATTTTGTCCTTCTCGTAATCCTGGAAGTTCCCCTCGAACCACTCGACATGGCTGTCGCCTTCGAACGCGAGCATGTGCGTGGCAATACGATCCAGGAACCAGCGGTCATGGCTGATGATCACGGCGCAACCGGCAAAATCCTCCAGCGCCTCTTCCAGCGCACGCAGCGTATCGACGTCGAGATCGTTGGTCGGCTCGTCGAGCAGCAGGACGTTGGCGCCGGACTTGAGCATTTTGGCCAGATGCACGCGGTTGCGTTCACCGCCGGATAGCGCGCCGACCTTCTTCTGCTGGTCCGCGCCCTTGAAGTTGAACGACGAACAATAGCCGCGCGAGTTCACCTCGCGCTTGCCGAGCAGGATCTGGTCGTTGCCGCCGGAGATTTCCTCCCACACGGTCTTCTTGCCGTCGAGAGCGTCGCGCGACTGATCGACGTAACCAAGATGCACCGACTCGCCCACCGTGATGGTGCCCGCGTCCGGCGTTTCCTGCTTGGTGATCATCTTGAATAGCGTGGTCTTGCCCGCGCCGTTGGCGCCGATCACACCGACGATGCCGCCCGGCGGCAGCTTGAAGGTGAGATTGTCGATCAGCAGGCGGTCGTTGAAGCCTTTCGAGAGACCCTCGAAGTCCACCACGTTGTTGCCCAGGCGCTCGGCCACCGGAATGGTGATCTGCGCCGTCTGGGTCTGCTTGTCGGCGGCCTGCTTGAGCAGATCCTCATAGCGCTGGTAACGCGCCTTGGACTTGGCCTGACGTGCTTTCGGCGACGAGGCGATCCATTCCTGCTCGCGCTCCAGTGTCTTCTGGTGCGCGACGTCCTCGCGGCCCTCTTGCGCAAGCCGCTTCTGCTTCTGCACCAGCCACTGCGAGTAATTGCCCTCGTAGGGAATGCCCTTGCCGCGGTCGAGTTCGAGAATCCAGCTGGTCACGTTGTCCAAGAAATAACGGTCATGGGTCACGATCAGGATCGCGCCGGGATAATTGCGCAGGTGGCCTTCCAGCCACGACACGGACTCAGCATCGAGATGGTTGGTCGGTTCGTCCAGCAGCAACAGGTCCGGCTGGTCGAGCAGCAACCGGCACAGCGCCACGCGGCGCTTTTCACCGCCCGAGAGTTTGGAAATATCCGCATCGTCCGGCGGGCAGCGCAGCGCGTCCATCGCCTGATCGACCTTGCTGTCGAGATCCCACAGGCCCGCGGCCTCGATCTCGTCCTGCAATTTGGTCATCTCGTCGGCGGTCTCATCGGAATAGTTCATCGCCAGTTCGTTGTAGCGGTCGAGGATCGCCTTCTGCTTGGCGACGCCGAGCATCACGTTCTCGCGCACCGACAAAGCGGGATCGAGCTGCGGCTCCTGTTCGAGGTAACCGACCCGCGCGCCCTCGGCGACCCAAGCCTCACCGTTATAGTCCTTGTCGAGACCGGCCATGATCTTGAGCAGGGTCGACTTGCCCGAGCCGTTGACGCCGAGCACGCCGATCTTGGCGTCCGGGTAAAACGACAGATGCACGTTATCGAGCACCTTGCGGGTGGGATAAGCCTTGGTCAGACCCTGCATGAAGTAGACGAACTGGCGAGCCATCGTGATCCTTTGGTGGTCCAGAAAACGTGCGTTTATCGGGGGATTTGCTGCTGCCTGATGTAGCGGCGGGGGCGGCAAAGGGCAACCGCCAACACCCCCGCGGTCACGATTTGGAAAGCCTAACCGCCGGATTTTCCGCAGCCACCAATCCAAACACCGCTTTTTAATCGATTCCGCCCAAGGTGGCGGTTCGAACCCTGTGCATTGATGCCGCGACACACATACAGGCGTCACACGAACAAGCCATAAGACCGCCGAGAAACGGCCATGACGACACATATTACATCGCTTTCGACCCACACTGCGGAAGGCCCCGAAGGCGCCTCTGCCGCCACCGGCTGGATCGCGCACATCGCGGAATTCACCCGCCTGTTCCTGCAGGCCGCCTTCAATCCTTATCGCCCGGAACAGCATTACATGCGCGGCCCCGGCCCGGCCTGTGCTGCGAAGCTCCGCGCGCGCCCCTACTCCTGATCT
>Ga0315336_1007006_pt1 | contig 11133 bp, 9 predicted proteins | sample ASW5metaG_FD_204512 | JGI IMG/M metagenome (GOLD analysis project Ga0315336, IMG submission 204512) | Ammonia-oxidizing marine archaeal communities from Monterey Bay, California, United States - ASW #5 | ecosystem: Environmental > Aquatic > Marine > Intertidal zone | place: USA: California... | reverse complement strand
GACAACAGCACTTACGCCCAATTTTAGCAATGGCGGAAGCTGTCAACCCGAAAATCCGCTGTAAGTACTTGCATGATGGGCAGTTAAGCTCTTCTCGGCAACACTAGATGACGGAAGCACCACTGGCGGCGTAGCAACACTCGATGACGGAAGCACCCGCGGAGATACTCAACGACGTCCTGTTGCTGTTGGCTGAGCCAACCCAAACGTGGGCCGCAGCTTCCAGTGAAACAACAGCTTGGGCCCCGATCGATTTTCTAGACACTACGAGGTCGTCACAATCGCGGCGATCTTCGGGCGTTGTGACGTCGCGGGAGCGCTCGCCGCCGTGAGCAGCGTGCCCGCAATGACCTGCCGTCGGTCCTCCATCATCGGGTCCAGAAAGCATACAGGCTTGACTTCCGCATCGAAAAGCGCAGTTGTACAGTCCGGCCCGCCAGCGCTGCGGGCGTCGCGCCACCGTTCCATTTCAACTCCGCCTCGAGGTGATCACCCTCGACAGGCACACTCTCGAACAACGAGTAGCCGTTGATCACCTGGCCGGTCCGGTAATCGAGGATCTCGACACGAACTTGCCCGCCGCCGGCGGCGTTCTTGTTGACGCGCAGGCTCTCGCCGGAGAGAATCAGGGGTTTCGTGACAACCGTGCCGGCTGTCGATCCGGTATCCAGCGAGACGAATCCGTCCAGCCTGAGTTTGGCCAGACAAATCGCCCCCGTGTCGGGCCGCGAAACATGGTCTTCCGATTTCACGTCGTCAGGATGATGCCGCCATTTCAGGCCCGTGTAGTAGAACCAGATCTCGCCATCTTTGACAATCGGGCGGTTCGCGGCCAATAGCTGCGCCGTATCGTAGTTGCGCTCGCCATCCAGCTCGGACAGCGGGATGAACTTCTCGCGATTTCCAATCCTCTCCCACCGAATCAGATTCCGGCTCGCCGCCAGTTCCACCATGCTGAAGCCATCGCTGTTGACGCGCGAATTACCGCTATGGTTGAAGACGGTCGGCAGCCCGATGTACAGGCCTTCATATCGAAAGACCGGTAGGTTGTAGATGTCGGTGATATACTCTTCGGGCCGGTTGAAGGCGGGTTTGCGCAGATTCGGATCGCGAAGGTGCAACTAAACGCGCTCCGCTCCCAATTCCTGATCGCGCTTGTCGGCGTGAAAGATGAGACAGTCGCGCGGATCCGTCCAATGATCGAAATCCTTACTGACCGACAGATACACCGAACGACCGTATGGGCCGTTGTGTTTCACCGTTGCGAAGTAGAAGCCGCGCTCTTCGTCGAGATTGAAGTGCGATTCGTCCGCTGTCGGGACAAACGCGGTATCGAGCAACTGCCACGCGTGCCCATCGGGGGAAATTGCCGGATAGAAGCCCGCACCTCGGCCGCCTGGCACGCAACAGAGAGGCCCTTTGTGACCTGCCCCTTTGTATCGCCGCGCGGGATTCGGATCCACAGCATCGTAGATAGCGTGGTTGATGGTGGTCCCGTCGCCGTCCTGCCTAAGGGTCTCGCGCCCCGTTAGCGGATCTTTGAACTCGTAGCGCGTGGCCGGGAGCATCAAGTTGTTTTGCTTCGAACCCTTGTAGTCGCGCAGTCCGAGCATTGGCTACTCCCACTTGATGCCATCGCGGGAGGTAGCGTAGCCGCCCAGATACCAGAGCATCCACTGCTTCCGGTCGGGATTCCAGAAAGGCCCCGTGCGCACCTGGATGCTGTCGCCTTCCCAAGGCCGATCTGCGCGAATCACCGGGCCGTACTTCTTCGGCGCGTGCATCTGACGGTGCACGTTCACAAGGCGAGCCACAACGTGGTCGTCCAGAAACAGTTCCTTTCGCCCAGGAGCCAATTTCACGGGGCCGCCCTGATTCGAGGTAAGACCCGGTAGCGTCTCGAGCACAGCCCGCGCCTCCCCGCAGACTTGAACCGGATCAGAGAAGTCCTGCGCACGTCCGAACGACGTGACAAGCAGGAAGGCCGCCAACACCCGGAGCGAATGTGCCACAAACGGCCTCGGCATTAAAGCGTCAATCCAAGCGGTCGGAGTTGCGCCCCTCCCGCGATTGAGAGTACAAGAGAAGGCATGAGTTCACTGCGCATGCCGGAATCATATCGCAAGTGGCGTGTCATGGCGCCGATCACGGTCGGCCTCCTCGCTGCCGCCGCCGGCACGGCAGAGGACTTGCGCGCGCTCGACCCGGCACGCTATCCGCAGCCCGAACGGATGCTGAGTTCCTACTTGCACGAGATCGCCGCCCTTCAACTAAATACGCGCCGGGCCGACGTTGACTCAATCACCAGCAAGGCCGCCTACGACAACCGCAAAGCACGCCTTCGCGCGGCAGCCACTCGCATGGTCGGAGGACTCGCCGACGAGCGCAATCCGCTGAACGCCAGGGTGACAGGCTCACTCGATCGAGACGGTTATCGGGTGGAGAAGGTGATCTACGAAAGCCGGCCGCGTTTCTATGTCACCGCCAACTTGTATATCCCGACGACTGGCCCCGCGCCCTATCCCGCGGTTCTTCAGCCCGTCGGACACAGTACCAGCGCCAAGAATCGTGCCTTCTACCAGCGCATCGCGATCGCGCTGGTCAAGACCGGCTTCGTTGTGCTGACCTACGACCCCATCGGGCAGGGCGAGCGCCGCGTATTTTGGGATGAGGATCTCGGCGACTCCAAAGTCGGAGGCACCACTAGTGAGCACAGTATGGTCGGCTGGCAGAGTCTTCTCGGCGGTGAAAGTGCCGCGCGTTTCCGCATCTGGGACGGCATGCGGAGCATCGACTACCTGTTGTCGCGGCCGGAGGTCGATGGATCGAAGATCGGCGTGACTGGCTGCTCCGGCGGCGGCACCTTGACCACCTATATCGCCGCGCTCGACGACCGCGTCAAAGCCGCCGCGCCCGCCTGCTATATCAGCGATTGGGAAGACCAACTGCAAGGCACCGGGCCGCAGGACGCCGAACAGCAGTTTCCCGACCAACTACTCGAAGGCCTCAATCACGCCGACTGGATCGGGCTCGCCGCACCCATGCCCTACCTGATCGTTTCCACCGACCAGGATTTCTTCCCTCTGGAAGGCGCGCGCAAAACCTATACAGAAATGAAGCGCATCTACACGCTCTACGATGCGGCAGCGAAGATCGAATGGTTCCACGAGCCCGGCGGCCACGGCGTGCCCGACGCCAGCCGCAACGCGATCTGCAACTGGATGAAGCAGTGGCTGCGTGGTGAGGCCGGCTCGGTCGATCATGGCGAGATTCACACCGAGCATGAAGAAGATTTGAACGCCACGCCCACCGGTCAGATCGCAACCTCGTTGGGCGGCGAAACCGCCAGCACCTGGAACATAAAGCGCTTCCGTGATCGCGTGCCGGAACGCAAAGCCTTGCGCAACCCGAACAGTATCATCGAACTTCGGCAGAAGCTGCGCGCCGAGATCGAGCGCCTAACGCGCTACCGGCCGGCCTCCGCGCCGCTGGACATTCAACGCGGACGGACGATAGAGCACGACGGATATCGTATCGAAGCCGTCACCTATCAAAGCGACAACGGACTGATGATTCCAGCGTTCCTGTGCGGCAGCGGATCGAAGCTCGCCATCTACCTCGACCCGCGCGGCAAGACGAACGCCATACGCCCGGGCGGCGACATCTCTGAACTGGTGAAGCTTGGGTTCACCGTGTTCGCGATCGACGTCTCAGGCATAGGAGAAGTTGAGTTTCGCAGGCACGACGCCGCGCCGTGGGGTTTCCCGCAGCTCGTATCGTTGGGCCTCATGGTGGGCCGGCCCCTGGTGGGAATCCGCATCAACGACGTCATTCGCGGCCTGGATGCGCTCGACGCACTCGGCAAGGACCCAGTGGGTGGCAGCGGAGTGATGGGTTTCGCGCAAGGCAAGCTGGGCACGGTGCTGCTCCATGCCGCCGTGATGGACGATCGCCTCTCGGGCGTGGCCGTGGAACAGAGCCTACTCTCATATCGCTTGGTCGGCGCAAACCCGATTCATCGCGACCTTGAAGATACAATGATTCCCGACGTGCTGGGGCACTACGACCTGCCTGACCTCGCCGCGGCGCTCGCTCCCCGGCCGGTCTCGATCCTGAACAGCGTTTCGCCCACCGGCCGGGTACTCCTCCGCAAAGACGTGTCGGCCGAATACCGCTATGCCTCCGAAGCGTATGCGACCACCGGCGCCGCTGGCCAATTTCGCATCGGCCTTCGACGTGAAGGCGAAGCGCTCGCTCAGGCCCATTCATTGCGGTGAGATGCCTATCGTTACCAACGCCGGCGTTGTCGAGTTAATGAGCCCGAGGTGACCGTAGCCGCGCCCGCAGTTTCTCCCTATAAGCACGCACACGTCACCATCTTCCACTCAGTGAAACCGGTGTGTCCCAAAACTCGAACGTGAGCTAAGTAGTTTGCTGACTGTGAGTTGTCGTTGTGTCCAAAAACTCGATCAGCCCCAAGTTGTTTTCTCACTGAAGAGTTACGCTCGGCACTGTCAAGTTGAGCGAAAACACGGCGACGTCGTGCCAGAAACAGCCCGCCGTCGGACCAAGAATCAACACTTTACGGCCAGCCTGCTGAGTACCGTGCTACTCTCGGGCCGTTAACTTGACAGTACCCACGCTCGTCCTTCGAGCGTGTACCCAATCAATCCATCCCCACGGGAGTTCTCCTAGACTGGAGAAAGTTTCGCCCCCGTGATTGTGATCCGATCAGGAGCCGACAAAGCTGAGTCACTCCATCAAGGTCAACACTATGAATCGTCTGGTTTTCCGGAAGACTTTGCCCCATCTCGTCTGGACGCTCTGTGGCCTTTGTCTACTGCATCCGGTCTTCGGGCAGTCGGCCGAGGAAGAGTTCGTACGCTTCTCTGAATCTTCTTTCACCACGGAGCGTCCCGGCCAGATTCCCGGCGCTTCCACGCGTTCAATTCAACAGGAGATCACCCTCAGCGGCTTCATGATCGGTGCTACCGAGGTGACCCAGGAGTCATTCGAACGCGTGATGGGTTACAACCCTTCGGTCAAGAAGGGCCCTTTGCTTCCCGTTACGAACATCGCTTGGCTGGAAGCGATCGAGTACTGCAACCGCAGGAGCGAACTGGAACAACTTGAACCCTGCTATAGCCTCGCAACGCGGCAATGCGACTTTCGCAAGCAAGGCTACCGGCTGCCCACCGAAGCCGAATGGACGTTTTCCGCGCGGTCATCGGCGATTCCACGCGACCGACCAGAGTTGGCCAACCTCGGCTCTGACAACACCAAGAGCATTGAGAGGCTTCGCTCGGATTTGCGGGAGAGGGAGGTCCAAGGGGTTGCTAGTCATCCACCTGATGCCCAGGGCCTCTACGACATGTTGGGCAATGTGTGGGAGTGGACGCACGACTACTTCAACACACAACCGGCCCTGCTGACCAATACACAGTTTCCTTCAGGGCCCGACCAGGGGCTGGAACGCGTGTTGATGGGAGGTTCATTTCGCAGCGGATTCTGGGGCCGCAGAAACGAATTCGTTTCTGCGCGCGACTTCCGAACTGGCCGCGCGGAGGACACGAAATCACGGTATACCGGCTTCCGCCTGTGCCGCACGATTGCGAACCCCAACTACACCTCCCTCGCAGGAGACAACGTCGAAGAGTGGCTGGCTCAGTTTGATCATGTTCCGGACAAGTATCGTGATCAGCTTGGCAGCCTGACTCCTCTTTTGCCATCCGAAGTCGCCACGGTTGAAGAGTGGAAAGAACTACGGCGAACGATTCGAGCAAAGTGGCGCCGAATCCTGGGCTCCCCGTCAGTTGCCAGCCCTCCCAAACCGGAAACGCGGCTGATCCGAACCGATCAGGAAGACTTCTACACGGGAAAGCTGATGTACCTGCGGACTGAGGCAGATTCGTGGGAGAAGATCCATCTCATGTGGCCCAAGACTCCGGTCCGCACGCCGACTCCTGTAGTCATCGTGCCGTACTACGACATCGATACGCCAACCGGCAAGAATCTTGGCGGACGTCTCTACAGCGCATCACATGTCCGTCAGTTCGGGTACCACATGGCCCGCCGCGGCTACGTCGTCGTCGCTGTTCGATGGTTTGGTGAGAGCTACGGAGAGGACTACGCCGAGGCCGTAGCGAACCTCTACGAACGTCATCCGAACTGGACGGGGCTTGGAAAGTGGATCTGGGATGCGCAACGGGTGCTGGACTACATCGATACGTTGCCAGGTGTCGACACAAAGAACATTGGTATGATCGGCCATTCCCTCGGTGGCAAGATGACGCTCTACGCGACTGCAATGGATGAACGTATCACGGCAGCAGTGTCGTCAGAGCCCGGCATTGGCTTGAGCTTTTCCAACTACGACGACTACTGGTATTTGAGCGACGCCATCCAGAACGAGGATGAGCCCTACGACCACCACGAACTGCTGGGCCTGATTGCGCCGCGCCCGTATCTGCTGATCGGAGGAGATTCGGCCGACGACGACCGCAGCTGGTACTACATCAACGCCGCGCGATCGGTTTACCGACTCTTCCGACGACCGCGACACATCGGTTACTACAACCACCGTCAAGGTCACAGCCCCACCCCCGAAGCTCTTGAGCTTGCGCTCCAATGGCTCGATCATTCTCTTGGATCAAAGTAAGTAGCCAGTCGGAGCAGGCTGTTTTCACGAAAGCCGTTCCCGTGGTTCCACATTCGACTCCTCAACCCGCCGGTAGATGCGGCCCTTCAGTTCTGCGGCGGCCTTCTCCGTAAACGTGAACGCGACGATCGACTCGGGAGGCTCACCGTCGTTGATCAGGCTAGCTACGCGACAGGAGATTGCCTCGGTCTTGCCGGACCCAGCGCAGGCGATCACCTGCAGCCGGGCACCCCTGTGGTCGACAATCTCTCGCTGCTCCGGGGAGAGAATGATGGACGATTTACTCACTTCTCTTCGTCGCTATCCTTACACATTCCGCTTGTACTACGTAAGGCTCAAGACGCTGAAGAGATCACTCACGCCGACGGTCTGCTCGACCAGATCCGGGAACTTCAGGCGTGAGCAATGGGCATTCTGGCGAAAGCGGAGAAGGCCGGCGACCTCAGGACTGCGCTCGCGGCGATTGGGCAAGCGCGAAGCTTTTTGGAATTGCAAGCGAAGATGACGGTCGCGACGGGCGGACCGGACGAACAGCCTCGTGCCGTTTCGCTTCAAGTCCTCGTTCAGAACATGATCGGAATGCCCAAGATCGGCGCTGGCGTGCCAACGTCACTACCACCTGTTCTCGGCGGAATCGACCTTCGCGGCAAGGATTTCCGGAATCCGGACACGACTGATCCTGTGTAGGGGGTGCAACCCGAATTCAGGTTGGGGCCCCCGATGGCCCTCCTGCAAGAGTTTACCCTGCGGCGGTACCTGACTCTGCCGGTGCTCCGGAGGCCCACTCCAACGAGTGAAACCTCATGCGAACCGGATTTCGCGACAGTTAATCGCTGACCAGTCGGTAGATATCGAGCGGGCCGGAGCCACCTCCGAGTAGGCCCCCTCCGGGACTACGGCCGCCGAATCCTGGAAAGCGTCTACCGCGCGGGCCACCCGTTCCGGGGCCGAGGCCAGGTGGTCCCGGAAAACCCCTACCACCAAAGCCGCCCCCAGGGCCTGCAAAGGCTCGGGGACCTCGGCCGCCGGGGCCACCGAAGCGTCGTCTACCTGTGGGCGGTTCAACGTCCTCTGATCGGTCGGACTCAGGGAACTCGATCGTGCCTAGCTTTTCGTGAAATGCAAGTCCGTCGATAGCCGCCAGGCCGGACTCGCCCTGATCTTGAGGGAGCACCCAGAACACCTCTTGGCCTTGCGCCCACTGCTCGACGTCATCGAGGACGGCCGCCGTGCGCTCGGGTCCGGAGAGGTCGTCGTACACGGCGCGGAGTTCCGTAGCTTTCTCGCGCTGCATTGGCGACGGTCGGTCGGGGTCACGTCCTGGTCGGCGTCTGCCCATGCCAAAGCCCCGACCAGGGCCAGAAAGGAGCGAGGCATCCGCGAGCTTCCAACGCTGTGCGTAGTGGACCTGGTCATTCGCTGAGCGCTCACCCAGGAACAGCACGCTGCCGTCTGGGACCTTGTCCTCCAACGCGGCGAGAATCTTAGCCCCGCGTATCGAACCGGAGCGCTGACGGGCGAGGCGGCCGCTGATCCCATCGAAGCCCGGAAGTGCCTGCACTAAGACCAGGAGGCACAAGGAAATGATGAGCGGCTTAGTGTCGAGTTTTTGTTTGAGGAAATAAAAGGCGGGCAAAAGATAGAGAGGCAGGACGGGCAACAAAAACCGGCCTGGGCCGACCGCGCTTCCACCTGCAGTGAAGTAATAGCTCGTATAGACCACAGTGATCGAGGTGACGACTAGCGCCAACGAGATACCCAAAGGCCGCGATTCCCTATCTCGGATCATCAGGACTAACCCGACGAGACCCAGGGCGTAAAACAGGCCCACTCCTGAGTTAAGGGGAGCTGGGAGGTACAACGGCCAGTTCTCAAGGAAGTACTCGAGGCTAAGATTGCTCTCATCGGTCAGGTAATAGGCCGTTCGCCAGAACGCGCCGAACTCGACCTGATTACGTACCAGCATCCAACCAACCGGCAACACAGCACCGGCCAGCACCCAGGGGATACCCGACCGGCGGTCGGGCCGCCGAGCGATGAAAGCCAGAAAGACGATGATGCCGACGGCTGCGGCCGCTTCCGCGTAGCGCACACTGGGCAAAACCCCGAGCAATGCTCCCGCGGCAAGTGCCGCGAACCTCGATCCCTTGTCGGCCCAGCGGTCTATGACAGCCAGCCCGGCGACGAGGAAGAAAGTAGCGGCCGTGTGGGAGGTGGATGCCAGGGAATGGAAATTCGACTCGACGTTAAACGCTTGGACGATCGCGGCGGCCAGCGCCGGTCCGGTACCCACCCAGCGGCGGCAAAACCAGAAGACAAAGAAGACCGTTAATGAGGCAAGCGCGGGGTTCACATAGAAGGCGGCGTCCCGGCCAAAGGTGACCCAGACGGCCGCCAGAAGGGCCGGGAGGCCGGGTGGGTAGCGACTCACAAACCCTCCGTCGTCCTTCTCGAGCCACTGGATGCCGAGATACTGCGCCGGAGATTCGACCTCGAACGTCGTGCGGCCGTGTTTCACGATCAAGCCGGCTTGGCCGAAGTATCCGTCGGCGTCCGGCCCGGCGAAGCCGCAGACGACATTCGAGGCAAGCCAGCCGAAATGCAGCAGGCTCACCGTCACAGCCACGATCAACCAAGCGTGGTTTCGACTGTTAGCTAGGAACCTCTTCACGTTGCGTTCTTCCTGCTGCTGTCCGGGGTGAGCTAACAATGGTGCGGTGTTGGGGTCAGTCCCGCGCGGCGGCTTCTGCGACCGGCGGACGGGTCTCTTCGGTGAAGCGCCGGAACGGATCTGGGCGCGTCCGACCTCCACTGCCTTCCCTCCGTCCGCCACCTGCACGAGGGCCGAAACCTGCTCTCGGTCCCTCTCCGACACCCGGCCCGCCTCCTGCTCGCCGGGGGCCATCTGCCCTCGGTCCGGGGCGCGGTCGAAACCGGCCGCGGCCTGCTCGGGACGGTTGTGGAAACCGCTCGGAGATATCATCCAACGCGGCGGTCAGTTCCGCGACGACATCCGGATGATCGGAAGCAAGATCGGTCTCTTCGCTGGGATCAGCCACGATGTCATAGAGAGTCGGGGGAGCGGGATTCTCTGCTCGCCGAAAGCCACCCTCGACGAGCTTCCAGTTGTCGCGATAGAGTGCCCGCCTCCTGTTCGAACCCAGCACCACGTCCCTCCGCTCGACGACTTCGCGGTTTGTTATCGCGTTCCACATGTCCTGGCCGTCGATCGGCTTGCTCGGAGTCCAGTCGATTTCCGTTGCTGAAATGAGGGTGGGAAGCCAATCCTGCACCGTGATCATCTGCGAAAGGGTCTCGCCCTCTGCGAGCTTGCCTGGCCAATTCATCAGTCCGGGTACTCGCATTCCGCCCTCATCGCTGGTCCCCTTCCCCCCGCGCAGTGGGGAATTATGGCCCCCCATTCTCGTTGCCCCTCCGTTGTCGCTAACCCATACGAGGAGACTGTTGGACCGCGTGCCCGACTCGTCGATCGCCGCAACGATGCGCCCTACCGCTTGGTCCAAGGAGTCGACCATCGCGGCGTATACGCGCCGCGCCTTGTCCGGGATGTGAGAGTACTTTTCGATCAGGCTGTCAGGTGCGACCAAAGGGTAGTGCGGAGCGTTGAACGCTACGTAGAGGAAGAAAGGACGGTCCGGGTCGCGATCCGCAATCAAGCGGATCGCTTCGTCGGTCAGAAGATCCGTCGTGTAGCCCTCCTCTGGAACCGAGTGACCGTTTCGCTGCCAGTCCAGGGCTCCGATCCAGAGATGGGAAAACGAGTCGACGGTACCGCGTAGAAATCCGTAGAAGTGGTCAAACCCGCGATTGTGGGGAAACTGATTCACATGCCTGCTCCCCAGATGCCACTTGCCAACCATGAAGGTCTGGTAACCCGCCGTACGAAGGACCTCCGGCAGAATCGGTACATCCGACGGAAGTGCTCCCCCAAATCCCGTAGTTCCCCGAAGAAGCGGCGAGCGGCCCGTCATGAGCGCAGTGCGGGTTGGGCTACAAGAGGGGAAGGCGTAGTAGCGGTCCAGGCGCACCCCTGTAGCAGCGAGGCGATCTATGTTTGGGGTCTGAATCTCACTGCCGTGATAGCCGACATCGTTCCATCCGAGATCGTCGGCCATGATGAATACGACGTTGGGGTTGCGCGTGCCGGCATAGTGAGGCGTGGCGAAGACGACAGCCGCCAGCAGGAAGAGGCTCAGTCTCATAACGGCCACGGGAAAAGATCCCTGGTTGGCAATCTTGCAACTCACGCAAGTAGCGTAACAGTGAGATTGGGCAGCTAACTACCCTGACTGGAATAATTTACGTCGATTTTATAGATAGCTAGCGATAACAACCGATGTCATGAATGATGACATTTTTTCGCGTTCAGGGGCCTGTGACGGCTTTGCTTTCGCCTTCCGGGGCCGCTGGCCCAACCTCCTGGCAAGGGCGATTGTTGGTGAGAAATAAGTTTC
>Ga0315336_1007004_pt1 | contig 11136 bp, 10 predicted proteins | sample ASW5metaG_FD_204512 | JGI IMG/M metagenome (GOLD analysis project Ga0315336, IMG submission 204512) | Ammonia-oxidizing marine archaeal communities from Monterey Bay, California, United States - ASW #5 | ecosystem: Environmental > Aquatic > Marine > Intertidal zone | place: USA: California... | reverse complement strand
CTTTTTAGCCTTGCCCTTTTGGCTGCCGGGAAGCAGAACCCCGCGGACCCGTGTTTTGCCGCCGCCACCGGGCAACCGGCAACTTTTCAAATGGCTAATTCCGGTATTCAGATTGACGTCAGCGCTGCACCCGTTGAGAACATTACCGCCGCGGAAGATATTCACCGATCCTTCGAGAGTCGCGATTCCGCTTTTGACATTATAGACGCCGCGGTTGCTCTCGGCCCGGTCCTTGGCGGTGATGACCTTGACGTTGTTGAAGGCTTCGACCCGGTGCAGGCTGGATTTTCCCTTCTTGTCTTTCTTGAAATATGCGGCGAGGACATCGGCCTTGAGGTGTTTCTCGGCACGCTGCGCCGTGGCATTGCCTCGCGCCACCGCCATTTGTTTGTTCTCCCAGTACTCGAGCTGGCGCTCGGCGGTGATGGTGTCCGATTTCGTTACCATCCGAACCTTGCCGCCGGTGACGACCAGAACAGCTTGGTCGATATTGTAAACGGCATGCTGGCCGTAGGTTGTCGAATCTGGCGATTTGATCCGCACCTTGCCGATGGCGTCGAGCCGCCAGATATCGGTGCCGCCTTCTTTCTTCTCGCGGTAGTAGGCGCGCAGTTCATCGGCATAAACGGTGACGTCGCTGCGGACCGCACGGGCATTGCCGCGGGCAACGAAAACCAATTGATCTTGCTGCCATTCAATGCCGTTGTCGGCAAAAACTTCGACCGGGTTGTCACCCGAAGCGCCGAAGTTCAAGGCTTGTGCCCGGACCGGATGGCTAGCGAACATCATTCCCGCAAGCACCATGGCGGATAGGGAGTATGCAATCAGGGAAGCACGGGAGGGAATTTGGGGTGTCATTTTTTTGGTCATTTCATCGCCCGCCGGGCGCCGGGATAGAGCGTCAATTTCGATTTGCCTTGGAAATGAATGACCCGGCCCCGATCAACAAGACGAAACCCGTCCGCGGTGACGTGCCCGAAGGGACCCTGGCCATCAACCGGGTCGTCACCAGAGGCGGCGCCGGTTTCTAAATCGATAGCAGCCCGATCCGTATGGAACTCATAACCGGAGTCATGGAACAAATTGACCTTGCCACTGAGGTTGAGCTTGTTTTCGGTCCGGGCGAAGACGCCTGCCTCGGCGGTAAGAACCAGCCAACTTCCTTCTTTGGTGGTGATGTCGGCCTTCGGCATTTCGAGTTCGATCCGCGAGTCATTGCCGGCAAGATTGCGGGCGAGATCGGCGGTAATGGAAAATGGTTGATCATCCTTGTCGGTGCCGACGTAGCGTGGGTTAATCATATTCGGCTCTTTTGATCCGGAAACCTGGAGCGCCGCGAACCCGATTTTGAATCGCAAATTGCCGGTATTCAAATGCGGCCAGGCGATGACCACGACGACCAGCAAAAAAGCCACCATTGGCAGTAGAAACTTCATCATCGAGACGAACCGGCTATAAACGCGCGAATGCGTAATCCGTGTCCGTCGGCCCATTTGTTCGCTTAACTCGCGGCGCCCGCGCATGACGGCCGAAGCGGGCGCGGCGGGGTCGAATTCCGAGGTGGCGGACACGGCGACCATCCCTCGCTTATACGACGCCCGCGCGCAGGCAATCATGTATGTGGAGGATGCCGACCGGCCGGTTATCGTCGACGACAAACAAATTTGTTATGGAGTGCGCGTTCATGATCGCCACGGCCTCGCTGGCCAAGGCGGCCGAACCGATGGACTGCGCGCCCGCCGTCATAACCTCTGCCGCCGTGCTGGTGAGCAGCGTCGTTGCCATATGCCTTCGCAAATCACCATCCGTGATGACGCCGGCAAGGTTGCCCGCATCGTCAATGACACCGGCGCAACCGAAGCGTTTGGCGGTGATCTCCAAGATCACGTCGGACATGTTCATGGTTGGAGGGACCAGGGGCAGTTCATCACTGCCGTGCATGATGTCCGAAACCTTCATCAGACGCTGGCCGAGTTTGCCGCCCGGATGCAGTGTCTTGAAGTCGGCGGACGAAAATCTTTTTTGCTCGAGCAAGGTCACGGCGATGGCGTCACCAAGTGCCAGCATCATCGTTGTTGATGTCGTCGGCGCCAGACCCATGGGGCAGGCTTCCGGCGCGTCTGGCAAAACCAGAGCAACATCAGCGGCCCGCGCCAAGGTGCTGTCGCCGACAGCGGTAACGCCGATGAGGGGGATTTTGAAACGCGCCGTAAAAGCGACCAGATCAGCCAGCTCCGTCGTCTCTCCTGAATTCGACATGGCGAAAACCGAGTCCGTCGTGGTGATCATCCCGAGATCGCCGTGTGAAGCTTCGCCCGGATGAACGAAAAACGCCGGTGTGCCGGTCGAGGCCAGGGTCGCTGCGATCTTGTGTCCGACGAGGCCGCTCTTTCCCATCCCCGACACGATCACCCGGCCTTCCGTCTCGCCAAGAATATCGACGGCTTGCAGGAAGGGCGCACCCAGGTCCGCCGCCAAAACTTGAAGCGCCTGGGCCTCGGCCTCAAGGACACGCCGTGCCGAGGCGAAATCAGATGAATTTCCCGGCAATGCTGCACTGGCCGATGACGGTGTGCTTGGCTTGGCCACGCTTGAAACGGCTGATGAACTCATTTTGTTTTTTTCGACTTCCGAGTTCTGAGACCACGCATTCGACTTATCTGCCCCGGGATTAATGAATCCATAAGCGGCAGAACATGTCGCGCCGTCCGAAAATATGAAATGGAAGTATGATCTCTCATCCCCGAAACGTCAATGAAATCGGGGATTTAGGGCTAAATCTTTAACGGTGGGCAAAAATATCCATTTCCGACCAGCCGCCTAAATCCAGATCGGCGCGGGTGGCGAGAAACTTGAAGCAGGCCGCCGCCAATTCACGCCGGCCCTCGCGGGCCAGCATGGCATCAAGCTTGTCGTGGATTTCATGCAAATTAAGGACATCCGAAGCCGCGTAGTGAAGTTGTTCCTTCGACAATTCTGCCGCCGCCCAATCCGACGATTGCTGTTCTTTCGAGAGTTCGATACCGGTGAGCTCCCGGGTCACATCCTTGAGGCCGTGGCGATCCGTATAGGTGCGGACCAGCTTCGATGCGATCTTGGTGCAGAAAACAGGGCTGACAGTGATACCTAAGTTGCGCTTGATGATCGCCACGTCGAAACGTGCGAAATGGAAAATCTTGGTGACCGCCTTGTCGGCGAACAGCGCATTCAGATTTGGTGCATCATATTCGCCCGCCGCGAACTGGACTAAATGACAAATCCCGTCGCCGGCGGAAAGCTGCACGACGCAAAGCCGGTCGCGCTGCAAATCCAGACCTTGGGTTTCCGTATCGATCGCCACACTCTCTGAAAATGTGACGTCATCAGGCAAGTCGCCATGATGCAATTCAATGGATTTAGGTTCTGATTTCCGGGCTTTCGCCAAGTCGCACCCCCGTGGTTTCCTTGATCCCATCTATGTCGTCACACGCCGTTCCCGCGTGTTTGTCAGGGGCGGGAATCCGATGTTCAGAACATCATGCCCCAAGACCGCTGCTGGCCAAAGCATGAAATGGTGCCCAGGAGAAGACTCGAACTTCCACGACCTTGCGGCCACAGGTACCTGAAACCTGCGCGTCTACCAATTCCGCCACCTGGGCATTGATTTCGGATTCCAGCAGGAAACTCGTAGAGTGAATATTGAGCCGCGGGGGACTTGTCAACACGTGAACGCGAGGCGCATGATAAACGCTGCGATACGCGAAGGCCGAAGCCACGATAAACCATGCGGCGGCCCCCTAAGGAGACATCATGAGCAAGCCCATCAGCAGACAACGAATAACGGTTTTCGGCGGTTCCGGCTTTGTCGGTCGGCATCTGGTTCAGCGTTTGGCGCACGAAGGTGCCGAGGTGCGCGTTGCCGTGCGCACCATGGAAACCGCCAATCTGCTCAAACCCGCCGGCGACATCGGCCAGATCGTCCCCTGGCAGGTCAATATTGCCGAGCCGTCGGAAGTCGCCACAGCGGTCGATGGCGTCGACACGGTGATCAATCTGGTGGGTATTCTCTACGAACGCGGTAAGCGCACGTTCCAGCGCATTCATGTCGATGGGGCAGGAAACATCGCTCGTGCCGCCGCGGCCGCTGGTGTCGGGAAGATGCTTCATATGTCGGCGCTCGGCGCCGATAAATATGCGCCGGCCGACTACGCGCAGACCAAGTTCGCCGGTGAAGCCGCCGTCCGCGAGGCGTTCCCCACGGCGACGGTCTTCCGGCCCAGTGTAATCTTCGGGCCCGAGGATAATTTCTTCAATATGTTCGCCGGCATCATGCGCTTCCTGCCATGCCTACCGGTTATCGGCGCGCCGTTCATTCCGAAAGTTTCGTTCGGCGACGATGGTCTCGATGTCGATTTTTTCGGCGACGGCGGTGCCAAGTTCCAGCCGGTTTATGTCGGCGACGTCGCCGACGCCTTCTTCAGTGCTATAACCATGAACGAGGCTGAGGGCGAAACCTATGAGTTGGGCGGGCCGCGCGCATACAGTTTCAAGGAGTTGATGGAATTGCTGCTGGCGGTGACGGAACGCAAAAAGTTTTTGGTCCCATTGCCCCTCGGTATAGCCGAGATGGAAGCCATGTTCCTGCAATACCTGCCGACGCCACTCCTCACGCCTGATCAGGTTCGGCTGATGGAACGTGACAACGTGCTCTCGGGCGCACTTCCCGGGCTTGAGGCGTTCGATATCCAAGCCAAGGCGGCGGAAGCCATCCTACCGACCTATCTACACCGGTTCCGCACACCGAGCCATCGAAACGCGCACGCCTAGCGAAAAAGTCTTAGTACCGCTGCGGTAATCCGCCGGCGTCTCCTTCGCTTTCCGCCTTCGCTGCGCTGACGATCAATTCGCCATATTCGCGCAAGAAGACCGAACCTTTGACGGTGCGCTGGATGAGAACGCTGCGACGGTCGTTTTCATCAGTTTTTCTGCGGACCAAGCCCAATTCGCCGAGTCTATTGACGGCGCGGGTGATCGCCGGCTTCGACACCTTCATCAAAGCCGCCAGGCCACGCACCGTATGCGGTGGCGGGGTCAAATAAACGCTCAACAAAAGAGCCATCTGACGGGCCGATAGGTCCGGCGCATCGGCGCGGACACTGGCGATGATCGCGCGGCGCCATATATCCAAGGCTTGAAGTTCGTTTAAATCCATGACGCTCAGCTCCAATTATGGGCGCGCGGCGCTCTTTTCGCATTCATTACGATAGCGTAACTTCTAGGCGATTTGAATTACCGCTGCAATAGAAATCGGTCGGGTTGGATCACACCCTATTTTGCAAATCGTTTCTTCAACATCATGTAGACGGCGCGCATGCCCATGGCTTCGCCGCCCTCCGGCCGGCCTGGCCGGCTCGACAAATTCCAGGCCATCAGATCGATGTGCGCCCAGGGGGTGCCGTCGCCTACGAAGCGTTGCAGAAACAGGGCCGCCGTGATCGATCCGCCATAGCCGCCTTCCGGCGAATTGGTCAAATCGGCGGACTTGCCGTTGACCATCTTGTCATAACCGGGCCACAGCGGCATCCGCCAAAGCGGATCATCAATCATTTCGCCGGCGGCAAGGATGTCGGCGGCCAAATCATTGTCATTGCAAAACAAGGCCGGCAGTTCCGTGCCCAAGGCCACCCTGGCGGCCCCCGTCAGGGTGGCGAAATCGATGATTAAGCCGGGTTGACCTTCCGAAGCTTCGTGTAGGGCATCGGCGAGAATAACCCGGCCTTCGGCATCCGTATTGCCGATCTCGATGCTCAAACCCTTGCGCGTCGGCACGATGTCGAGGGGCCGCATGGCGTTGCCGGAAATGGCGTTTTCGACGGCCGGCACCAACATGCGCAGGCGTACCGGCAAGCCGCCGGCCATAACCATGCGGGCAAGACCGAGAACCTGGGCGCTGCCGCCCATGTCTTTCTTCATCAGTTTCATGCCCGCCGCCCCTTTGATGTCGAGGCCACCGGAGTCGAAACACACGCCTTTGCCGACCAGGGTGACCTTCGGGTTCTTGGCATTGCCCCACGTGAGATCGATCAAGCGCGGCGCGCGGCTTTCGGAATGCCCGGCGGCGCGGCCGACGGCATGGATGGCCGGAAAGTTCTGCTCGAGCAGGTCGCGGCCGGTGATCACTGAGATCTCTGCATCGAACTCGGCTGCCAGTGCCGTCGCCGCATCGGCCAGATCACCAGGCCCCATGTCATTGGCCGGCGTGTTGATGAGATCGCGGGCCAAAGCCGTCGCGCGGACGGCGTTTTCAACCGCGTCCCGGTCACACTCACCGGGCCAGATCAATTGGACCACGGCGTTGCGATCCTCATCGACCGTCTTGTAGCGGTCGAATGCGTAAGCTTCGAGGCCCCAGGCCAGGGCGAGTTTCTTCGCGTCGCCCGGATCCATGGCATGATCGACCCGATAGCTGCCCGCCGCCAAACCGTTCGGCAACTTCGCCCAGTCCCAGACGGATGCGTTCTCGGGTACGACAAAGACAACACGCCCGAGCGCGCCGTCATCATCCGGCAAAAGCGTCAGCCGACCCGGTTTGCCGGCAAAACCCGTACCCTCGATCCATGTTTTGACCGGCGCGGTTTGTTCCGCGACCCAATCGTTTGCGTCCGAAGCGGCAATCAGCGTCATCGGAACCGCGGCATCATCCGCGTCAATAAATATATCCATGCCTTCCGCTTACCTGCTCGGCAGTTATGAATCAATGCCCGCGTATGTGGCTTGCCCCCGATCGAGACCATTGGCAGGATACGGCGAGAAGGCCGGGAGTCCGAGAACATGTCCGCTATCACGTTTATCATCGGGAACAGAAATTATTCATCGTGGTCGCTGCGCGGCTGGCTGATGGTGAGGCGGGCCGGCGTTGAATTCACGGAAGTTATGATCCCTCTCGACGAGGCGGGTTTTAAAGAAGAGATATTGTCCCACTCAGCGGCCGGATTGGTGCCAATACTGAAAACCGGCGGTCAGACGCTGTGGGATTCGCTGGCCATCGGCGAATATCTGGCCGAGACTAATCCGGACGCCGGTCTTTGGCCCGCCGAAGCGTCAAAGCGCGCCGAGGCCCGATGTGTCGCCAGCGAAATGCACTCGGGCTTTGCGGCGCTCCGCACCCACATGCCGATGGATTTGCGCAACAGCTTGCCCGGACAAGGCATGGCGCCGGGCGTTGCCGAGGATATCGCCCGGATTACCCGCATCTGGACGGATTGCCGGCGTGATCATGGCGAAGGCGGTCCTTTCCTTTTCGGGTCATTCACCATTGCCGACGCCATGTTCGCGCCGGTGGTCGGACGGTTCCGGACCTATGGGGTGGAACTGGATGACAGCTGTCAAAATTATGCGGACGCGGTATGGCAATGGCCGGATATGCGCGAATGGGTCGCGGCGGCGGCACGGGAGCCGCAGGTTATCAACCTAGCGACTTAACGCCTTAATCAGCGCCGCTCCGGCGACACCGTATCAGGCAAGATCGCGCAGACGATATCGGCAAGCTTTTCGAGGACCGCCTGGCGAGGGAATGATTTTCGAAATACAAGACGCACGGCACGCCCGGCGAGACCTGATTTCTCCCGGCGCATGGCGATGCCTGAGTCCGTCACCCATGGCCCCATCAAACTCATGGCCGGCACCAGTGTCACGCCGGCACCGGCGCCGACCAGCGCCAATATGGTCGTCAGGCTTGTTTGTTGGGTGCGCGACGTGGGTTTTTTTCCAGGTTTTTTCGTACAGAAGGACAACACCTGATCGCTCAGACAATGCCCGTCGCCGAGCAACAACAGCTCATCGGTGGCGATGTCCAAGACATCGATTTCCTCTGAGTGCTCGAGCCGGTGTCCGTGCGGCAAGGCGACCCAGAAAGGTTCGTCATAGAGCGCGATTTCCGTGAGCCGGGGCTCGACCACCGGTGTTGCGATCAAGGCCGCATCCAAGTCACCCGCAATCAGCCGGTCTTCGAGTGTTGCGGTGACGTCTTCGGAAATCTGTAGATCGATCTTCGGCAAGCTGCGCCGAATGGACGGCAACAACAGCGGTGCGAGATACGGTCCGATGGTATGAATCATACCGAGCCGCAATGAACCGGCAAGGGGGTCGGTATGAGCGGCAGCCGTCATCTCAATTCGCTCGACGACCTCCAGGAGTTCGCGGCCGAGCGCGATGATTTCCTCGCCCACCGGCGTGACCGCAACACTTTTGTTCGTGCGTTCAAACAGCACCACGCCCAAGTGCGCTTCCAGTTTTCGTATCTGTCCGCTCAGGGCGGGTTGAGAGACGCGGCAAGCCTCAGCAGCGCGGCCGAAATGGTTCAATTCCGCGACGGCGACGGCGTATTTTAAATCCCGAATATTCATTCAATTATATAATAAGTACAAGTTATCGTTATTATATTATCCATCGATTATACTAATTATAAATTCATCGTCAAACTCTCTCCATCAACCCAAGCCAATGGAGAAATGCGATGAAGACCATGACGACAAGCGCCGGCGCGCCAATCGCCGATAACCAAAATTCCCAAACGGCGGGACCGCGGGGTCCCGTTCTCATGCAGGACTACCAGTTAATCGAAAAACTGGCCCATCAGAACCGCGAGCGGATTCCCGAGCGGGTCGTTCACGCGAAAGGCTGGGGCGCCTACGGCACGCTCAAGATTACCAACGATATTTCCGCGTACACGCGGGCGAAGATTTTCTCCGAAGTCGGCAAGGAGACACCCCTGTTGCTGCGGTTTTCCACCGTCGCCGGCGAACTTGGCGCCGCTGACGCGGAACGCGACGTCCGCGGCTTCGCCATGAAATTCTATACGGAAGAAGGCAATTGGGATCTGGTCGGCAACAACACGCCGGTGTTCTTCATCCGCGACCCGCTGAAGTTTCCGGACTTTATCCGAACCCAGAAACGTCACCCGAAAACCAACCTCCGTTCACCCACGGCCATGTGGGATTTCTGGTCGCAATCACCAGAAAGCCTGCATCAGATCACCATTCTCATGTCGGACCGCGGCTGCCCGGTGGCACCCATGTACATGAACGGTTATGGCTCCCATACGTTTAGTTTCTGGAATGACGACGGTGAGCGGTTCTGGGTGAAATTCCACTTCAAAACCCAGCAAGGCCACCGGCATTTGACCAATGCAGAGGCGGCACGGGTCATCGGTGAGTCGCGCGAGACCTACCAACACGCCCTCTTTGGTGCCATCGAACGGGGCGTCTATCCGAAATGGACCATGTATGTCCAGGTGATGCCCGAGCTGGATGCCGAAAAGACGGCCTATAACCCCTTCGATCTGACCAAGGTCTGGCCCCATGCGGACTATCCCTTGATTGAAGTCGGGGAAATGGAACTCAACCGCAACCCCGAGAACTATTTCGCCGAAATCGAGCAAGCCGCTTTCAGTCCGTCGAATGTCGTGCCGGGTATCGGCTTCAGTCCCGACAAGGTTCTGCAAGCCCGCATCTTTGCTTACGCCGACGCGCACCGTTACCGCATCGGCACGCATTACGAAGCACTGCCGGTGAATGCGCCGAAGTGTCCCATGCATCACTACCACAAGGACGGCGCCATGCGTTTCTTCTCGAACGACACGGGAAATCCCGACGCTTACTATGAGCCGAACTCACTGGGCGGGCCAGCCGAGGATGAAGACTACCGTGAGCCGCCGTTGAATATCTCCGGCGACGCCGATCGCTACAATCACCGGGACGGCAACGACGATTATGCGCAGCCCCGGGCCCTGTTCGAAATGTTCGATGAAGAAGAGAAGGAACGATTGTTCTCGAATATCGCCGAAGCGATGATCGGGGTTCCAGAGGAGATCGTTCTGCGCCAACTGGTTCATTTCAAGCGGGTGCACCCGAATTATGCACAAGGCGTCGCCGATGCCTTGGGATGGGCCGCGAATATGCAAATAAGTGCTTAATCTTGGGTTCCACCACCGATGCGGCGGTGAAATGAAGGACGATAGACGAGGTGTGCGGCGGGTGTGTTTCTGAAATTCCGTTGATTAGGATTTCAGGGGCGACCTGCCGGCCCTATTCGTCGCATGCCATCATTTCCGCGCCATGGGATCAATGGGCGCGGGCATAGTCCCGCAAGGTATCGACTTCCAACTGCGTTTCATCGAGTTGGTTTCTCAGCAAATCGCCGATGCTGACCAGGCCGATGATCTTGTCGTCGTCGATGACTGGCACATGGCGCACATGTTTCAAGGTCATCTGGCGCATGATGTCCTTGACCTTGTCGTCGGATGTGCAGGTATGGGCGTAGGACATGACGTCCTTGACCGGGTTCTGGAGAACCTCGATACCGTGGGTGGCCATGCCGTGCATGACATCACGTTCGGTGACCATACCGAGCAGATCCCCCCGCGGCCCGCAAACCATGATCGAGCCGATCTTTTCGTCCATGAACATATGCATGGCGGTCTCAATGCTGTCACCCGGGTGCATGGTGACGGTGCGTATTTTCTTTTTCTTCAGGATTTCAGATACAATCATCGTTCATCTCCTTTCCATGCGCTCCGGTCGGGAGGCAGAGAACCGGAGCTGAATAACTAGTTCGAGGTCGGTGGTGTGCATGGTGCGGCCAGAACATATGCCAACGAGGGCCGGCCAAACGCAACGACCTCCGTAATAGCGATTCTATCACGAATCCGTTGATTTCTCAACGCCGGCGCGATGAAGCCGACAGGGTTGATCGCCTAGAGAGCGAGCGAATTCGAGGTCTTTAACTACCGTTTCGCCAAAAACCCCATCAACGCCGCGTTGAAGGCTTCGGCGCGCTCGATGTTCGGCAAGTGTTGGGTGTCGTCGATGATCGAAAGCTCCGATCCGTCGATCTCGCCATGCATCATTTCGCCGATTTCAAGCGTGCAACTGGGATCGTCGCGGCCGACGATGATGTGGGTGGGGACTAGAATGGTTTTCAGCGCCGCCGTCTGGTTCATTTCGCGGATGGCGGCGCAGCAGCCGCAAAATCCTTCGACCGGGGTCGTTTCGATCATTTCGCGGACGCGCGCCACATGCGGGTCGGCGGCGGCAACGAACCTGGGCGTGAACCAGCGGCCCAGCGTGCCGTCTGCCAACGCCGCCATGCCGTCGCCGC
>Ga0315336_1007003_pt1 | contig 11137 bp, 6 predicted proteins | sample ASW5metaG_FD_204512 | JGI IMG/M metagenome (GOLD analysis project Ga0315336, IMG submission 204512) | Ammonia-oxidizing marine archaeal communities from Monterey Bay, California, United States - ASW #5 | ecosystem: Environmental > Aquatic > Marine > Intertidal zone | place: USA: California... | reverse complement strand
GCGACCGAATCGGTGGTCGCCGGAGAACTGGAGGGAAAGGCGTTGGCACACGTGGCGACCCACGGATTTTTCGCCACCGGAGAGTGCCGGTCAGCGGTAGAGAATCGGGCCGGCTACGACCCTATGCTCCTGTCCGGATTGGTTCTCGCCGGCGCCAATCGACTGGCGGATTCCGCGTCGCCGGGAGACGGGATCCTCACCGCAGCGGAGGTGGCGACCTGCGATCTCTCGGCCACCGATCTGGTGGTGCTCTCCGCTTGCGAGACCGGCCTCGGGGAGATCGAGTCCGGGCAGGGGGTACTGGGACTCCGCCGGGCATTCGCCATCGCCGGCGCACGAACCCTGGTGATGAGCCTGTGGGCGATCTCGGACGCGGAGACGGCGGATTTGATGGGAGGAATGTACCGTCGGCACCTGCATCGTCGCCCCCTCCCAGCAGCGGAGGCGCTCCGAGAGGCCCAGCTGGAGATGCTCCGAGAACAGCGGGAATCGGGCAATGAATCGCCGTACGCATGGGCGGGCTTCATCGCCTCGGGAGATTGGCGCCTCCAACCCCCAGCGGGTGAGCGAACCAGAGCTCCAGCTCGCCCCTAGCCTCTGGCTCGGCTTCGATGGCGCGTCGGATGGCGTGGCGGGCATCCGTCGAACGGCCGGTCGCGGCGGCGGCCCGCGCGAGCTCGATGGGCTTCGGATCGTCGCCTTCGCTCCGGGCTTGATTGTACAGCGCCCAGGCCCCCTTCCAGTCCAGGTGCGCAGCGGCGGCGCGCGCTCGGACCAGCGCGCTCGGAGCCGGCGGATCGTCCTCGCCGAGCCGGATCGAGACCCGTGCGGCCTGGGACAGATCCGCGAGGTCCAGCCGCGTGTGGAACACGTTCCCGGAGCCCGACCCCGCGAGGAGCGTCTCGCTGGACGGGCCAAAGCTCAGACCCACGATCGCCCGGCTCGAGTGCGGCAGTGTGCTCACGAGCTTCCTTCCGTCGGCGCGGCGATGGATCGTGACCACTCCATCGAATCCGCCCACGGCCAACAGCTCGCCGTCGGGGGAAGTGACCATGCTCTGCATCCCGTCCACATGGGTGTCGACCCAGGTCACCTCCCGCAGCGTGGGCGTCAGGAGCACGGGTGGGCCCTCCAGGCGACTGAATCCGATCGAACCGTCAGGCGCCAGGTCCACCCCGTACCCCACTCCCAATCCCTCGTGTACCCACAGCGGCGCACCGGTCTCGAGGTCCACTACGGCTCCGATTGAATCCTTGCGCGCCCGGCCCGAGAGGATGATCCGCCCTCGGGACGGGTCGATCTCGAGCGCCCACAACGAGAGGAGCGGCGTGTCCAGCTCGGAAACCAGACTCCCCGACTGAGCATCGAATACAGAGATTCGACCATTGGCCATGCCGACATACACCCGACCGTCGACCTGCTGCGCCGCCATCGCCACGACGTCGCCCGCCTTGCCGTAGTGCACAGGCTCCGCACCATTGAGGTTCAGCCGAGTCGCAATGCCATCGCGTCGAGCCACCAGCAGCTCGTTCCCATCGGCCGTCCACGCGACCTCTCGCAGGCCCTGGTCGCCCAGTTTCTCCTCAAAGAGCAGCAGTCCGGTGCGCCAGTGCCAGATTCGCAGGACAGAGTCCATCCCGGTGGTGGCGATCAGCTCGCCCGCTGGCGACAGGTCGAAGCCCTTCAAGTCGGGGCCAATATCGAGGCTTCTGCCGAACCTGGACTCGGGGAGCGCCCACAGGGCCAGGTAGTCCTTTCCGCGGGTGACGAAACGCGAGCCGTCGAGCATGGCCTCGAGGCCTCTCAGGCGCGCAGCGGGCGTGGCCCGAGCACGCGTCGATCCGATGAACTCTCCGGACCGCGCATCCAGGCGGATCAGGCGATCCACCATATCGAACACCAGGATTGAGCTGCCATCCCGCGAAAAGTGGCGCGACCCACGGCCCTCGATCGTCCACAGGGGGTCACCCGACACCAGATCGATCACCACCGCGTGGTCGCCGGCCTCGTCGGTGTACAGCCCGTCGTTGGACAACCGGCCGCACGCGGCGCTCTCGGGGCGATAGACCACGTTCCCCGTCCGTGTCTCGACGATCGCCGCCGCCGTCGGTGCGCGCAGGCGATCGATCGAGAACTGCAGGCAGGCATAGGCTCCGTTTGGCGCCACCCAGTTCACCAAGCTCCCCGGAACCGGGCCGAAGAGGCGAGTGCCCGTGGCCGTGTCCCACGCCGAAGAGCCCTGTCCGGGGTTGGAGACCACCAGGGTGCGGGCGTCGTCGGACAACCACTTGTCCGTGTCCCCGTCCAGCTCGATCTCGGGGTCCAGCGACCACCGGGGCTCGCCATCGAGGAACCCCTCGGCGTGCCAACCGCTCTCGTGCAATTGCACCACGAGCAGTTCCTCGGCCCACGCGAACCCAGCGGGTACGTTCGCCACCTGGCGTTGGTGGAGTGTCTCTCCGGTGCGCGCGTCGAACAGTGCGAGCTGCCCTGCGTGCCAGATGACGACCTGGGAGAGATCGGGGGCCACCCATGAGCTGATCTGTTGGCCGTCGGCGCGGGTCCAATCGATCGACGGAGGCCGCGCGCCGTCCAGGATGAGGGCGTGCTGGAGATCGGCGGGCAGGGTGGACTGTCCAGCCTGGATGTAGTGCTCGCGTGCGGAGGCGACGAGATCCATGGCCACCTGGATGCCACCCCCCTGCGCCGCGCGCGCCTGAGCCAGGGCCACCTCGCTGTCGGCGAGCCGGGTCTGGGACGCGACCTCGGCGCGCTGAGCCCGCTCCAGAGCCTGCGTGGTGTCGTGGATGTAGACCAGCAGAGCACCGGTGAGCGCAACCCCGGCGAGACTCGCGGTGACGCCGACCGCGCTGGCGATTTGTCGATGACGCCACAGCCACTTCTGGAACAGGGCGAGGGCCGAGTACCTCGCTGCGGAGAGTGGCCTCTGTTCCAGCCAGCTCTGTAGATCGTCCCGCAGCGCGGTGGCCGAGGCGTACCGGTCGGACGGGTCGAGGGCCATGGCCCTGTGCACTACGGCCGCAAGCTCCCAGGGCACGTCGGACTTCGCCTCCTGGAGGGGGACCACCCTGCCCTCGACGACATCCCCGTGGACCGCCAAACCCTTGCTTGGATACGGGGACTCGCCCGACAGCACCTTGTAGAGCATCACCCCCAGGGAGTAGATGTCGCTCCGCTCGTCCAGCTCGTCGTTGTCGCCCCGGGCCTGCTCTGGCGACATGTACCGGAGGGTGCCGATCACCTGTCCTTCCTGGGTGCCCACCTCGCCCATCGGATCGACGGGCTCGGTCGCGTCCACGACGTCCGACGGCTCTCCTACAATCCTGGCGATGCCCCAGTCGAGCACGTACACCCGGCCAAAGGTCCCGACCATCACATTGGCGGGCTTCAGATCCCGGTGGATCACGCTGCGGGAGTGGGCGTATGCCACCGCGTCGCACACCTTGATGTACACCTCGAGCCGGCGGGACAGGGTCCAGGTGTCGTCGGTGATCAACTGTGCCAGGGTCTTGCCGCGGACGCGCTTCATCGCGAAATAGACGCGGCCGTTCGCGGTGACGCCCACGTCGTGGACCGGGGGAATGTTCGGGTGCTCGAGCTGGCTGGTGATCCGCGCCTCCCGCAGAAAGCGCTGGATCGCCATTCCGGAGGCCAGGGGCTGGCTGATCTTCACCGCCACTTTTCGGCCCAGGCGCCGGTCCTCACCGACGGAGACCTCCCCCATTCCGCCCTTTCCGATCGGGGCCCCGACGGCGTACCGCGCGTGCAGCTCATCGGCGTGCGGGTCGGGCAGGTCGGGCAGGTCGGTCGTGCCGAACAGGCTGGTCGCCCTGGCCGTGTCGACCGGAGGTTCAGCGGACTCGTCGTTGAAGACCACGGTGTCCGGCTGTTCTGGCTTCATCCCCCGCATCTTGGCATGCGGACCCCGGAGCCATCCTGCCGGGATTGCCTATCGCTGGCTCAGGTCGACTCGGTCGCCGGGGTCGCAGAAGAGCATCTCGAAGTCGAGGATGTCGTAGTAAGGCTCCCCATACCCGGGGAATGCCACCACCAGATACCCGCTCTGGGGACACCCCAGCTGGGGCTTGTGGCGATGGTACATGTTCCAGTCCAGGTTCAGCGTATGTCCCGCAGTGCACTCGATCGGCGCAGATATCCAGTTGCCCAGACCATCTGGGACGCTCATCGTGTAGTACCCCTGCATGTCGCAGACCATCTGGAAGGGACCCGCCTCGATGCCCAGCCGACGGGTCTCCCCCGCCACGCAAGTGACGCCGAACTCTCCCTCCCAGTCGTCATTGATCATCTGGAACCGGTGCCAGTGCGGGATCGCCTCGTCCCCCTGCTGACAGACGATGTGGTCGACCCCCGGGGGCAACTCCACGTAGGAATGGGCGCCCGGACAATCCAAGAGACTGCTCTGTCCATCGTCGTAGACCACCTCGAGCGGACCGCCATAGAAGAAACCGTCGTCGGTACACGATGAGAGCAGCGTCTCCGACGGCGGCAGTGGATTGCACCCGTCGTCGTACAGCGCCGGATCCCACTCGAAGTCGGGTCGCGCCGCGGGCTCGCCGTGGTGTCCGGGAGCCGTGTGGTCGAGGTGACCCTGCACGAGGCTCTCGCGAACCTCGATGAGCACGTAGGGGTTCTGGTCGGATCCCGTGCCGTGGCAGATGGCGGTCTTGGGTGGAGGCGCCGCCGAGGCCGACGATGCGGCCAATCCGGCGAGAACAAAGGTCAGTGCTGTGGTATTCATGCCCATTGTTGTCCCATGCACCGGCCCCGGTACGCGAGGACAGGCGGTGACAGGCGCGGACTCCCGGGGGCGTCACCGGTCGGGGTCAGCGCACCAGGAGCCGCTCCACCCCGATCCGCCGGCTGTCGCCCCACACGTCGATCAGATCCCGCGCGTCGGCGACACCGAGCTTGCTGAACTGTCGTCGGGCACGGCTCACGTCCTTGTTGAAGGACTCTCGGTCGGTGCGCAGCATGCGATAGAGATCGCTGCGCTCGAGCCAACCGCACTCGCGTTCCTCGTGGCCGGCGGCGCGGTCTTCCAGCCGCTGTCGGGCGAGCAACAGCAGCAGGTAATGAAACTTTCGCTCCGGCACCGCCATCGAGCCGACTGCGTGCACGACCTCGAGCTCTACCCGTTCCTCGGCCTGGCTCACTGTGAACTGCAACTCCAGGTCGCGGATATTCAAGGAGCGAGCTCCGGTCTCGACCGTGCGCTCGACCTCGGGATTGATGACCAGCGTCCACTCGCGGCCCGCCACCGTCACGGTCTGCCCATCTCGCACGGGGAAGACCACCGACTCGGTCTCTGCCTTCCACACCCCGGCAGCATCCTGAAAGACCGTCAGCAGCGGCTCGTCGGCACTCGGAAGCAGGAGCAGGCCGTGTTCGAGGAGACGCTCCTCGCCCGTGGACTCGTCGACCGCGCGGCTGAGAGGGGGTGTCGCGTCCTCCAGGACCCATAGGGGATCGGCCACGCCGACCCCGATCACGTCGTTTCGACGCAGCGGAACCTCCACCCCGGGCGCGATTCGCCTGCGGTTCACGAAGGTACCGTTCTGACTCCCGAGATCGCGCAGATGCCAGGCGGACTTCGTCCACCGCAGGCGGGCGTGTTGCTTGGACACGCCGGGGTGATCGACAGACAGATCGCACTGGTCGGCGCGGCCGATGAGGATGTCGGCCTCGACGACGAACCGGACCCCGTCCGAAGTCGCTAGTGTGGCCACGGCAGATCACTCCGTTGCATGTGCGCAGTGTACCCTGGCCAAATGAGCAAGGGGCCACTCACCCGCAGCACGTCGGACCGAATGATCGCGGGGGTCTGCGGCGGCATCGCGCAGACCTACGACATCGACGTCAACCTGGTCCGCGGCGCGTTCGCCATCGCCGGTCTGTTCTTCGGCATGGGACCCCTCATGCTCTACGCCGGTGCCGCCTTCGTCGTTCCCGACGACGACGGGTCCATCGAGGCCCGAAAGCAGACGGCCATGGACTGGGACGGCGACAACCTGCGGCTGACCTACAAGGCGCCGGTGATCCCCTACACGTTCCCGTGGACCCACTGGCTCGGCGGCTGGGCCGGCGCCGCGGCGTTGGCCGGGGTGGCCATGGCGTGCTTCTCGCTGATCGCGATGGGCATCGCCGCGTTCGGCGGGGCTCCCCTGGACCCGATTGCCCCGATCGGCTGGCTGACGGCCACTCCGGGAATGGTCGCGGGAGCCCTGGCCATCTCGGCGCTGCTCGGCATGATCCGCCGGCCCTACACCATCACCTGCAGCCACGCCGCCTTGTGGATCGACATGCCGCTTCGCAAGCCGCGTCGCATCGATCTCGCCGACGTGGAATCCCTCGTCGATACCGGCGACGACCTCGAGCTGCGACTCATCGATGGCGACGCTATCGCCCTGCCCAAGCCAGCAGAGGAAGAGCTCGCGATTCTCCTCGGGGTCGTCGAATCGTCGATCACCCGGGCGGTGTCTCACGAGGACGACCTCGAACAGTCGGCGGCTGAACGCGATCGCCTCCGGCGGATCATGGCCCAGAAACGCCCGAAACAGACAAGCTGATCCGCGCCGGTGAACGCGATCCTGTCACGTCAGATCTCCGCAGCCGCACTCGCGCTCGGCGTCATTGTCGGTGTTGTCGCATGGATTGGTTGGCCCGAGCCCGAGGTGCCCGCCGCAGTGACGGAGCCAGAGCCAGAGCCCCGCTCCCGCCACGACTTCGACGCCGTGGAGGTTCGACCGGTCGAACACCGGGTCGGTGCGCTGCGGGCCGAGCTCGCCGAGATCAGCCGTCTCCGAGACCTCCTGCAAGAGTCCCCCGACCCACTCCCGCAGCCCGTGAGTGCCGACGACCTCGCCGCGGCGATCCCGCTGGTCATGCCACCCGCCGACCCGCCGGCAGAGGATGGCCCCGACCGGGACCTCGAGGCGCTGGTGCACGAGGCCCGACGAGAGCGCGCCGCGTTTCTGACCGCGTGGGGCCGACCGCCAGCGCGTCCGGACGACTACGCAGAGGACGATGTGCGCCGCGCCCTCGAAGCACAGGTGCGCCGCGCGGGCGGACACCTCTACGCGGTCGACTGCGTCCCCTACCCCTGTCGTGCCCTGGGAATCGCGCCCCTCGGAACCTCGATCTCAGCGATCCCACTCGACCTGCCCGGAGCCACCGCACACGCCGAAGAACGCGACGGAGCCACCGAGTTGGTGTTCCTGCTACCGGGTGATTCCCTGGAGGATCCCCAGGAGGTTCGCTTCGTCCGCCAGCTCGCGATCTCCCTCCGCAACCGGCGTCAGGCGGCCTGGGAGGCGGCGCTCACCCTGGATTGAGGTCGCCCTTCAGTTGGGTATCTGGCCGACGTTCGAAGGGGTGCAGGTGCTGATGTCCAAGACCTGCGCATACAGGCCGCATGCCCCGGCGGGCACATTCGGCGTGAAGATGGCGTTGCCGGCGCCGTTCGCCACAATCTGCGGCCACAAGGTCAAGCCGCCACCACCGCCCAGGCCTGTCACCGTGCCTGTGCAGGGCCCTACCGGCACGACGAGATTGCCCATGCTCGGAGACGTCGCGATGGCGATCGCTCCGAACGGGGTGGCGCCGGTAATCGCAACCTGGATGGTGCCGGGACAGCTTCCGGCGATTTGTATGGCCGGCCCGCCCTGGTCGCAGGCGTCGGGGATGCCATCGCCATCCGTGTCGATGGTGTCGTCGCCGCCTGGACAGACGTCACACCCATCGGCCACGCCATCACCGTCGCTGTCCGAATAGTCATCGAAACCTGGACATTGGTCACACCCATTGGGCACGCCATCCGCGTCGCTGTCCGAATCGTCATCGGCACCCGGACAGATGTCGCACCCATCGGGCACGCCATCGGCGTCGCCATCCTGGGTGTCGTCGAAACCGGGGCATTGGTCACAACCGTTGGGAACGCCATCCCAGTCGGAGTCGAGGTTGTCGAACACCGCGTCGTTGCAGTCGAGACCGCCGCACATGGCGTTGATAAAGCCATCGCCATCGCCATCGCTGCAATCCGCATCTGCGCAGTCCACATTGCCGTCGAGGTCGTTGTCGATGCCGTCGTTACAGTTGGCTTCTTGCGCCTGGGCGACCTGGGCGACTCACCAGAACGAGGAACAGAGCCAGAGCGACGCGATTGAAGAATGCAAACATGGAGACCTCTCGCGTCCAGCGTACACCGCCGGGGACCGAGTTACCCTGCAGCGGCTATCGATCCGCTCTCCGCCCAGCTTCCGCTCCCCCTCGCCCAGGTCCACATCCGGGCGCGCCACGCCAAGTCGTTCGTCGAGAACCACCACTGCGCATTCTACGCCGGCGAGGCCGCGATCAAGCTCGCCGTCGTCGCGAGGGTCGCCGTCTGGCTGCAGGACCCCGAAGAGGGCGCCGTCATGCGGTCCGTGGCCAAGTTGGAGCGCGCCTCCCTCGGCCAATGGGTTGGGTTGCTTCGCCAGCTCGACGGCCACCTCGAGTCCGCCGACGGCCTGCCGATCGGAGGCAGCCTGCGCCGCAAGGTCGGACCCGCGATGGTGGCGCTGGCCAACGCGGCCGAAGCCAAGGAGGTCGTCAGCAAGCAGATCTCCAAGGGCGCGCGCTCGCGGGTCGGCGGAGCGTTGGACCTGTGGGTCGCCTACCGCAACGAGATCCTGGGTCACGGGGCCTGGCGCGAGGACGCCTTCTATGGGGAGCTCGGGCCGCTGCTGCTCGCTGCAGTCGAGGAACTCCTGGCCGTGGAGGGGCTGGGAACCGGCTTCCGTTGGGAGTCCGTCGACGGCGCCGGCAACCGCGTCGCACTCCACGGGCTCGAGCCCCAGCCCCTGACCTCCGGAGGAACGCCGGGGATCCGGCTGGTCCACGCCGCCGGCGAGCTATCGATCCCGCCCCTTGTGCGGATGCACGGCGACCGACTCGGCTTTCTCAATCGGGTGAACCGCCGAAGCGGCAAGGTCCGCCGGGCCGAGTGGCTCGACTACGCCACCGGCGAGGCATTTTCGGTGGCCGCGCCCGAAGCCCTCGAGGCGTTCCTCGACGCGGTGAAGACCGAGGAGCCCGCCCCCGAGGCCCCAGAGCCCGCCGATCCCTTCGAGCGGATCGAGGAGCTCGGTCGCGGCGGCATGGGCGTGGTCTGGCTGGCCCGACAGCTGCCCCTGGGTCGGAAAGTCGCCCTCAAGGAACTGGCTCCCGACCTGCTCTCCGACGACATCGCCCGCAAGCGCTTCGCCCGGGAGATCCAGGTCCTGGCGACCAGCGACCACCCCAACATCGTGCGCGTCCTGACCTCGGGAGAGCGCGCCGGCGCCCCCTGGTACGCCATGGAGTACGTCGAGGGCTCCGACCTGTCCGAAGTGGCCAACGAACTCATCGGCGCCCGCCTCAAGGGCAACACTGTGAGCCTGGGCGTGCGCCCCGAGTCGTCTGGTGGAAGCACCGTTCCCGTGCAGCAGGGGTTCTTCGGCCACGCGGCGCTGCTGTTCGCCGGAGCGGCGCGGGGCCTGCAGCACCTCCACGATGCCGGCGTGGTTCATCGGGACGTCAAGCCGGCCAACCTGGTGCTGACCCGGTCCGCATCCCGCCTGGTGATCATGGACCTCGGTCTGGCCCAGGTCCGAGACGCCAGCGTCGCCTTGACCACCGACCAGAGCGGGATCCTCGGCACCCTGCGCTACATGCCGCCCGAGCAGCTGGAGGGGAGCACCGTCGAGGGCACAGCCGATCTGTATGCGCTGGGCGCCTGCCTGTACGAGATCCTGGCGGGGCGACCCATCCATACCGGCAGCACGCGAGAGGCCCTGGTTCAGCAGGTCCTGACCGTCGATCCGCCCGATCTCAGCGTCGTCGATCCGGGAATCCCCAGGGATCTGGCGGTGATCGTCGCCAAGGCCACGCGCAAGGTCGCCGCCGATCGATACCGAAGCGCCCAGCTCCTCGCCGAGGACCTCGAGGCCTTCGCCAACGGAGAGCCGATCCGGGCCAGGCCTCCGACGCCAGTTCAACGCATTCGCGCCTTCGCCCGCCGGCGACCCGCATTGTCCGGAGCCGTGGCCGCCGTGGCCTCCCTGGGGTTGATTGTCGGGCTCTATGGGTGGGAGACGACCCGGACCAAGGTCTCCCACTACGACCGCATCGCCCTCCTCGGGGCTACGGTCCAACCCGGCATGGCGCTCTCCGGAGACGACATCGCCCGCTCGGGTCGCGAGCTGCAGATCGAGCGTGTCGGCGGCAAGATCCAGCGGGTCTCGTGGCGACCCGGTCTCGGACTCGACGACAACGCCTTCGAGGAGTGGGGCGATCCCGACGACAACCAGATCCCCGCCTCCCAGATCCAGCTGTCCTATGGGGACGATGGGCGCCTGAGCCGCGCCGACTGGCAGACGGTTCGCGGCCACTCTGTAGCGATCGGCGACGTGGAATGGACCGCCGACCACACCTACGTCGTGCGCTGGCGAAACCCCATAGGGCACCCCATTGGAAGCCCCGCCTCCGGGGCGTTGGTCGAGCGGACCACCCTGGACGACCACGGCCTGGTGACCGAGATCCGGAACCTGGGTCTCGACGGCGAGCCGGCGTCCGTTGAGATGCACGGCTACGGGCGCCGATTCGTGAGGAAAGACGGCGTCAGTGAGACTCAGATGCTCGACGCCGCGGGAGAGGCCGCCCCCGGCGACTTCGGGATCGCCCTCATCCGGGATCGCCAGCAGGACCAGACACTGTCGCGCTCCTGGTTCGGGATGCACGACGCCCCGGTCAACGGAACGCTCGGTGCCCACGAGATCCGGTTCACCGTCGACCGCGCCGGCAACATCCTCCGGGAGGACTACCTCGATGCCGAGGGCGACCCCGCTTATCGTACGCCCAAGGGGTCCCGCCGCAAGCCCCACAGCAGCGAGCACGACGGGCACGTCTTGTCCGTTCATGGGTGCTCGAGCAAGCGCTTCACCTGGGAAGGCAACCGACGCGCGCGCGAGGAGTGCCTGGACGAAGATGGGGACCGCCGCAACGCCACTCTCGGCGCTGCTGAGCTCCGGCGGACCTTCGACGCCGGAGGCTGCCCCACCGAGACCTCCTGGCACGGTGT
>Ga0315336_1007002_pt1 | contig 11140 bp, 8 predicted proteins | sample ASW5metaG_FD_204512 | JGI IMG/M metagenome (GOLD analysis project Ga0315336, IMG submission 204512) | Ammonia-oxidizing marine archaeal communities from Monterey Bay, California, United States - ASW #5 | ecosystem: Environmental > Aquatic > Marine > Intertidal zone | place: USA: California... | reverse complement strand
GGTCGAGACCCGATCCGAGAATCGCCATTGTTCGGCCACCAGCTTCTAGTGCTGATCGATGGGCTGCCGTGTCGATCCCTCTGGCAAGGCCGGAAACGACTGTGACACCGGCGCGGGCGAGATCGTAGGAGATTCGACGCGTCATCTCTAGGCCGTAGGGGGTGGCGTCGCGGGAACCGACCACTGCAATGGCTGGTTCATCAGCTGCAAGCATCTGACCTTTGACGTAAATAACGCTTGGGGCAGTAGGAATTTCTGCTAGCTGAGACGGGTATTCCGGATGGCGTAGGTGAAGGGCAGTAATGCCGAGGTGATCCATCTCGCCCATGATTTCGTCGGGCTCATTTTCGTCTCGAAATCGCTCAGTATCGCCAGCTACTTTTCGAGGAACACCAGCCGCGACAAGATCGGATATCGAGGACCGCCACGCGGTTTCCATATCGCCAAATCGTGCTTCTAGTTTTGTAAACGTTGCAGGGCCGATGCCCGACACCTGGTGAAACGCTACCCAGTACTTTAAGTCATTCATGCGGCGAATAATGACTTAAGACTGATGGTTAAGGCAAATCGGGATGGCACTCAAGAAAATATGGCGGAGAGGACAGGATTCGAACCTGCGGTGAATTTGCACCCACACACGCTTTCCAAGCGTGCCCATTAAGCCGCTCTGGCACCTCTCCGCGGCAGCAATTTCAACTGGTAGAACCAATTGCGTGCTCATCAATGTTGGAAGGCGGAGAACCAACACGGATGTATATATGGCGGAGAGAGCGGGATTCGAACCCGCGATATGCGGATGCATATACCGGTTTTCGAGACCGGCGCCTTCAGCCACTCAGCCATCTCTCCGAACTCATCAACTATAACAATCGAATCAACCATTTCGGTTGTTCAATTTTGGATAATTCTAGTCGATTTAGTTTTCGTATTCGCTAGTACATGTATTTGAATATATTGACGCAAGATAAAGCCAATCCCTACGATGGAATCTATTGTCGACCCATATCACTTCTTATTAGTACAAATCTGCCGAAGCCCACAACGGACATATTTACGATGTCTTTCAAAGGTGGTCAATAGATGACCACTGCAGGAATTATTCTCGCCGCCGGCAAAGGCATGAGAATGAAATCAGATGTGCCAAAACCGCTTCACAAAGTGGGTGGAGTGGCACTTGTTGGGCACACGATTCGCATCATGCGAATTGCAGGGATCGAAGATATTACGGTGGTCGTTTCGAGCGATCTAGCCGATTCTGAAGAATTGCAAGCAGCTCTTCTTCCACGGGTATCTATATCGGTTCAAAAAGAACAACTGGGCACGGCTGATGCACTGAATGCAGCTCGGTCGACAGTCTCCAATGCCGATTCGATAGTAGTCGCTCCTGCAGACATGATTCTAGTGACCGACGATATTGTTAGGCAGTTGGTAACTCAGCACAGTAAATCTAACGCCCTTGCCAGTGTGCTTGGGGTGATAGTTGACGATGCTTCAGGACTGGGCAGGATAAAGCTCGATTCGAATGGTCAACCCTCTTCGATCTTGGAAGAGCACGAAGCAGGCGCCGAACTTCGACAGAGCAATTTGATCAACACCTCTTGGTACTGCTTCGACAACACTTGGATTTGGGACGCTCTAACCGCGGTCGAAAAGGCCGATACTGGCGAGGTTTACCTTCCTAGAGTGATCGCTGATGCCGCCTCCGAAAGCCGATCTCGTGTGTTTGTTTCTGACAATCCAGAAACCGGACTTGGCATCAACGATCGAGTCCAGCTATCGCGAGTTGAAGCCATCATGCGTCGCCGCACAAACGAGGCCCACATGGGCAGCGGGGTGACCATTCAGGATCCTGCAAATACATATATTGATGTCGACGTTGAGATTGGTTCAAATACGACCATTGGCGCTGGTACCCACATCGGGACTCGCTCTGTGATCGGCTCAAATGTCGTGATCGGACCCAACACACAGATCTCGTCGAGTCGAATCGGAGATGGTGCAATTGTCGATGGCGCGCGAGTGTTTGATTCAGTTGTTGGTGAAAGAGCGTCAGTTGGATCTAACTCGTTGCTTAGAGCTGGTGCAGAACTCAAACCTGATTCGAAAATCGGAAATCTGGCTGAGATAAAGAACTCCGTAATTGGATCGAGATCTCATGTGTCTCACTTCAGTTACGTCGGTGATGCCACCATTGGCGAACGAGTGAATGTTGGTGCGGGCACGATCACATGTAATTACGATGGAACCGACAAGCATCCGACTGTAATCGAGGACGATGCGCTGATTGGTTCAAGCACTATGCTGGTCGCACCTGTCACGATAGGAAAAGCTGCCAGAACTGGCGCAGGGTCGGTTGTTCGATCTGACGTTGTGGCGGGTGACACAGTTGCTGGAGTTCCAGCAAAATCAATAAAGTCGTAATGATGGCGCGATGTCCCGTATTATTAAGGGACAGGAATATTTAAGGAATAATGAGAAACACAGAAGACCCCGATAGTACGGGGCAACCTCCGGATACGAAGCAGCAGTCGAACTCGTTTGAGGTAGACGACTAATGTCACCCGAATTATTGTCTCTGCTGGCACTCATCGTTTCAGGCAGCGTTTTCTTCCTTACAGCTCTAGCGATTTCTTCGCTGGGTACGCGTATTAACCCGCTGCCAGCAGCCGTTCGTAACCCGAATGCAAACGGAAACGGTAATGGCGAGCCGGAGCATGATCACGACCACGGATTCTCAGGTCGACTATCGGCCGAATCCAGCCTCATAGGCCGAAGCTTGCAGGCTGCCGCCTTAATGGCATCTGCCCTCGCAGTGTTCGCAATTTTCGAGTCTGGAACGGGTACAGCCGGTTCAGGATACGAAGTTGCGTTGAGCGGCGTAATTACCGCTGTTGGCGCGATCGCCGTGCAGTTGGTCGCATCAGGACTGTCCGGTTATCAACGGAACTGGGCTCGAGCGATGAGCCGACCGACCGGAACGCTATTGCGATGGACCAGTCTTGTGCCTGGAATTTCGCACATCGTCGATTTTTCACTTTCACGTGGCCGTGGGTATGACGCGGTTGGCGAGGATGTCTCAGCCGCGCTTCAGGAGAGCCTCGACTTCCTCGAAGAATCGGTCATACCGGCTGATCAGAATGAGCTGAGAATGATTCGCGGTATTCTCCGAATGGACACCGTGAAGGTTCGAGAAATAATGGTTCCGCGTGTTGATATGAACACTGCTTCAGCTGACGCGAGTATCGGTGCTGTTGCTGACTTGATGTCGGTTGGCGGGCACAGCAAGATTCCGGTTTACAACGAGACGATAGATTCGATTGCCGGTGTAATTTTTGCTCGTGACGTACTTTCAGCACTCGATAACGCAGAAAACCCTGAAAGTACGGTAGAGCACTTGGCACGTCCGGCATTGCACGTGCCCGAGTCTCAGAGCCTTGAGCGGCTTCTACGGCAACTACAGGAGCATCGAACAGGCCTCGCAATCGTGGTCGATGAGTACGGTGGTGTCTCAGGACTGGTGACAGTTACCGATCTTATTGAAGAGATCGTTGGTGAACTCATCGACGAATTCGACGTAGACGGACCCGAAATCGAAGCATCTGATTCGAAAGAGATGTTTGCAGATGCCGGCGCGTCGATCGACATCATGAACCAGACTCTTGGTACTTCAATAGTTCCAGACGGCTTCGACACCGTTGGTGGGTTAGTGCTTCGAGAGCTTGGCAAGATGCCATCACCAGGCGATACAGTTTCGGTTGAAGGCGTGATCATCACGGTTCAATCGGTTATCGGCAGGAGAATCCGTCGAGTCAAGATCGAACGTGACGAGATGGAAATTTCAAGCATTAGCTAGATACGAGATGCACAGGCTCGTGTTTACCTAGGTTGGCTAAGCGAGCTGGTAGATGGCGATCGGGACGCCTTCAATGCCATCTGGAAGCTCACGTACAAGCTCCCAACCATGATTGGCGTAGAACCGTCGTGCTCCCGAGTTCGAGGCGATAACGCCTAACTTCACTCGCTTGAATTCTTGCTCACTGATGAACTCGAGAGCTTTGTTCATCAGCAGGCTGCCGATTCCGTGACCGGTCTTCTCCGGATCAACGTGCATGCCGTTTAGCTGAGCGTCGAATTTAGGACTTTCGAGCGTTGAGACTCGAACCGTGCCGACGATGTCATCATCCATTTCTGCTACGAAGCATGCTGCAGTGGTGGAAGGTTTGGCTAGGATCTCACGCCATTTGGCCCGATAGGTATCGATGTCACGGGTGTGTACCCAGTTCGCCGACGCAAATGGAGCGAAAGAGATCGTGTGGCTGCGGTGAATAAGAGCAGCGACCGATTCATAGTCGTTAGGGCGCGCCAGTCGAATCGTTGGAGATGTGCTCGGTGTGTTCATGGGAGTGCGGGTGAGTTACTTACTTGGAAATCATGTTAAACGAAGACGCCCCGGCAAAATGCCGGGGCGTCTAAAGAATCAATTGATTCCGGCGTTAGCCGCCAATCTTGTCAACAAGAATGAATGCTGAAGCGCCTCGGTTGCCTTGGTCTCCCGCAGCGGTGACGGTAAATACCTCACCAGATGGGAATCCACCACCTTCGCCGCCAACCTGGATTTCCAAGTCAACAGTGATCTGGAATGCACCGTGGTCGTTTGCGACCGCGTCACCCAGAAGGAATGGGAATTTGCCAGGCCTCGACGAAACTGAGATCGATTCGCCAGCTGCGAATCCACCACCGATTACGGTGATAGAAGCTGCACCAGCGGTGATTTCAGCAGAACCGGTCGCAGGACCGCTTGCGTCAAACACTACGATACCAGCGATCTGAGTTGTACCGTCAGCACCGTCAGCGCCGTCAGCGCCGTCGGCTCCGTCAGCACCGGGCGCACCAGTTGCACCTGGGTTACCAGGCTCACCAGGAGCGCCAGGAGCACCAGCTTCACCTGGGTTACCAGGCTCACCAGGAGCACCAGCTGCACCAGGGTTACCTGGGTTACCAGCTACGCCAGGGGCGCCAGTTGCGCCAGCTGGACCGCGTTCACCCTGACAAGCAATTGCTGCCATGAGGGCGAACATCGTACCAATTAGAAGGAAAGCCTTTAGCTTTCCGCGGAGCAGTCCTGTCATTGGGCCCCGTCCTCCAGTTCTTAATATTTTGAATATCGTACCGTGTGCTGCAGCAGAACTAATTCTGAATTCACGCAGAATGAGCGTAACAAGTGCGCATTACGCGCAAATTACAGCCGCGGCAGATGGCGTGCCAGAGGCAATCTTATTCGGGCGATTTCTCCACTGTCAAGCAACAGAGCCTGAGCTTATGGGGCGTTTTGCCTGATAGTCGGGTCAAAATTACGGTGTTATACCAACGTGTTTACGATGGAATGCGTCATGAAACAGCAGTCTTCCGTTAGGTTGTCGGGAGAACCGAAAATAAGGGTGCTGATATGTCCGCTCCCGTGATATCCTTCCTAGGTTGTGATAGCACAAGAACGAAAAACGAAGTAACTAGAGAAGTACAAATCACAGAATCCCATCAATTGGGCTACCGGTAAATGGCCGGGTATTTGCGATACGGAGAGCACTCAACTTGGATCAGTCAGAACGAAGCGCTGTTATTGAGGAATACAGAACTCACGAGGGCGACAGTGGATCGTCGGAAGTTCAGATAGCGCTACTGACAGCTCGGATTACCGAGCTAACGGAACACCTGCGCGAGCACAAGCACGATCACAGTAGCCGACGTGGCCTACTGAAAATGGTCGGACAGCGCCGCCGTCTTCTTAACTACCTTAATAGTGAAGACGTAAATCGATACCGCGAGATCATTAGCAAGCTCGGTCTCCGTAAGTAAAAGAACGCCCCGGTTTCGGGGCGTTTTGTTCGCCTGAGCCTTGGAGAGTTTTTTACAGCTCTGGCTCACTGGATATTCGAATATCCAAAGCGACTCAACCGCACAAGTGCCTATTCATAGTTATTGAAGTCGGCACTGGGCAACCGCCCTTTGAAGAACCCGTGCGTTGGAAATTAGAAACAGAATAGAAAATGATTAATAACTTTGAAATGGAAATTGGCGGTCGCGTACTCGCATTCGAGCACGGCCGTGTTGCTGCCCAAGCTGGCGGCGCTATAACGGTTCAATACGGCGACACCATGTTGCTGGCAACAGCAACCGCATCTAAGAAGCCTCGCCCAGGTGCAGACTTCTTACCTATGACCGTCGATGTTGCTGAGAAGGCTTACGCCGCAGGCAAGCTACCCGGTGGATTCTTCAAACGAGAAGGCCGGCCAGCAACCGAGGCTATTTTGGCCTCACGGATGATCGACCGTCCGATCCGACCTTTGTTTGCGAAAACGATTCATAACGAGATTCAGATCATCGTTACGGTTCTCGCTTCCGACAAGGTCAACCCTTACCCAGCAATGGGCATCATCGGTGCATCGACAGCACTTGCGATTTCGGACATTGCATTCAATGACCCAATCGGTGCTTGTGTTATCGGACTGATCGAGGGTGAACTGGTTGTAAACCCAACCTACGAAGAACTGGCGACTAGCGACCTCGAGTTGCTCGTTGCAGGTACTGGTGAAGCCACAATGATGGTTGAATCCGGCGGTAACTTCGTATCGGAAAATGTATTGCTTGATGCACTTGAATTGGCCCAAGAGGTCAACGGTGCGATTGTTGAGCAGATTCAGGAAATCCAAGCCAAAGTCGGCAAAGAGAAGTGGGTGGCTCCTGAAGTCTCTGCTGAAGAGAAGGCCGCTGAAAAAGCGACTCGAGATCTTGTAGGCGAAGAATTTATCAAGGCGCTGAAGTCCCCTGGTGACAAGGCAACGCGACAGGGTCGCATGGACGACGTTATGGACGGGACAATTGAGAAATTGTCAGAAGATCATGACGCTGGTCACGTGAAGTCCGCGCTATACGCTCTTGAGACAGAAGCTGTTCGCAGCACAATTCTCGAAGATGGTTCACGACCTGATGGTCGAAAGTTGGACGAACTTCGTGATCTGCATTCAGAAGTTGGCTACCTGCCTCGTGTACACGGTTCAGGAATCTTTACTCGTGGCGAAACCCAAATCATGGGCGTGCTTACTCTGGCTTCTGCTGGAGAACGACAGCGAATGGACACATACGGTCCTGAAACTGAGAAGCACTTCATTCACCACTACAACTTCCCTCCTTACTCAGTAGGTGAAGCGGGTCGATTTGGATTTACGGGTCGTCGTGAAATTGGTCACGGTGCACTCGCAGAGCGCGCATTGGCTCCGGTTGTTCCTAGCCAAGCAGACTTCCCTTACACAATTCGACTTGTGTCAGAGGCTCTTGCTTCAAACGGTTCAACATCTATGGCCAGTGTCTGCGCAGGTTCGCTTGCGATGATGGACGGTGGAATCCCGATTTCTGCTCCTGTAGCAGGTATCGCCATGGGACTCATCACCGACGAGAAGGACATCAACAACTACGCTGTTCTTACCGACATTCAGGGTGCTGAAGACCACTCGGGTGACATGGACTTCAAGGTTGCGGGTACACGTGAAGGTGTTACTGCGCTGCAGATGGACATCAAGGTCAAGGGAATTACATTCGAGATCATGAAGCAGGCTCTTGAGCAGGCTCGGATCGCTCGTTTGCAAATTCTCGACAATATGGAAGCTACGATTGGTGCAACCCGGGACGATTTGAGTGAGTACGCACCTCGAATGCTTTCACTCAAGGTTCCGACCGACAAGATCGGTGCGATCATCGGTCCTGGTGGATCAGTTATTCGTGGAATGATCGACGAGTTCGGTGTAACTATCGATGTTCAGGACGATGGCACAGTTGTTGTCGGATCGCCTGACCGCGAGAACGCTGAGAAGGCTGAAGCAGCTATCACCGCCCTTACTAAGGACGTTGAGGTTGGTGACAAGTACACCGGCCGTGTTGTTCGAATCATGCCGTTTGGTGCATTCGTTCAAATCCTTCCTGGCAAGGACGGAATGGTTCACATCAGTGAGCTTTCGCAGCAGCGAGTTCCCGACGTTGAGTCGGTTGTCAGCATTGGCGACCAGCTCGAAGTCATGGTCATCAATGTTGATGGCATGGGTCGAATTGATCTTTCACACCGTGCGCTACTCGAAGAGAGCAACGAGGGTGGCGATTCTGACGTTGCCCCAAGAGGTGATCGACGAGGATCTGGAGATCGTGAAGACCGTGGTGATCGCGGCGGAGATCGTGGCCCACGTGGTCGCGGTGGTGACCGTGGCGGAGATCGTGGTGGCGATCGCGGTGGACGCGGTGGCGACCGAGGCGGACGCGGCGGTGACCGTGGTGGTGATCGAGGACCTCGCCGAGACAATCGCGGTTCCGACGATGATCGTCGTGGACCACGTTCAAGTCGGGATGACGAAGGCGGCCGAGATCGTGGCCCGAGGCGTCCAGCCGGTGGCTATGATGGCGGTAACCGTCGATCAGGTCCACCTCGTCGACGCTAGGCTTACTAGGTAACGTCAAGAAGAATTAGTACGACACGATGTCTCCAGAAATTACAGTTGCAGTAAATGGCGCGCTCGGGAGGATGGGTTCAACCGTTCTCACCGCAGCCGCTGCTGAAGATGGCGTAACGCCAATCGGTGGTGCGGATATTGCCGCATCATCCGATTCTGTGACTATTGATGGGACATCAGTGTCGGTTCCACTCGCAACCAGCCTGTCAGAACTGTTTGATATTGCGAAACCCGACGTTGTAGTCGATTTCACAAACGGTGAAGCAGCAAAGCATTCGATACTCACTTGTATCAATGCTGGTGTGCGTGTGGTCTCAGGCTCAACCGGACTGTCACCCGAAGATCTGGACGAGATCGAGCAGTTGGCTGCTGCCAAGAACGTTGGAGTCATATCGGCTTCGAACTTCGCGCTGGGCGCGATCGTCCTAATGCACTTGGCTGGAATCGCATCGAAATACTTCGATTACGCCGATCTACTTGAGAGTCACCACGAGATGAAAGTCGATGCTCCATCGGGCACCGCACTTTCGATCGCCGAGGCAATGATTGAGGGGCGTGGATCGAGTTTCGATCAAAACATTGCTGATTTGCAGACTTTGGAAGGCACCCGTGGTGGTGATTTTCAGGGAATCAATGTTCACAGTGCCCGAATGCCCGGTAGGGTGGCTCGTCACGAGGTTGTATTCGGTGCGCTAGGACAGACATTGACGATGGTTCACGATTCAATCAATCGAGAAAGCTTCATGCCTGGCGTAATGCTGGCAGTGAAGCACGTGGTCAATGAGCAGGGTCTGGTCATCGGACTTGCTAACGTGCTCGGACTTGGCAACTCTAAGCCGTAGCCAACTTCCGAAATCTGCGGAACGTTGGCTTTCTCCCTAATATTTTCTAATGAGTGTTTAGTTACACATTGCGGTATATCGCGTGCTAGCGTTTGATTGATACACGCAATTCTTCGAGATTGAGATATGAACAGTAACGAAATTAATATCGCTGTTGTCGGTGCCACTGGTGCAGCGGGTGGAACAGCACTTGAACTGCTTCTTGAGCGGAATCACCCTGCAAGCAAAATAACTCCAATGGCGTCGGCTCGTTCGGCTGGCAAGAAGATTGCTTATGGCGATACCGAGTTGACCGTCGTGGAAGCCAATGTTGATGCTTTTGATGGAATCGACGTGGCACTGTTCGCTGCTGGCGGATTAGTTAGCCGACGTTTGGCTCATAAGGCAGTCGAAAAAGGTGTATTCGTGATCGACAAGGGATCGATATTCCGTATGGATCCGACGATTCCGTTGGTGGTTCCCGAAGTAAACGGTGATGACATCGAATGGCACCCAGGTATCGTTTCAACGCCGAACTGCACAAGCACGCCATTGGTGATGGTGCTTGATGCATTGCGATCGTTATCAACGATTACCGCCGTCACAGTGTCTACTTACCAGTCAACGACGGGAACCGGTGTGGCTGCTAATGAAGAATTGCTAGAGCAGTCTCGAAGCGTTCTTGCTGGTGGTGTCGCCAAGCCCGAGGTTTACCCGCACCCGATAGCGTTCAACGTTCTTCCTCATGTCGATGATTTCCTCGAAGACGGCTACACCAAGGAAGAACAGAAGATGCTGAATGAGTCGCGCAAAATCTTGCACGACGACACACTTCCTGTTTCAGCAACTTGCGTACGAGTCCCCGTGGAGATTTCTCACAGCGAATCAGTACAGATCGAGTTTGAGTCAAGCGTGAGCGTTGAAGACGCAAAACGCGTACTTGCTGATTATGACGGGATGATTGTTGTAGACGATCTCAGTAAGAATGAATACCCTATGCCTCTCAGTGCGGCCGGGCGTGACGAGGTGCTAGTGGGGCGTATTCGAAAAGATGTCGCTCACGAGAATGGCATTGCGTTGTGGTTGGCTTGTGACAACTTGCGCAAGGGTGCTGCATTGAACGCACTTCAAATAATGGACGAAGCACTACGCCGTGACGCTTTCAAGCCTGCGGCGCAGCGATCTACAAAATAGCACTTTCAAATCACTTCGATAACCGACGAGAGGTCGGTAACAAATGGCAGAACTCGGGCGACTCTTAACAGCTATGGTCACTCCCTTTACTGAGGAGGGTGATGTCGATTACACGCGAGCAGGTGAATTGGCAAAAGCCCTCATCAAGTCGGGGTCTGACGGTCTAGTGATTGGTGGAACGACCGGTGAAGCTCCTGCGATGAGCGATGACGAGCTCCTGCAGTTGTTTTCGTCAGTCAAAGAAGCTGTTGGCGATACGGGAGCCGTGATTGCTGGTACTACGAATAACAACACACGTAGCTCGATCGCACTCTCTCAGGGTGCCGAAAAAGCCGGTGTGGACGCCATATTGCTGACTGTCCCGGCGTACAACAAGCCGACGATGGGCGGGTTAGTTCAGCATTTCACCGCTATTGCGGATGCGGTTTCGCTTCCCGGAATTCTGTACAACGTACCCAGTCGTACAGCTCTGAATATGGATGTTGCGACCACGTTACGGCTTGCTCAGGTGCCGAATATCGTAGGAGTGAAAGAGGCTTCGAGTGACCCAGATCAGATCGCATATGTGATCAAGGATTCACCTGAGGACTTCAATGTTTGGAGCGGTAACGACAACGAAATTTTCGCAACCAT
>Ga0315336_1007000_pt1 | contig 11142 bp, 10 predicted proteins | sample ASW5metaG_FD_204512 | JGI IMG/M metagenome (GOLD analysis project Ga0315336, IMG submission 204512) | Ammonia-oxidizing marine archaeal communities from Monterey Bay, California, United States - ASW #5 | ecosystem: Environmental > Aquatic > Marine > Intertidal zone | place: USA: California... | reverse complement strand
GGGACTGGCCCTCAAGCAGGATGGCATCGTGCCGCCATCGGCCAAGCCCTTTTTCTGGACGGCGCACTACCAGACCGGTGCCTTGACGATGACCGGTTCTGTTCCAAGCAATGATGCGCGGGGAAGCGTCGTGGAAGAGGCGCGCGGCCTGTTCGAGAATGCCCCGGTCGTCGATCGGATGGAGTTGGCTTCGGGCGCGCCCGAGGGCTGGTCTCAGGTTGTGATCACGGTCCTGACGCAGTTGAGCCGGCTGGAGTCGGGCACGGTCTCGATCTCGGACACCGAATTGACATTTGAAGGCTTGGCCGCCGATGCGGTCACCGCCAGCGATGTCGCCGAAAAGGTTAGGGTCGGTCTGCCGGCAATCTATAAATCAAGCGAAGACGTCGACCACAAACGCAGCAAGCCCACCAGCAGGGGCCAGCGCACGGGGCTGCGGGGTGGCTTGGCGGCATCCCCACTTTGATGCCTCAGGACATGGTCAAAAGGCGGAGCGTGGCAATCGTCTGCTGTTGGACGCAGCCCACTAAAATCCGCACCAGCAATCGCGTCAGAGACGGCGCTTATTCAGGAATTCGATAACAATCATGGGTTATCTCCTGGCGCAGCTCTTGCCCTATTTGGTCTTGGCCCTCCTGATCGGCATTGTCGTCGGCTGGTCGTCATTCAAGACTTGAGCCGACCTGCTTCATCCGTAGACAGCCGCAGAGAGCGTAACCATGGAGACTTTGGTCCTTCAAACTATCCTGTTGCTGCTCGCCGCCTATTTCATCGGGTATTTCGCGGGCTATTTCTTCAAATACGCATCCACCGCCGGCAAAAAGAAACCTGCGGCGGCGCGGCAAGCCGCAGAACCTACCCGGGCCCAAACGGCCGACGATCTGACCCGCATCAAGGGCATCGGCCCGGCGATAGCCAAGAAACTGAAGGCGATGGATGTCGATAGGTTCGAGCAGATAGCTGGTTGGGGCGAGGGCGATATCGGCAAAGTCAATGAGGCCTTGCGATTCAAGGGCCGGATCCAGCGGGAGGATTGGGTGGGGCAGGCAAAGGCGCTTGCCGCGAAGGGTTGAGCAGAGGGCTTGCTACCTCTTATTGCGTCGCCGCAGACTGGGCGTCCTCGGGCGTTGCCGCATCATCTTCGAGTCCAAGGAATTCGGAAATTCGACCAATAGTCTCGCTATCGCGAAGCAGCGGGGCATGGCCTTGGCCGCGAACGGTCTGAACCTGCATTCCTGGATGCCGCCGGGCCATCTCGGCAAGCGTCTCTTGACTCAGAATGTCCGAGTTCTCACCCCTCAAAATGAGAGTCGGAAACTGCCCTAGTGCCATGAATTGGGGCCACAATTCGGGGGTCCTTTGGGACAGCTCCGCCGCACCGAGCGCTTTGGCAAGATTGGGATCGTAGCTGGCGGTGGGCCGTCCGTCCTTTTCGAAGAACCACTGTCTCGCCAACTCCGGCCATTCGCTGTCGGGAATGGCCGGAAAGAATGGACCGTTCATTTCGCGCAAAATGCGGGCCGCCTCGGGCCACGTCTCGGGAACAGGTACCAGCCCGACATAACCCATGATGCGGGCCAATCCCCGAGGGTCGACCACGGGTCCGATATCGTTCAGAACCACCGAGCGCAGCACCGTCGGCCTCAATACGGCGATCAGCATGGCGATGATGCCGCCCCGTGATGTGCCGATTACGGCCGCCTCGTGCAGCCCGGCGATGGTCATGAAATCCAGTGTATCGAGCAATTCGATGAAGGGCGTGTAGTTGGACCAATCCCGGTCATAGGCCGAGCGGCCCCGTCCCCTGAAATCCAGACAGTAGACGTCGAAGGAGTGCTCCGGCGCGCTCGAGAGATGCGTGGCTAGTACGTGAAAATCCTTTGAATTTCGGGTCAGGCCGGGCAGGCAAACCACCGATCCCTCGGATCTGCTTTGCGCGGGATAGTGACGTGCATAGAGCCGCAGACCGTCTTGCGACGAATAGAAAATATCCGTCCAGTTCTCTGCTTCGGCTGGCTCGGTCATTGGGTCTGCCGCATTGGCCCGCGACGGGCGGACATAAATTCGGTGAGCTTGGGACCCGTTCTAGTGGGCGCGAGCGAGCATTGGCAAGTTTGAGGCTGGCCAAGGCGCGGGCAACATTGAATCCAACTCATGCCGGTAGATTGAGGGAGGGCTTCTACCACCCGGCGGCTGTCTATTTGGATGCTTGGACCGAAGCCGTTGCCGCCCGGCCATAGTCCTTGCCGCGATGCAAGTCCCCGACAATCCGCAATGAATTGTCCTCTCCCTGCAGCCGTGCGCGGTAGACCTGCATGGTGGAGATGATCTTGCGGACATAGTTGCGGGTTTCGGTAAAGGGAATGCGCTCGACCCAGTCGATCGGGTCGATTTCATGCGAATTCACATTGCCGAATTTCTTTGTCCACTTGGAGACCCGGCCGCCGCCGGCGTTATAGGCCACCAACGTCTTGATGTAGGAGCCGTTATACTCGCCCAACAGATCGCTCAAATGCGCCGCACCCAGCATCAGATTGTACTCCGGCTTGGCGGTCAAATTGCCGCGATGGTAGCCGACCTTGTGGGCTCTGGCGGTCATGCGCGCGGTGGCGGGCATCATCTGCATCAGACCGCGAGCGCCAACCGGGCTCTTGGCCTTGTGATTAAATTCGCTTTCCTGCCGCGACAATGCGTGTAGCAGCGCTGGGTCAACCGTGTTGGTCAGCCGTTTATAGTTGGGTAGCACATCCACGGGATAGGCGTATTCGACGACCGGCAGACCCCGGTTCAGCGCAATCTTGGAGAGACGAATGCTCGCCTGGATTTGCACCAAGCGGCGTGCCGCTTCGGCCAGCAGTCCAACCTCGTCGGCTTCGTCGAGACTGCGAGCCAGCTGGTAATAGAACAGCCGGGACATGTGCTCGAGACCAGCAGATCGGAGAATGCCCAGCGCCTTCACAGCGTCACGGGCCATGAAGCGGTCGACGGATTCCTGAGTAATCGTGGGCGCCTGCGGAATATCGAAATTGCGTGCGTCGGGATCGATCGTATGCAGGGCGATTTGGCCATAATAGGCTTGGGGATGTTGCGCCGCGTGGCGGTAATGCGTAGCGGCATCGGTGGGCTTCCTCAGGTCTGAATAGGTCCGGCCGAGCCAGTATTCGGCGCGTGCAGTGTCCTTCGATCCCTTGGCGGCCGTCCTCAGCGCCTTGAAGTGATTAAGTGCGGTTTCGGGCTGGTTGAGGAACCGCAGCGCGATCCATCCCGCCATGAATTCGGCATCGATGAGATGCTTGTAGGACACCGGACCATGATCGCGGGCGATCTTATAAGCCACTTCGGGATGGCCGAGATTGAGCGCATTGCGGCAGTTGATCCGTCGCTCGATCCACCACTCATCGAGATCCACAAGAAGACCAGGCTCCTTTGGAGCCTCCAGCAACAGCTCCCAAGCTTCCTGTTCCTTTTTGTTACGGCGGCGCCACTGAATCCTGCTGAAGATGACGCCGATTTCGTTCTTCGCGTCCTCGGGCAGTTTGTCCAATGCAGTGCCTGCGCCCCTCCGGCGGCGTATCACGGCGGCGCGGGCATTCACCTTCTTTACTTCTGCTTTGCCGATCAGATTGGCTGCACGCCGGGCGGGAGCAATCAGCGCCTTGCGGTCGGCGTAAAGCAATTTGTCGATGCGGGCCTTGTGGTCGGTTTTGTCCAGCAGATCGCCATAACGCTTCCGGATCAGCTTTTCGAAAGAGGTATTCAGCTTGTAGTTCCGCCAGGCCTGCTTGACCAGGGCAGTGCCTTTCTCCTTTTCGCCGGATTCGATATAGGCGCCGCCAAGCGCCGCCGTTCCGACACCCGTTATGGGCTTGCTGTCCTTGAAGTAGACCTTGATGGTGGCGGGTGCCGCGCTCTTCATGAACAGGGCCTGCTCGGTGCGCTGCTGCAGGAGCTTCTGGTCGGGCCAGTGCGGGTTGTCCTTGCGGAAACTGACCATCGCCAGCACGCCGGCTTCATAGTCGCCGGCCCGCAGGCGGTACCAATAGGCAAGCTTGCGCGCCGCCGGATCCTTGATCTTGCCCTCGTAGGCGCGGGAATCAGAGAATCGCCGCTTATACGAGGATCTGACCGATGCCTTGAGATTAGCGGCATCGCCCGCTGACAGCGGATACTTGCGAATTGGCGCGATTGCCTTTTCGATATCCAGGCCCGGTGCGACAGGGCCCGACGCGGTCCGGCGTGATCGCTTGCTCGACGGGGCATTCGTTGCGCGCGTCGGCTTTGGTGTCGGAACTTCGACGCCCGACCCGCTAGACGCACCAGTAAATTGCTCGGCGTCGGCAACCGATTGAGAGAAGCCCCGGATCGAGGCCAGCATTATTTCGATGTTCAGTCCGGGCGCCCCGCGATCCGAGGCATTTCTGCGCCCCGGCCCGTCGAATACGGGCCTTCCCGCCACGGCGGCGGCGAGGCTGTCCAACGGCTTTTGATTTGGCGCAGCGGCCGTCGTCCCTTGGGTCCCGCTGGTTGAAGCTGCTGGTTTGGCCGGCTGTGAGGCGGGACTCGCGATAGGTGACCGACCTTGCGCCGCGACAGGCTTGGACGCCTCAAGCTGCAGGAAAACCGGGCGCTGTGGATTGGGATCGGGCAGCGGAACCTTGACGCCCTTCGCCAGGGCGGTCCCGCAGATCAGGCAAAATGCCAATGGCAAGATTCCGGCGGTTCGCCGTGCGGACCTGGACCGCATGATCGATTTGAAACGGGTCATACGTTGCACCAAACCTTGCGGCCGCGGTCCAATCCAGACTGCCAATTTCGACAATGGATGATCGGAGCGCCCCCTCGATAGCGCGTTGATAGCCAGAGTTGAGTGGAGTCTGACTGAAATTCCGGCGGAATCATGACGTAGGGCCCCTTAACTTGCCGCCAATTAGGCGAGCGTCTATTGTCCGGGAAAGCGGCATGCCGGTCCGTTATCCGGCAGATGTTTTATTTTTTCCCTAAGAAAACGAGATTGGCTAATTGGGGATTCCGGCCATGTTCAAGGGTTCGTTCACGGCATTGATCACGCCATTCAAGGACGGTGGCGTTGACGACGATGCCTTTCGCCGCATTGTCGAATGGCAAATCGGGGAGGGCGCCCACGGGTTGGTTCCTGTCGGCACCACCGGCGAATCGCCGACGCTAAGCCACGAAGAGCACAGGCACGTCATCGAGCTTTGCGTCGAGACGGCAGGCGGCCGCGCACCCATAATTGCCGGCACCGGCTCCAATTCAACCGCCGAAGCCATCGACTTTACGAAGCATGCGAAGCAGGCAGGCGCAGATGGCGTTCTTGTGGTCGCGCCCTATTACAATAAGCCGACCCAGGAAGGCCTCTACCAGCACTACAAGGCCATCAATGACTGCGCCGATATCCCGATCATCATCTACAACATCCCGGCGCGAAGCGTTGTGGATATCTCTGTGGATACGATGGCGCGGCTCTATGAGTTGCCGAACATCGTGGGCGTCAAGGATGCAACAGCTAACCTTGCGCGCGTCAGCCAGCAGCGGGCGGCGATGGGTCCGGACTTCAATCAGCTCTCGGGTGAGGATGCCACGGCGTTGGGTTTCATGGCCCATGGCGGCCATGGCTGTATTTCGGTGACAGCCAATATCGCGCCAGGGCTTTGTGCGAAATTTCAGAATGCATGTCTTGCCGGCGATTACGAGGGCGCACTGGAACTCCAGGACCGTTTGATGCCGGTGCACGATGCGCTGTTCGTCGAGTCCAGTCCGGGGCCAGTCAAATACGCCGCTTCGCGGCTCGGTCTTTGCGGACCCGATACACGGCTTCCCCTATCACCGATATCGCAAGCCTCCCGTGAGCGGGTTGATGACGCCCTGACAAAGGCTGGCCTTCGCGAGCTCGAAGCCGCCGCCTAGGGTGGGGCGCGATGGCAGAGACAGGTGGCAACCTCAAGGTCGTCGCCGAAAACCGGAAGGCTCGGCGAAACTACGACGTTGAAGAGACGTTCGAGGCGGGAATCGCATTGGTTGGCTCGGAGGTCAAATCCCTGCGCAGCGGCAAGGCCAATATTGCGGAGGCCTATGCCACCGGCGACGACGGCGAGATCTATCTCATCAACGCCAACATCCCCGAATACGCCCAGGCCGCCCGCAACAATCACGAGCCCCGGCGACGCCGCAAGCTGTTGTTGCATAAGCGCGAGATCGACCGGCTGATTGGCGCGGTGCAGCGTCAGGGCATGACCATCGTGCCCTTGCGCCTCTATTTCAATGACCGCGGCATCGCCAAGCTCAGGATCGGCCTTGCCAGGGGCCGCAAGATTCACGACAAGCGCGAAGTCGAGAAGAAACGCGATTGGGAGCGTCAGAAGGCGCGGCTCATGCGCGAGAAGGGCTAGCGGTTCGGCCTTCGCCTGGATTAATTCGGATCCAGCTCCCGTCTGATTTCCTCGAACACTGATTCGAACATCTCTGCCGTCAAGCGGCGTGTATTGGTGTTGTAGCGGGAGCAGTGATAGCTATCGAAAAGCACGAAGCGGCCAACCGCGTCATGCCGGTGACCGTGGCCAAAGGGATAGGCGGCTTTGCGCAACCCAAAGGCCGCGAGAACGCTGTCATGGGCAATGCGTCCCAGCGCCAGGGTCACTTCGAGCCGAGGCATGCTGCCCAAACGTGCTTCCAGAAAGCTGCGGCAGTTGGCGATCTCGGCACCAATCGGCTTGTTCTGCGGTGGAACGCAGCGGACCGCATTGGTCACCATGCAGTCGATGAGTTCGAACCCGTCATCCGGCCTGCCGCCATAGACACCCTTCGCGAAGCCGAATTTGCTGAGCGTCGCGTAAAGTAAATCGCCCGCAAAATCGCCGGTGAATGGACGTCCCGTGCGGTTGGCGCCCTGAAGGCCGGGCGCCAGGCCGACAATCAGCAAGCGGGCGTCGTCGGTGCCGAAAGAAGGCACCGGCGCATTGAACCAGTCGGCATGGGCAGCTCTGTTCTCAGCGCGGAAAGAAACCAGCCGGTCGCAACGTTTGCAATCACGTGGCGGCTCGGCAGGTGCAGACATTGTGGGCGAACCGAAGCGTCGAGGCCGGCGCCTCAAGCCTCGGTCAGGTCCTCGGATGGCTCAAGCTCGTAATCCACCTCAAAGGGTTCCTCGTCCGTCCCTTCACGGTCCGGCCGTTCGGCGGGATCCCGGCCGATCTCGTCTTTCAGCTCTGCGAGGTCAATGAACTGATCGGCTTGACGGCGCAGTTCGTCGGCGACCATCGGCGGCTGGGTTCGCAGCGTTGACACCACGCTCACCCGTTTGCCCTTTTGCTGCAACGCTTCGACCAGCGAGCGGAAATCGCCATCGCCCGAAAACAACACCAGATGGTCCAGATTGTCGGCAAGCTCCATGGCGTCGACGGCGAGCTCGATATCCATATTGCCTTTGACTTTTCGTCGGCCGGAGGCATCGGTGAATTCCTTGGTGGGCTTGGTCACCATGGTGTAGCCGTTATAGTCGAGCCAATCGATCAGCGGCCTTATCGAGGAGTATTCCTGGTCTTCCGCGAGCGCGGTGTAATAGAGCGCGCGCACCATTTGGCCCTTGGTCCGGAACAAGGCTAATAGGCGCTTATAGTCGATATCGAATCCAAGCGCTTTCGCGGCGGAATAGAGATTTGCGCCATCTATGAAAAGCGCAGTCCTTTCAGTGGGGTAGAAGATCATCTGCAGCCCTCAAATCAATAATTTTGGAATAAAAGCAGACGCGCCCGGGAAATGTGAGAATCGGGAGCGCCGTGGTGGTTGGGACTATAGGGACCGGACGATTGGGTGGCAAACTTGGAGGGTGACCTGGGCCAGATTCTGATCGGGCTTGGATCGAACCGCGCGGGGCACTGGGGAGAGCCCGCTGAAGCGCTCCAGCGTGCGGTGGATGAGATGCGGGCGGCAGGGATTTCCGTCGATGCGGTCTCCAACATCTATTTGACCGAAGGCGTCGGGTCCTGGCAGCCGGGAGAATACGTCAATGCTGTGGTCGCCGCGGACGCACATATGGGCCCCATCGCGCTGCTTCGATTGCTGAAGCGGCTGGAGGCGTGCGCGGGCAAACGCTCAGGCCGTCCCTGGGGTCCAAGGCCCCTGGATCTCGACATCATCGACTACAAGGGCGTGGTCCGCCATTGGAGGCATCCGGCGCCGCGCGGAGCGTCGAACCGTGGGCTCATTCTGCCTCATATCGGGGCTCATGAGCGCCCGTTTGTGCTCAAGCCCTTGCTGGATGTGGCGCCAAAATGGCGCCATCCCGTGCTCATGCTCAGCGCCAATCAGCTGTGGAGCAGATGCGTCAGGGAGCGTAGTGGACGGATTCGCGACCGCGCCGGCCGCTTGCACTGATCTGACAGCCTCGCCCTTGCCACGGGCCGCAACACCGCATAAAAGAACGCAACCCCAGAATTTGCGGAGTTTTTCCTATGGCACGCGTCACCGTAGAAGATTGCGTCGACAAGGTCACAAACCGGTTCGAACTGGTTTTGCTTGCGAGCCACCGGGCCCGGACGATTTCGGCAGGTTCGCCGATCACCGTGGAGCGCGATAACGATAAGAATCCGGTCGTTGCGCTGCGCGAAATTGCCGACAAGACGGTGTCGCCCGAGGATGTCAAAGAGGATCTGATCCACTCGATGCAGAAATATGTCGAAGTGGATGAGCCCGAGCCCGATGCGGTTCCGCCGATCGGCCTCGAAGATATGGCACCGCCGGTAATCGGGCAGGACAGCGAATCCGAAGATTCCAGCATCGACCGCATGTCCGAGGAAGAGCTTCTGAAGGGCTTGGAAAGCTTGGGCCCAGCAGACACCTCGAATGCGAGTTCGCGCTAGGGCAAATACCAAAACCTACCTTCGTGCTCGCGCACGAGCCGCAGCCCCGTTAAGCTGGCTTGCGGCTATGGAGACCGTGCAATCCTTCGGGGGTTGCCGGCCATGCATTGGCATCGCCGCGATCGCATTGGCAACCGCGGAGGCGCATACCGATGCGCCAATATGAGCTAGTCGAACGGATCAGGAGCTACGATCCCGGCGCGGACGAGACGCTGCTCAACCGCGCCTATGTCTATGCCATGAAGGCCCATGGCGAGCAGCGGCGGGCGTCCGGCGACCTCTATATTTCGCACCCGCTGGAAGTCGCCAAGATCCTCACCGATCTAAGACTGGACGATGCCACCATCGCGGCAGCGCTGCTGCACGACACGATCGAGGATACCGAAGCGACCAAGGACGAGATCGAATCGCTGTTCGGCAGCGAAATCAGTTCCCTGGTCGACGGTCTCACCAAGATCAAGAAGCTTGATCTGGTCAGCAAGCGCGCCGAGCAGGCCGAAAATTTCCGAAAGCTGCTGATCGCGATTTCGAGCGATATCCGCGTGCTGATGGTGAAGCTCGCCGACCGGCTCCACAACATGCGCACGATTTCCCATGTCGGTCCCGCCAAGCGCAGGCGGATCGCCGAAGAGACCATGGATATCTATGCGCCCCTTGCCGGACGGATGGGAATGCAAGGGTTGCGCGAGGAATTGGAAGACCTTTCATTCCGCGCGCTGAACCCGGATGCCCACGCCGCGGTGGTCGAGCGGCTCAAGACCATGCGGCAGGAGAATAAGGGCCTGATCGATGAAATCCGGCGAGCGCTGCGGACCAAGATGCGGGACAGCGGGATCGAAGCTGAAGTTTCCAGCCGCCGAAAGCGGCCCTATTCGATCTGGCGAAAAATGGAACGCAAGCAGATTTCGCTCGAGCAGTTGTCGGACATCTACGGCTTTCGCGTGATCGTTGAAAGTTTGAGCGATTGCTATCGCGTGGTGGGCTCTGTTCACACCACCTGGCGGGCGGTTCCAGGCCGCTTCAAGGACTATATCTCCAATCCGAAGCAAAACGATTACCAGTCGATCCACACCACGATCGTGGGCCCTCGCCACCAGCGCGTGGAGCTGCAGATACGCACCAGGCGCATGCACGATGTGGCCGAATACGGCATCGCGGCCCACGCACACTATAAGGACACGGTGAACAGTAACGGTGCTGGCGGCAACGGCGCCACGCGCCGCTATGAGAGCAACGCCTATCAATGGCTGCGCCGATTGGTGGACCTGCTGCTCGAGGGCGATAATCCGGAAGAATTCCTGGAGCACACCAAGCTCGAATTGTTTCAGGATCAAGTGTTCTGCTTCACGCCGAAGGGAAGGCTGATTGCCTTGCCGCGGGGCGCGACGCCGGTGGACTTCGCCTATGCGGTCCACACCGACGTCGGCAATTCCTGTGTGGGGGCCAAGATCAATGGCCGCCATATGCCACTGGTGACCGAACTCCGGAATGGCGACGAGGTCGAGGTTATTCGCTCGGAGGTGCAGACGCCGCCCGCGGCCTGGGAGCGAATTGCGGTCACCGGCAAAGCGCGCTCCTCGATCAGAAAGGCGACACGCGCTGCGATCCGCGAGCAATACGGGAAACTCGGCACCGAAATCCTGGCGCGGGCCTTCAAGCGGGTCGGCAAAGATTATGATGAGATGATCCTGGAGAAGGCGCTAAAGCGTCTCTCCCAGAAGACGGCGCAGGATGTTCTTGCGGCGGTGGGCCGGGGCGAGCTGCCGTCCGCCGACGTGCTGCGGGCAGTATTCCCCGATGTCGCGGTCGAGGATCCACCCAAGCACGGCCGGCTAAAGCGAAATGACGAGGGTTGGTTCGGCTTGACCAAGGCGATCGGTCTCAAGTTCAAATGGCCTGGTTCCTCAAGCCAGCCGGCCGACGAGAAAACCAACGGTATCCCAATCCGCGGCATGCGGGGTGATTTGCCGGTCCGGTTCGCGCCCAAGGGCGGCGCCGTGCCTGGAGATAGAATTGTCGGAATCCTGAGCCCTGGCGAGGGCATCACGATCTATCCGATAAACGCTGAGGCTTTGAGCGAATTCGACGATCAGCCAGAGCGCTGGATCGACGTCACCTGGGATTTGGATGACGACGACGAGGACCGGTTCCCTGCCCAGATCTCAGTGACCGCATTGAACGAACCCGGCAGCCTGGCGCAAATCGCTCAGGTGATCGGCGAGGCGGGCGGCAATATCGAGAATATCAAGATGGCCACCCAAGCTGC
>Ga0315336_1006998_pt1 | contig 11145 bp, 10 predicted proteins | sample ASW5metaG_FD_204512 | JGI IMG/M metagenome (GOLD analysis project Ga0315336, IMG submission 204512) | Ammonia-oxidizing marine archaeal communities from Monterey Bay, California, United States - ASW #5 | ecosystem: Environmental > Aquatic > Marine > Intertidal zone | place: USA: California... | reverse complement strand
CTGGGCACTAGTCCGGAAGCAGAGCAGTTGCGTGAGCGTGTGCTGGTAGCGAGAAACCGGCAGTTGGCCGCAGAAATCCAACACGAGTCCGACGCCGTCATGGCGCTGCTGGAGAGCGGCGAGTGGGAGGGTGCCGATCGTGCGGCGGAGCGTCTGCGGCGGCTCTATCCCGATTCCCCGGCGCTGCATGGCCTGCAGGCGCGTCTGGCCACAGCCAAGGGACGTTGGAAGCGTGATCTGGAGACGTCCTTTCTGGATGCCGCCGAACGGGGCGAGATCGAGTTGGCCATGGACCTGCTTCGAACGCTGGACCGCGTGCTCGAGCCCGGCGAGGCGGAACACGTTCGAACCGCCGCTGGGAACGTGCTGGAGCAGCACCGCGAGGTCGTGTCCACCCGATTCAAGCTGGCCGTGAACGATCATCAGTGGGCGACTGCATTGCAGGTGGGCCGTGAGATCATTGCTGAATTTCCGAACGATACGATGGCAGACGAAGTGCGTGAGATGATGCCGACCCTCGAAGCCAAGGCTACGGAGCAACAGTCGTGATGCGATGTGTTCTAGGTGGAGTACTGGTTTCTCTGGTCGGGCTCGGCGCGGTGACTTTCTTGACTGGTTGCATCTCGGACGACTTCGGTGAACTGCAACGCGCCTTCACCGTGCCCACCCCGGGCGAGGCGGCGCGGGACGCATTGGATCCTTACAACCCGGACAAGCGACGCGAAGGCGTGGTGCTGCTGTCAACGTCCACGTTCGGTGGGGCGGCGCCATACCTCAAGATGTACCGCGATTACGTTGAGCACGATGAAGATCCGCTGGTGAAGTCTGCGGCGATCACGGCGTTGGGTCGTCATGGCACGCCGGATGATGCGGCGCTCATTGCGCCGTGGCTGCAGTTCTCAGACGACGCGCACCAGCATGTGCGTTGGACGGCGGCGCTCGCCCTGCAGCGGCTGCACAATGCAGATGTCGTTCCAGATCTGATCGAGTCCACGCTGCATCGAAACGAAGTGGGCGAGGTGCGTGAAGCCTGCTGCACGGCATTGGGTCAGTACCCCGAGGATCGTGCGGTGCAGGCACTGCTGGCATCGCTCGATGCACGGGAGTTGGCGGTGAATGCGGCTGCGGCCGAGGCGTTGCAGTTGCTCACAGGTCAGGCACTGGGGCTGAATCGAACCGCATGGTCGCAGTGGTACGCCGTGGCGTTGAATGACGGGACGGCCTTTGATCAGCAGCAGCCCTACCTGTATCCCACCTACAGCCGCGGCAAGGTGTGGTGGGAATACGTTGCATTCTGGATGGATCTGCAGTTTGAGTCCCCGCAGTCACCGGCGGGGTTGGAGCCCGCGGGCAAGCGGTCTACCTATGGAGACGCCAACGCCGACGGCTGATTTCCGGCGAGCGTCAACCAGCACGTGACTGCTCCATTTTCCAACGAACACAAAGACAGTGCCGCCTGTGAACTGGTGTCACGCGACTGCCCGATGACGGGCCCGATGCGCGGCCAGATCCAATCCGGCAAACTCGCAGGCAAGACGCTGCGGCAGGCGATCTGGATCGTTGCGTTGCCTGTGTTGATCCAGCAGACGTTGGGGGCCTTCGTGGGCCTAATCGACAAGATGCTCGCCGGCGGGTTGCCGAAGGACATTGTCGTGGCATCGTTGGATGGTCTGGGGATCGGGTCGTATGTGGGGTGGCTGATCGCCATCGCCATGACGGGTATGGGGATCGGCGGGCAGGCGTTGATTGCACGGGCCATCGGTGGTGGCAAAACAGACGAGGCCAGTCATGCGCTTGGTCAGGCGTTGACGCTTGGCGTGTTGTGGAGTGTGTTGGTCGCCGTCGTCATGTATTTCGTGGCGCCAGTTCTTGCCGAGATCTGCGGGCTGCAGGGTGATGCGACCATCGCGTGTGTGCAGTACGTGCGCATGTTGTGCATTGCGTTGCCCGGCACGGCGCTCATGATGGTTGGGGCCATGTGTCTGCAGGGTGCGGGCGAAACGCTGTGGCCGGCGATCATCGGTGTCGTGGTCAATATCGTCAACGTGGTGTTCTCGTGGCTGTTGTCGGGGGCGACGATCACGATTGCTGGGAGAGCCTTCGTCTCGCCGTTGGAGATGAATTGGTATGTCGAGGGCATTGCTGCGGGCACCGTGATCGGTTGGGCGGTTGGTGGCTTGTTGACGCTGTGGGTGGTGACGCGGGGGGTCAAAGATCTGAAGTTGCGACATGAGCACGTGCCGGTGCATCGCGGCATGAGTCGGCGCGTGATTCGAATCGGGCTGCCGAACTTCTTCGAAGGCTTGTCCATGTGGTCGGCCAATCTCGTTTGCCTGTGGATCATCGGATTGGTCGCGGGTATTGCTGCCACTACAGGTTCGATCTGGACGTTGGATGGGTTGTTGCCGTTGGCGACGGGTGGCGAGGGTCTGGTCGGGGCGCACGTGATTTCGATTCAGTGGGAGGCGTTCTCGTTCTTGCCGGGCTTTGCGATCGGCACGGCTGCGGCGGCGCTGGCGGGGCAGTATCTGGGTGCGGGCAATGAGGCCATGGCGCGCAAGGCGGTCTGGACCTGCGTCGGCCTGGGCATGGTGGTGATGGGGTCGTTGGGGATCGTGTTCATCTTTGCCGGTTCATTCCTGACGTCGATCGTCAGTGATGAGCCTGTGTATATGAGTCTGGTGCCGGACCTGTTGGTGGTGTGCGGCGTGATGCAGATTTTCTTCGCCATGTCCATGGTGGTGCGGCAGGCGTTGCGTGGCCTTGGTGATACGACGTGGGTGTTCTGGATCACCACGGCCAGTTCGTATGGCATTCGGTTGCCCATGGCGTGGGTGTTCGGGATCGTCTTCGAGTGGGGGCTGGTGGGCGTGTGGATCGGCCTGTGCGGTGAGATGGTGTTCCGGGCGATGTTCTTCCTGTGCCGCTTCACTTGGGGCGGATGGGCGAAGAAGCAGTTGTAGAACAACAACACGCCCCGCATGAGCGGGGCGTGTCGGGTTGCTTGTCGATTCTGCTTCAGTACGCGGACGAGTTCACTCGTCGGTTGACTCAGCCGGTGCTTCGACCTGAGCCTCGGCTGCTACCTTTTCTTCGGCCGCCTTCTTTTCAGCCGCCTGCGCCTTGCCCGCAATCGACGCCTTGATGCGATCGATCTTGTTCTTATCCGGAGACAGAATCATCGTGATCCGACGACCCGCCATCTTCGGGGGCATGTCCACACGCGACACATCTTCCAACGTCGCGATCACTTCCTTCATGCGGTCGAACCCACGATTCTTGTGCATCATCTCTCGACCACGGAAGTTCTGAACGATCTGCACCTTGTGGCCGTCCATCAGAAACTTGCGAGCCTGGTTCAGACGAATGCCAATGTCATGCGGATCGATCTTCATCGAACGACCCAACCGCACTTCCTTCTGCTCAGCAGTCTTGGTGCGTGAGGCACGCTCCTTCTTCGACTGCTCGTAGCGATACTTGCCGAAGTCCAGAATGCGACACACCGGCGGATCCGACTCGGGCGACACTTCGACCAGGTCCAACCCGGCTTCCTCAGCACGCATAATTGCGTCACGCGTCTCCACGACACCAATCATGTTCTCATCTTGATCAATGAGACGAATGGGGGACTTGCGGATCTGATCATTGATCCGGGGCAGGTTGCGGACATTTTCGTTGGGACGGAAGAAACGGCGACGTGCGATAACAGGAACTCCGGGGCCGCTACAGGGCCAGACGTTGTGCAGAACAATGAGCGTGAAAGCATGCGCAAGAATGTGACAGTACGGCGACCGACGTGGACGCCTGATGAACTTGACTTCGAGGACGGAGAAACAGCGCGGTCATGAAAGACGTGCGTTGCGGTGACGAGACTGCGTCATGCGTGCTGCAAACTCCATGAATCGACGCCCAATGAGTACCATGCCCGCGTCAACCAAGGGTGAAAGTAGCCGCATTTCGGTGTGCAGGCAAGCGATTCAGAGCTTTTCATGACACCGAGGCAGCTTCAAACAGCGCCTCGACGGCACTGGGTGCGCCACTGCCTTTGATCTCGGCGCTGATCGCCTTCACGAAGTTGTCCAAAGGCACCGCTCCAAGGTCCTTTTCGATGCCATGCATGCGGACTGAAACCGCTTTGGCCTCGGCATCACGCGGACCCACGACCAGCACATAGGGGATCTTCCAGATGGCCGCCTCGCGTATACGGTTGGGCAATCGGCCACCTTCGGAATCCTGCGTCACGCGTACACCCGCTTCACGCAAGGTCGATTCCACGGTGGTGGCCCACTGGGCACTCTTGTCGCTGACCGGCAGCACGCGTACCTGCTCCGGCGCCAGCCAGGCTGGGAACGCCCCTTCAAAGTGTTCGATCAGGAAGCCCACGAACCGCTCCATGGAGCCAAACGGCGCACGGTGAATCATGACCGGGCGATGCGGCGTGTTGTCCGCCCCTGTGTACGTCAACTCGAATCGCTCGGGCAGGTTGTAGTCCACCTGCACCGTGCCCAGTTGCCACCGTCGGCCAATGGTGTCCTTCACCACGAAGTCGATCTTTGGGCCGTAAAAGGCAGCCTCGCCGTGTTCCACGGTGAAGGCCACGCCCAGTGCTTCGGCGGCTTTCTGGCAGGCGGCTTCGGCACGGTCCCAGTTGGCGGGATCGCCGACGTACTTGTCTGACGCGGGATCACGCAGGCCCACGCGGACTTCGAAGTCCTCAATGCCCAACGTGACGAAAATCAACTGCACCAGCTCCAGACAACCCAGCACCTCGCCATGCACCTGATCCTCGGTGCAGAAGATGTGGGCGTCATCCTGTGTAAAGCCTCGTACGCGCAGCAGTCCGCCCAACTCGCCGGACTGCTCCCAGCGATATACAGTGCCGAACTCGGCAAGCCGCACCGGCAAGTCGCGGTAACTGTGCGGCTCGCTGGCGTAGATGCGAATGTGGTGCGGGCAGTTCATCGGCTTCAGCAGATAGCCGTCGATCTCGCCCTGTTCCAGCTTGTTCGCCAACTCGCCGCAAGAACAGCCTTCGTCGGCCATCGTTTTCATCTGTTCGCGGTCGACCAATGGCGGGAACTGGCTGTCCGCGTAGTAGGGGTAGTGCCCAGACGTGCGATACAGATCGAGCTTGCCGATATGCGGGGTGAAGACCTGGTCGTACCCTTGCTTGCGCAGCGCGGTGCCGATGAAGTTCTGCAGGGTCTCTCGAATCACAGCGCCACGGGGCTTCCACAACGTCAAGCCCGGTCCAACCATGTCGTCGAAAGCGAAGAGCTCGAGTTTGCGTCCGATCACGCGGTGGTCGCGCTTACGAGCTTCTTCCAACTGCTCCAGATGGGCGGCCAGCCGCTTCTTGTCGGTGAATGCCGTGCCGTAGACGCGGGTCAACTGGTCGCTGTCGGCGTCACCATGCCAGTAACTGGCGGCCACGTGCATGATCTTGACGGCGCCAATGCAACTGGTGCTCGGCACGTGCGGGCCACGACAGAGATCTTCCCAGTGTTCGCCGGGCGTGCCGGTGGCGTACCACGAGAGCATGTCGGAACCTGCGTCCGCAGCGCGCTGCGCATTGTCGATCTTGTATTTGCTGCCTTCGCCTTCAAGGCGTTGCAGGCCTTCGGCAACCGGCGACTCATGCCGGGTGAAGGGCCGGTCTTCCTTGATGATCTCTTGCATGCGTACTTCGATGCGTTCGAAGTCGTCGCTGGAGATCACCGTGCCGTCGGGCACCGCGATGTCGTAGTAGAAGCCGCCGTCAACGGGCGGCCCGTAGACCAGTTGCACGCCCGGAAAGAGGCTTTCAATGGCTTCCGCCATGACATGAGCCGCACTGTGCCGCATCAGGAATAGGGCATGGTCCGACGCGTCATCTTTGCCGCGGGGCCCCGTGACAATGGCCAGTTCGGCGTCGATTTCGATGAGGTACGAGCAATCCACAAGGTCGCCGTTGACCACGCCGCCAAGCGCGGCTTTGGCCAAGCCGGGGCCGATGTCGGCGGCGACGTCGGCCACAGTGACGGGGCCGTCAAAGGCGCGGGTGGATCCATCTGGCAGAGCAATGGTCGGCATGGGGGCATGGTATCGCCATGCGGTCGGTACCATGACGCCATGATCTGTCCGGCATGCGGTGCAGACGACGACCGAGTCGTGGACTCGCGGGCGGCCGACGGCGGCCACGCGATCCGCCGGCGTCGTGAATGCAACCGCTGCAATCACAGGTTGACCACATACGAGCGTCAGGAGCGAGTGACTCGTCTGGTGGTGGTCAAGAAGGACGGCTCACGCACACCATTCGATCCAGCCCACATTCTGCGAGGGGTTCGAGCGGCCTGTGGCAAGCGGCCTGTGCCCGAGGCCATGAAGGACGAGTTGGTCGAGTCCATCGAGTCGCAACTGCACCGCGAGTTCGACCGTGAGGTGTCCAGCCGTGAAATCGGCGAACGGGTGGCCAAGCTGCTCAAGGACATCGATGAGATCGCCTACATCCGCTACGCCAGCGAGTACTACAGCTTCAAGACGCTGGATGAACTCGTGACCGCGGCGGCGCAGGTCAAGAGTCGACGCAAAGATCCGCCGGGGCAGGAAAGCCTTTTCGAAAAGCAGTAGTTGGGCTCAGGGCCCCGTTTGGGGAGGAAGCCGGAGCGTTGACTACTTGGTCGTCACCAGTTCGTCGCGGAACTCTTCCGTAACGAACAAGATGCGCATGCAGGTTTCGCACTGCAGCACTTCGTCGGCGTTGGCGGTAATGCGGTTCACCTTGTCGAAGGGCAAATGGACGGAACACTCGCCGCAGGCGTACTCGCGGCGGCGTGGGTCGATGGCAAGGACTTCGGTCATGACATCGCCGTCCAGGTCGTCCAGCAGCAGCTCATAGCGGTCCAGCGTGCCGGCGTCCACGTCGGCGCGGCGCTGGTCGCGTTCGCCTTCCAACTCCGCGAGTCTCTCGGAGACCTCTGCGGTGCGTTCCTTCAGCTCGACCTTGGCCTTCTTGACGACGGTCTTGCGTTCGATCAGACTTTCGGCCAGCGTGATGAGTTCGGTTTCGATGTTCTCGATTTCGGTCAACTCGGCGAGTGCTTTGTCGTCGAGCTCCCGCTTGACGTCCTTCTGCGTATTCACTTCGTTCAGGAGACCGTGGTAGTCCTTGGTCGAGGTCGCGGCGTTCAGATCTTCGCGAAACTTGTTCAACCGTTCGTCGACCGACCCTGCCTCTGTTTCGAGCGTGTGGATGTGGGCTTGGCGCTGCTTCTTACGCGCCTCAAGCTCTTCCCGTCGTTGTTGGACTTCATCGAGCTTGCGGCTCTGTACCTTCAGGTAGATCTCAGCGGAATCCACGCGGCTGCGGAGTGCGCGGATCTGGCGCTCGGTCTGGTGCAGGGCGAGCAGGGCGGTCATGACAGGCATGTCGGGCTCCCAGCGGCAAGTGTTGCCGAAGACAGCCCGATTGCCGGGCTGACCGAGCATTGTAGTGGATCCACGCAGGGCAGGGAAGGTGCAGCCGCGCTTCAAGGCCTCTACAGCAACATCTGCATGATGATCCATGTCACAGCACCAGTGACCAGCAGCGAATCCATGACATCAAGCAGGCCGCCCATGCCGGGGAGCAGTGCGCCGGAATCCTTCACACCAGCGTCGCGTTTGAGCATGCTCACCGTCAGGTCGCCGATCAATCCGCCGATGGCGAGTAGTACGCCAAAGCCAACTTCAATGAGCAGGCACCCTGTCAAGCTGTCATGCAGCGTGCTGTTTTCGATGGTGAAGAGCTCGAAGAAGATCATCGTGCCCGCGACGGCGAACACGATGCCGCCGGCCAAGCCTTCCCACGTCTTGCCCGGGCTGATCCATGGGATCAACTTGTGTCGACCGATCGAGCAGCCCACGGTGTACGCCCCGATGTCTGCGAGTTTGGTCACAGCCACGATGAGCAAGAGCATCTGCCAGCCTGCGAGTGCATAGATGCCCATCAATATGCCCATGCCGCCGCCGACCCATGCCGTGCTCAGAGCAGCTGCAGCGACGTGTCCCATGGCGGGTGTGCAATCGCGAGATGCAGCGGTCACCAGCAGGGCCAGCAGCACGGCGCCTATGGGCACTACCGCGAGCACGCCTGGAGAGACATCCAATCCGGCAGCCTCGCCGCCGATCACGAACCAAGTTGCCAGCGTCATGGCGGCCGCGCCGATGCCGCCAGCGATTGGTGACAGTGTGTGTCGTGCCTGCGCGGACTCAAGCAGTCTGGTCATTTCAATGCCGCACAGCGCCGCATAACACGTGGAGATCAGGGTGAGCAGCAAGCCTTGTGGGCAACAGGTGCATTGCAGGGATGAGACGTTGGCGTCGATCGCCATGGCGCCGGCAAGCAGTGCGAAGAGCAGGGGCCCGGTGATGAGTCTGTAGCGGAGCATGGTGCAGTTTGCCTCAGGACGTGGGCATGGCAGGATCGATCTCCTGCATCCATGCTTCGATGCCGCCGGCCATGGAGACGACGTTCGTGCATCCTCGCAGTACCATGAAGCGCGCGACAATGCGCGACCGGCGGCCGGTGCGGCAGTAAATGATGACGTTCTCTCGTTCCAGTGCTTCGATGTCTTCGTGCCGGATGCTCAACTCTTGCATGGGCATGAGGCGGGCGCCGTCGATGTGTGACACGTCGTATTCGCGGGCTGTGCGGCAGTCGATCAGCACGACGTCGCCTTCCTCGCTGAGACGGCGTTGCACGGTCTCTGGTGAGACCTCCCAGGGATCGGGCATGCCCTCGTCGGCTCTTGGCGACTCTGGTTGTTCAATGGGGGCAGGCACGGCGCGGCATGGTAGCCGGCGGGCGTGCTGGCGGGCTTCAGGGCCTCGGCAGAATCGCCTCGAGCACCTGTTGCACGGTGTCGGCGTCGAAGCCACGGCGTGCCAGGCGTCCGGCAAGGCGTCGTTCCTGCGTTGGTCGATCAAAGCGTGCCAGCGACCGCAGCATGGGCATGGCTGCCTGTGTGGCGGCTTCAATGGGATCTTGTGTCTGTTGCATGTCTTGCAGGACGGCGTCTGCGGCGTCCGGATCAATGCCGTGGCGGGCCAGTGCCTGGGCGAACTTCGCCGGGCCCACTGGGCCGCGGTGTTCTAGGCCTCGAAGCAGTGATGCAGCGGCGGCGGCGTCGTCAAGCAGTCCTTGGGTTGTCAGTGTGTCGATCACGGCGAGTGCTGCGTTGTCGCCGAAGCGTCGGCCGAGTCGTGCGCGCAGGGTCGCGCGGGCCATGGGTCGGCGTGCCAGTGTGCGCAAGGCAGCGTTCCATGCTTTGGCAGTAGCGGCAGCTTGTTCTAGGTGTTCGAGGAGTGCGTTGGTGATGAGGTCGCCGGGTTGCAGGGCGAGTGGTTCCAGGTCGATGCGTCGGGCGCGGATGCGGCGGCGTCCAAAGCGCACCAAGACCAGGCCGCCGTCGGTGTGGATCGGTTCGATGGAGTGGATGGTGGTTGGGTTGGGCGTAGCGGTGTTGGGCATTGCGGGGGAGAGGGGGGGCAGCGGGGGGGCAGGGGGGGTCAGGCACCAAGGCCTTCTCGTAGTTCGGCCAGTTCTCGGGCGGCGTCGGTGTCGCCGGTGCGTTGGGCTGTTTCGAGGCCTTGGTTGATGGCGTCGATGGCTTTGGCGGTTTCGCCCATGGAGGCGTGGCAGCGGGCGAGGTGGAAGTGGGCGTAGGGTTGGTCTTCGTCGCTGCGAAGGGACAGTTCCAGGTGGCTTGCGGCCGTGCCGGGTTGGTTTTGCGTGACGTACTCCATGCCAAGGGCGTACAGGCAGAAGGCGTCGTTGGGATCCGACTCTAGGAGGCGTCTGAGTTGTTCGATTCGGTCGGCCATGCGTTCATCCACGTTCACGGTGCACTGAACACCGTATCCTTTACGGACTCATGGTACGACACCTCCTTACCTTCGCGTTACTGGCTTTGCTCTTGGGCTGCAACCACAGGTATGTCCGACCCGAGTCGATTGCGCCGGATGTAACGCACCTTGAGGTCCGAGAACGGTCGTCTGGGACGCAAAGCGCTTGTGTCAGGGTTGGGGGCGTGTCCTGGGTTGCTGATGGTCGGGTGATTCAGGTTCTGGATGACCGTGGCGAAATTTTGCGGACTGTCGATTTGGGTGAGGCAGGTGTGCATCCACCCATTTCGGACATGTTGCTGCACGGGCACGATGTGCTGGTGGTGCTGGATGGCGAGTGTGTGCAGGTGATCGATGCCACTGATCCACAGCGTCCGGCACCTTCTCAGCGGCATGATGCCCGCTCTCTGGGCATGGCGCCGCGGCGATTGGCGGTGATCGACGACGAGCCGGTTGCGTTTGGTGATGACGGCGCCGTGCGTCTGTCTGACCGTGAGCATCTTGTCGTCGGTGTTTCCGTGGCGTCCATGGCGTCTGCTGTGGATGGTGGCTGGTATGTCGAAGGCAGACAATTGTATCGCGTGCGTGGCGGGGTCTATATCGGCACGGCGTCCTTGATTGCCGCCAGTCCTGAGGGGGCCTGCGCCTTTGCACGAAACGAAGGACGGGCAGCGCTGTTGGGTGTGCTTGATGCGCAGGCTCGTGAAGCGGCGCCGGTCAAGCTCACCGTCGCTGTGCCTGGGCGTGTGCGGTCGATGGGCTTTGATGGCAATGACCTTCTGGTGGTGTCCACTGTCGGTGTGCATGGATGGACCCTGCGTGACGGCGCGCTGCACGCGCTGGGGCATTGGATGCAACCGGGTCTTCGCGATGCCGTTTGGCTTGATCGCGGCCAGGTACTTGCCGTGGGCGAACATGGTCGTTCAGTGGTGGAGTTGGATCCTGTTGCGGGGCATGAGGCGCATCGACATGAGACCGCTGGCGGGTTGGACCTATTCCGTGTCGGTAGTGGGTCCATGCTGGCTCGTGGCACAGCGGGGGTGTGGTTGTTCGAGCCGGGTCGGAAAATCAAGCGACGCGAAGGCACCTTCACCGAGCAGTCCCCTAGGCTGGCGATCAAGTCGGGTGATTGGTCGGTCACGATTGGTGCCGATGGTCTGGTTGTCATCGACAACCCACTGGGTGAGACAACGATTCAGGCCCCCGATGGTGGTCGTTTCACGTGTCTTGCCGGCACGCCGAGTGCTATTTGGCTCGGTCATGACCATGGGATCATTCGCC
>Ga0315336_1006997_pt1 | contig 11146 bp, 9 predicted proteins | sample ASW5metaG_FD_204512 | JGI IMG/M metagenome (GOLD analysis project Ga0315336, IMG submission 204512) | Ammonia-oxidizing marine archaeal communities from Monterey Bay, California, United States - ASW #5 | ecosystem: Environmental > Aquatic > Marine > Intertidal zone | place: USA: California... | reverse complement strand
GCCGTTGCCTTGTTCCGTTTTCCCGGCCGCATGACCATCGTTGTCTTGCTCAATGCCTTCATGGGCTTGCCGCCGGTCGTCGTCGGCCTGATCGTCTATTTACTGCTAAGCCGCGCCGGCCCTTTCGGCGTCTTTGGCCTGTTGTTCACACCAACCGCCATGATCATCGCGCAGGTCATCTTGGTCACCCCGATCATCGCCTCGTTAACTCGCCAGGTGATCGAGGATCTTTGGGCCGAATACGAAGAACAATTGCGCTCGCTCGGTGCTGGACCGGGCCGAGCCCTGACGGCGCTGCTTTGGGATGGCCGATTCTCACTGGTCACCGCCGTGCTCGCCGGTTTCGGCCGGGCCAGCGCCGAAGTCGGCGCGGTGATGATTGTCGGCGGAAATATCGATCATGCGACACGGGTCATGACCACGGCAATCGCGCTCGAGGTCTCGAAAGGCGATCTGGCATTGGCGCTGGGTCTCGGTTTGATCTTGCTAATCCTTTCCACCTGCATCAACGGCACCGCTTTCCTGATCAAGGAAACGGCGCAGCGGCGGCACGCCTGAGCCATGGATAAGAATAAAACAATCCTGCCGCTGGCCCTGGAAGATGTCTCCTTTGAGATCGGCGGGGTGCGCCTGATCAAGGACATGAACTGCCGTTTCGAGGCGGGGCCGCGTAGCGTCATTATCGGGCCCAACGGCGCCGGCAAGAGTCTGTTTCTCAGGCTTTGCCATGGATTGATCCAGCCGACGGCAGGTGTCGTGCGTTGCCACGGTCCGGGAAGCGGCCCTGGGGGCACTCAGGCTGGCGATGCGCAGGCCATGGTCTTCCAACGCCCGATCATGTTACGCCGCTCGGCCGCTGCGAATGTCGATTATGCATTGAAACTGAAAGGCCATGCGCGGGTCGAGAGGGCCGAAATCGTCGACGAAATTCTCGGCCGCTGTGGCCTGCGCCGGCACCGTGACCAACCAGCCCGCGTCCTGTCCTTCGGCGAACAGCAGAAACTCGCCCTGGCCCGTGCCTGGGCACTAAAGCCCCAGGTGCTGTTCTTGGACGAACCGACAGCCAGTCTCGACCCGGCCGCAACTCATGCCGTCGAAGAGATTGTCCAAGCAATTCACGACGCCGGCACACGGATTATTCTGACCACCCACGATTTGGGTCAGGCGCGACGCCTGGGGGATGAAGTCTTATTCCTGCACCGTGGACGACTGCTGGAACGAGCCGAAGCCGGCCGCTTTTTCGAAGCGCCCGAAAACGACCTTGCCCAGGCCTTCGTCCGCGGCGATCTGTTGTGGTGGAAACTCGGCAAGGATAATCGCAAGCATGAACAGCAACGCGGCGGGATTGACTAAACCTCCCTGGTCTTGCTCGCTGCGTGTTCTGACAGCCATGCGAGGAAAGGCGCCGCCTCATCATCGAGCCGCCCCAGCATCTCATGATAGCGTTTCACCACTGACCGGCCGAACGGCGTCAATTCTGCTCCACCGCCACCGCCGCCGCCAACTTTAGTCACAATGACGGGCTGCCCAAGGGCGGCGTTCATGGTGTCGATGAGATACCATGCGCGGCGAAAGGAAAGGCCCATGGCCCGGGCCGCCGCCGAAATTCCACCTTCGGCGTCGATATGTTCGAGCAGGGCGATTTTGCCCGGGCCGATGACGCCGCCACCGACTTGCAGCCGCACTTTGAGACTCGGCGCAGCATCCTGGTTCAGTTGATTTTTTCTCTTCGCCACAATGCGCTCATCTATCTCAGAGGGACGGCTTCAAGCTCTATGATACAGCAATATGCTAAATTTGACATAGCGAATTATCTCTTGTAGATATCCGCCAACAAGAACATTTGAAAACACAGGGAGACAGGTATGAATGCGAAATTCGCCGCATGGCTGGTCATAACGCTGACAACCTTGGCCACATTACCGGCCGTCGCCGGCGAACGCTTCATCACTGTCGCCTCGACCACTTCAACCCGGAATTCCGGCCTCTATGACCATTTGCTGCCCAAATTTACGGCGAAAACCGGTATAGACGTCCGCGTTGTTGCCGTCGGCACCGGACAGGCGATCCGCCTCGCACGGGCTGGCGATGCCGACATATTGTTGGTGCATCATCGCCAGGGTGAGGAAAATTTCGTCGCCGACGGCCACGGGGTGCGCCGTTTTGATCTCATGTACAATGATTTCGTTCTCGTCGGCCCGGCGGATGACAAGGCCGGCATCAAAGGTTCCCAGGACATTGCTCGGGCGTTGGCGAAGCTGGCGAAATCGAAAAGCGGGTTTGTCTCGCGTGGCGACGACAGCGGCACACATCGCAAAGAGATTTCGCTCTGGAAAGGTGCCGGCATTGATCCCAAAAAAGCCAGCGGCACATGGTATCGCGAAGCCGGGGCTGGCATGGGCGCCACTCTCAACACGGCATCGGGGATGAACGCCCACGCGCTGACCGACCGCGGCACTTGGCTGAAGTTCGCCAACAAGGGTTCACTGGCCATCCTCGTCGAGGGTGACAAGCGGCTGTTCAACCCCTACGGCGTGATCTTGGTCAATCCGGCCAAGCATCCTCACGTCAAAGCCAAGGATGGCCAAATGTTCGTCAATTGGCTGGTTTCCGATGAAGGCCAGACCGCCATCTCCACCTTCAGGCTCAAAGGTCGGCAAGCGTTTTTTCCAAGCGCCAAGCGCATCAATTGATTTTATCAGAGCCTGCGCTTTCCTCGATCAGCATATCCGGCGGAAACGTCACTGTGACCGTCGTGCCGAGGCTGACTTGAGAAGTAAGGCTGACTTTTCCGCCATTTAACTCAGCCAATGATTTGACGAGAAAGAGCCCAAGGCCGGTGCCATCCTGGGCTAGGGTTTCCGAATTATTAACCTGCGAAAACGGTTCGAAAATATGGGATTGATCCTCGTGAGCGATACCGATCCCCGTATCCGCCACGGAAACCCGCAATCCGATTTTCTCGTCGCAATTGGTGCCGATGGTGATTGATCCGCCGGCTGAGGTAAATTTGATGGCATTCGAGATCAAGTTCAGCAGAATTTGTTTGAAGTGACGCGGGTCGACAAACAATGGCCTTGCCAGCTCAATTTCATCTGTCATCAGATTAATATGCTTACTAAATGCTCTGGGCCGCATCATGGCAGCACAGTCTTCGACAGCTGCGGCAACGGACATGGCTTCTGCCATGGACTTCATCTCACCAGCCTCGATTTTCGAGATATCTAAGATATCGGTAATCAACGCCAAAAGATGGACTCCCGAACCATGGATATTATCGGCGTACTCCTTGTACTGATCCGAGAGGTCTCCGAAAATCCGCTGGCTGAGAATTTCGGAAAAACCGATTATCGAATTCAGCGGCGTCCTGAGTTCGTGGCTCATATGGGCCAAAAAATTGCTTTTCGCCCGGTTCGCCGCCTCAGCAGCCATCTGACTTTCCTTTAGTGCGGTAATATCCGTGCGTACGCCGACGCTGCCTCCTTCCGATGTTCGCCGCTCGCTTATTTTGATCCACCTACCATTCGCCAGCCGCTGCTCATCAACGCGATGGAGTTGGTGATGTTGGGTCAGCCGCCGGGCCATCCACTCGTCCACGCGCCCGACCGCGACCGGCACCTCTCCACCATCAACCGAAAGCCGCACGGCCTCCTCAAATTTTATCCCCGGCTGAATGCCCATTTGGGCTGGATACATCTCCTTGTATCGGCTGTTGGCGACAATCAATTTATCTTCGGCGTCAAAGAATATGAACCCCTCTTCAAGGTTCTCAATGGCATCTAGAAGCCGCTGCTCACTTTCGGCGGCCCGGGCCTGAATACGTTTCAGTTCGGTCACATCGGACTGAATGCTGGCAACGCTGCCGTCATCCAAACGCGTCGCCCGGCTCAACAGCCAGCGGCCATCGGCCAAAAGAAACTCTTCATCCTGGCCACCGCCTTCGCGCAACTGCGGCCCACGGCGCGACAGAAACTCCTCGGCCTCTTCCCGGCTCCCCATGATGCCCCGCTCTCGGTCGATGTTACCCAATGCCAGCCTTGTCATACCGGGGCGGGTTTCCTCCTCGGTATAGCCATAAAGCTTCCGATATTGATCGTTACACAGCACCAACCGGCCATCGGCGTCGAAATAGACGAAAGCTTCCGACATGTTCTGGAGGGCGCCGCGCAAGTGTTCCTCGCTTTGAGCCAATGCTTCTTGGGCGTTTTTCAAGTCCGTCACGTCAGTCTGCACGGTGACGATACCGCCATCCGATGTCGGCCTTTGGCGAGTTAAAACACGCCGCCCGTCCGGCATTCGGAGTTCCTGCTCTCTCTCCAATGCAGCGATGAAATCCATGCGGGCACGAAGAAAGTCCTCGCCGGTTTGGTTGTCGATACCGACGCCACGCTCCATATCCAAACGGATGAGATCGCTACGCAGCGTCCCCGGCGTCGCCTGTTCATCTGTTAATCCATAGGTTTCACGATGCCGCTTATTGGATATGACGAGCCGCATCTCGGAGTCGTAAACGGCGAAGCCATCCGGAATAGCCTCAATGGCGTCGACCAATTGCTGCTCGCTATGTTGCAACGCTTTTTGAGTCGCTCTCAGATTGGTGATATCGGACTGCACGCTGACCAGCCCACCATCAACGGTTACTCTTTCGCGGGTTTGGATGCACCGGCCATCCGGTAAAAGCAATTCCTGCTCGCCCCCCGCCTCGGTCCGAACGGCCTGGCGCAGATCGACATATTCCTCTCCGCCGCTTTCACCAATACGGACACCACGCTGGGCATCCAATTGACCCAACGCGGTCCGGGTCACGCCGGGTGCTGCTTCCGTCTCGGAATATCCGTAAAAATCACGAAATCTCTTATTGCAAATGACCAGACGGTCGTTCGGGTCATATACGACAAACCCTTCGGGGATCGTCTCAATGGCATCAAAGAGTTGACGTTCCGCAAAAACACGGGCGCGAAAATCCCTGAACGCCAGAAAAGTGGGATAGATGAGCGCCAGGATACCGCACGTAATGCCGATGATGACGGTTTCCCAGCGTTCCCCATCGAGTTCGCCGGAATCGGCAAATTTGGGCTCAAGGAAAAACTCCCATCCGATCAGCAACGGCAGCAAACCGCATATCGCCAAAATCGATAGGACTACTGGATTCTGAATTTTCATTGATCGCCGAAACAATTTGCCGCGTGCGCGCTAACCATCGCAATCGTGGCGGTTCAATCAGTTCGAGGCAAGCGCCGCGTCGAAATCACGCCCCCTCGACGACAATGGCATTACCCCTAGATGCACTTTGCCGCAAAGCTTTGGGAGCCGCATAGTCATCCGAACCGTGCCAAGCCTTTGCACGCGCCATATCGGGAAATTTAAGAATGACACAACGTGGCCAAGGCCAGTCCCCCTCGAGAACTTCTTGTGCGCCACCCCGCACCACATATTCGCCGCCAAACTTAGCGACTGTCGGGGCAACCTGGGATTTATAGGTCTCGTAGGTGTCGGGGTCGGTAACGTCGATCTGAACGATGATATAGGCCGGCATAGCGGGGTTCCTCTTCCAAGAGCACAAAATCACGAATTGTAATTTCAAACCTCGCCAGTCGAGCTTATTCACCACCGAAACGCAAATCGTGAGGATAAGTGGTCACATTTTTTCGAAAATGAACATTGCTTCAAAGATGTTCGTTATAATGGCGGTTTTCAGCCAAAATATTCAAATTCTTGATGGGCAAAAGCCCAACGTTTTATAATGATAGAAAGCAATAAGTTTCATATTATTACATTTTTTTTCATATTATTACATTTTTTGTTCAAAGTGTGATATCCATCACAGCCGTGAACAGCCAAAACCGATAATTCAGCGGTCAACGACACAGTTTCAGCGCGGAATCGAAAACCGGGCACGGAGATTTTGAGTTATGAATATACAACAGCGGATCAGTTATGAAACGCCATTGAACACATCGGTCGATGCGGTTCCGCGTATCGACGACGTGATCGCAAACGCCGGTTGGCGCATAGAAGAAATTATCGGTGGCGGCAAACACCTCGACTTCGCCAAACCATTCTTGCCCGACACGTTGGCACAGACCGAGGCGCTCGCCTTTCTCGATAGCTTCGAGCAATTGACACTGAACCATATCCGCAGCCACGGCTATCTCCACGCAATGGCCAGGGCCGAACCACTTTTGGCCAGCGACAAAGCCAGCAGCATTCGAAGGTACGGCCAAATGTTCAATGGTTTCCGCGATGAATTCGAATGCAGCTTCGACACCATCTGCGGCACCGCCAATCCGCCGGCGGATTTCGGCGCGCGGATCACCGCCCATCACCCCTTGGCGATCAACTTGATGATCCTGCACGCCGAATGGATGGCCCAGCGCCACTACATGCAAAGCCTGGAGGAAGCACCGGGCCTCGATTGCCGCTTCACGAGCCTGTTGCGTCGACGCTGGATGGAAGCTACCGAACAGGCCGAACTGGACGCCGCGTCGGCCCGATCGATCGCCGCCGGCATGACGGCCCGCGACATTGATGCGACGATCAGCGAGTACTTTGAAATCATTGTCGATCTCGACACCATGCTCATGGATCAAGTGACTTATGACCTGGATGCGTTGTCGCGGATCAGCGGGCGCCGGTTTAACGCCGACGAACAGCGTGAATATCAGCGCGTTCAGCGCCGGGCTGTTCGATGGACATTCTTCGGCAGCGCCATGACACATCCAGACTTCCTGGCAACGGTAGAAGGCATCAGTCCGGCCAGCCGGGTTAAAATTCAAAAAATTGCGCCGGCTTTCAGCTGACGCATCAAACATCAACAATAATTTGTGCGACCTCTTCACAGGGAACCGAGACAATGACAATTTCCATACTCTCAATCGCGATAATCGCCTACCGGCTATCTGAGGCCGTGGCGACATACCGGCCAATCGAACTGTTAAGGCGGTTCCTCCAACATCGGGTACGTCATGACGGAGGGTTCACTCATGCCCATCATTAATCTCGATGATGCCCGCATTGCCTATCTCGAAGGCGGTAGCGGCGAGCCGGTGATGGCGCTGCACAGTTCGGCCGGCTCCGGCGCTCAATGGAAAGCCCTGCAACAAGACACGAAAGATAGCTTCCATGTACTGGCGCCGGACCTCTGCGGCTACGGCGCCAGCGACAACTGGTCAGGCAAAGGCGCTCTGACCCTGGCGGCGGAAGGCCAGCGCATGACGGCGATCATGGACCGTCTGGTCGAGCCCGTGCATCTTATCGGCCATTCCTACGGTGGTGCCGTGGCGCTCCGCATTGCGCTGGACAAACCACATCGTGTTCGCTCGTTAACGCTGATCGAACCCGTTGCGTTTCATCTGTTGCGCCATGGCGGGGCTCACGAACGCGAATTGTTCAGCGAAGTTTCCGGCGTCGCCGGGGCCATTGCCGACGCCGTAAACAGCGGCAATCACGAGAAAGGCATGAGCCGTTTCATCGATTACTGGGGCGGCGCCGGTACCTGGAACCGCATTCAGCCGGACAAACAGGTAGCGCTGAAAAAACAGACGAACAAAGTCGCGCTGGATTTCTGGGCAACGTGCACCGAGCCGGCGAAGCTTGAGGAATACCGCCAAATTCGATTACCCACGTTGATCATGCGCGGTGAACATTCGCCCGCACCAACACAGCGAATTGCCGAATTGCTCACCGCAACCTTGCCCTTCGCGCGCTTGGAAACTATTGATGGTGCCGGGCATATGGGGCCGATCACGCACGCCACCCCCTTTAACGAACTCATTGGCCGGCACTTGCAGACCCATATGGGACGCTACCGCCGCGCCGCTTAAACCAAAGGTTAACCTCCACTATCCAATCAAAGGAATGAGATATGACGATCGAGACCACCAATCCCGAGACCATCGTGCTGCACGCGGGCCATCGCACGTCGAGCGAAACCAATGCTGTGGCGGTGCCCATTTACCAGACCACGTCCTATCAGTTCGACAGTACCGAACACGCGGCCAATCTGTTCAGCTTGTCGGACTTCGGCAATATTTATTCGCGGATCATGAATCCGACCTGTGACGCGTTGGAACAGCGTATGACGGCGCTCGAGGGCGGGGCCGCAGCTTTGGCCGTCGCCTCGGGTCAGGCCGCGACCATGTATTCGATTCTCAATCTCTGCAAAGCGGGTGACAACTTCGTCGCCTCCGACGGCGTTTATGGCGGCACGTGGAATATGTTTGAGAACACGCTTCGTGATATGGGTATCGAATGCCGCTGGGTGTCATCGACGGATCCGGAGGCCTTCCGCGCCGCGACCGACGAGCGGACCCGATGCTACTACGCGGAAACCCTCCCCAATCCGAAACTCAAGGTTTTCCCCATCAAAGAGGTTGCCGATATCGGCCGTGAATTGGGCGTGCCGCTAATCATGGACAATACGGCCTGCCCGGTCATCTGCCAGCCCTTCGAACACGGCGCCGCCGTTGTCGTTTATTCGACGACCAAATACATCGGCGGCCACGGCACCTCCATCGGCGGTCTCATCGTCGATGGCGGCAACTTCGATTGGGAAGCCGGCGAGGACCGTTTCCCGACCTTGAACGAGCCCGATCCGAGCTACCACGGCGCGGTCTGGACGGAAGCCGTAAAGCCGCTCGGTCCCATCGCCTTCATCATCCGCGCACGTGTTGTCCTGTTGCGCGACACGGGCGCCGCCATGAGCCCGATGAACGCCTTCCAATTCATCCAAGGCCTGGAAACACTGCCATTACGTATGCGCGAACATTGCCGCAACGCGGCTGCAGTTGCCGAATACCTGGCCAATCACCCGGCTGTGGAACGGGTTATTCATCCGGGCCAGTTCGTGGGTGAGGAAAAAGACCGCGCTGAGACTTATTTGAAGGGCGGCATGGGTGGCCTTGTCGGGTTCGAGCTTGAAGACGGCGTCGCCGCCGGCAAGAAGTTCATCGATAGCCTAAAAATGTTCTACCACGTCGCCAACATCGGCGATGCCCGTTCGCTCGCCATTCACCCGGCATCGACGACGCATCAACAGTTGAATGCGGAGGATCAATTGAAGACCGGCGTCACGCCGGGTTACGTGCGGCTGTCCATCGGGATCGAACATATCGACGATATCCTCGCCGATCTGGATCAGGCCTTGGAACAAGCCGCCGGCAACGCCAAGGCGGCCTAATACGCCACAGACCAAGCATGACTAAAGGGCGGCCCAACATGGCCGCCCTTTTTCATTTGGGAGTACGGCTGTTAGCGCAGGCTCGAAAGATTGGCGATCAGCAAGTCATTTTTGCGGCGGATTTCCGTGGCGATCTTGTGGGCCAAGTCCTGGTCCGCCTCAGGGCAGCATATGGCCGCATCGACCGCCCGGTGCTGGCCCTCAAGAACAGCCTTGATGACGGCTTCCTCGACGATGGAGAAAATCTCATCGTGCTTTTCCTCACCACCGATCACATGATTAATCTTGCTCACCGCTTCCTGGGCGATTTCCTTGAGCTTATCCACGCTACTCTCCCATTTTTATTCTTAAGCTTCCCCGACCGGAGCCGAGTGTTTTCTTAGCATATTCAAAACGCCACGTCTTCAATTCCGGGAGGGGGTGTCGTGGTATACATTATTTTTGCGGACAAACGGGCCGTCACCCGTTAAATACATGCAACAACAATTCACCGGGAGACGCGGCGGGCAACGCCGCCCAGGATAACCAGGGGAAAGCATGGAACGCGACACGAAAAGAATTCTGGTCTGCGATTGCGAAGGCAGCATGGCCATGGACGTTAAGGCGCTCGCCAAGGCGTTCGATGGCGAGGCCGAACCAGTCAGCCAACTCTGTCGCGCGCAGTTGGAGGTTTTAGAGCTTGCCGCCAATGGTTCAAGCGATCTGATCGTCGCCTGCACCCAGGAAGCACCCATGTTCATGGAAGCCGCCGACGAATTGGGCGAAGGGACCGCGGCGCTCAGGTTTTGCAACATCCGCGAAAAAGCCGGCTGGTGCCGCGAAAAAGCCGGCAAGGCCTCGACCAATCTCACCGCCAAGATGGCGGCTCTATTGGCCGAAGCCGCGACGGACATTCCCGGGACCTCCTCGGTCAGTATGAAATCAGAAGGCGTCCTGCTGGTTCTCGGTAAAGACGCGAACGCCCTTGATGCGGCAGCGCGTGTCACTGAGCGCCTGGAAGTCACCGTCATCTTGGAAGGCGGCAAAGACGTCACGCCGCCACGGGTCATGACTATGCCCGTCTTTCGTGGCCGCGCCGCCAATGCAACGGGCCACCTTGGCGCCTTCGAAGTGAGCATTGAGGACTTCGCCACTGCTTCGCCATCTTCTAAAACGGACCTCGGCTTCGATGCCGGTGGCGGCACGGCGACGACCGAGTGCGATCTGATCCTGGATTTGCGCGGCGGCACGCCGTTGTTGAGTGCGCCTGAAAAGCGCGACGGCTATTTTAATCCTGACCCGGCCAACCCGGCCCTGGTAGCGGAAGCTCTGCTCGAATTGACCGATCTGGTCGGCGAATTCGAAAAGCCGCGCTACATCGATTACGAGCCCAATCTCTGTGCCCATTCAAAAAGTGAAATCACCGGCTGTACGCGCTGTCTCGACAATTGCCCGACCGGCGCGATCACCCCGGACGGCGACAAAGTTGCCTACGACCCCTATGTCTGTGCCGGCTGCGGCACCTGCGCCAGCATTTGTCCGACCGGTGCTGCGAAATACGTTTTACCAGGCGGCGATGCGCTCTACGAACGCCTTCGCGCCGTATTGACCATGTACAGGGCCGCCGGGGGCACGAACCCCATCATCCTCGCCCACGACGCCGATTGGGGCGAAGAAATGATCTCCATCATGGCCCGGACCGGCGGTGGTCTGCCGGCCAATGTCATTCCCTTCGCCCTCAATTCAACCGTCCAGCTAGGGCTCGAGTCGTTGGTCCTCGCCGCCGCTTACGGCGTTGAACAGATGATCGTTCTGGTGCCGCCTGCACAGAAGGATGAGGCAGATGGGCTCAAAGGCGAGGTGACTCTCGCCAATACGATCACCGATGGCTTGGGCTACGGTGGCGGCCGTTTCCATGTCTACCAGGAAACCGACCCCGAGGCGTTGGAGAAAAAACTGCACGCGCTTGCCCCGGCGCCAGGCATGCCG
>Ga0315336_1006996_pt1 | contig 11149 bp, 10 predicted proteins | sample ASW5metaG_FD_204512 | JGI IMG/M metagenome (GOLD analysis project Ga0315336, IMG submission 204512) | Ammonia-oxidizing marine archaeal communities from Monterey Bay, California, United States - ASW #5 | ecosystem: Environmental > Aquatic > Marine > Intertidal zone | place: USA: California... | reverse complement strand
AAAATTTGGAAGAGTTTCAGTCGATTGCGGAAAAAATTGATTTTCGAAAAACCGCTATTATTCATAAAGATGACATTAGTGCTGAAGTAACTCCCGCTACATTTGCAAGAATGAGTTATAAGAGAGGAGGTATAAAGGTTTCTGCAAAAAGTGCATCCACATCTTTACTGGTGCTTCCATTTCAGTATTCAAATTGCCTTCGATTAGAAAAGTTAAATTATTTAGATAGCCTTGCAGAAATTAGACGTGTTAATTTAGTGGAGACAGGTCTACTTTTTCAAGGCGAAGCAGAGATCATTATCGATTTTGAGACCGGGGTTTTTAAAAGACCTGAATGCAGGATAAAAGATTTTTCTGATTTCAAAAAGATTTTAAATAAAATGTAGTGTATAGTTTTACCGCGGTACTGGATTTTTCAGCAAATTTATAATTTAGCAAACGCAATATGAACGATCAGGATATCATAAAGTTTCCTTTTTCTGGTCAAGAATTAGAAGATAATCATAGGGAATTATTTTCGAATTTTTTGCTTTTTCATATAAAAAAAATGTCCGAAAAAGGTTGTACAGCGTTTGTCGATAACTTTCTTTTACAGAATGAAATTCTTTCAAAGAACAAAGGTTTTGCTCCTGATCCAATCCCTGATCAAACGAATCAGGATGCTTCTACTGAAAATATGTTCGATGCTATTATTGTTCCTTCGTTAAAGGGCGCTTCAAGCTTTATACAACAGATTCTTGCTTTACAGCCTCTTATTGTTGATCCAGGAAAATCGTTTTTAGATGGTGTCATTGGTAATTTTCTTTGCAATGATGAAAGTTTTGGTGAGAAACCGGCGTTACCTCCTGGAGTTGACCCAAGCCAAGATTGGAAGCAGCTACTTTTATCTAACCTGAGCCTTATTGATAAAAAATTTAAATACGTCTTGGTTCAGCACAGCTATATTTCTGGATTCTCAGCGCCAAAAAGCGTCGCGGAGCATTTATCAAAAATTGTGAAAAAGGATGGTTTTCTTCAAATAGTAAGACCACCTTTTTCTGCTTTAAGGTCGAATTTTAACCATGAACTAATGACCCACTTTTTGGGCAACCACAGTTTCAAACAACTTATTTCGAATTCAATTTTCGATGACGAAAAAGTCTATACTCTTGATGATATAGCAGGATTAGAGAATCTAAAAGATCCAAAAAAGAAGTTCAAACTCCCTTTCTCCGGAATGACTGTACGATCCTTGACTAAGAGATTCATGAAAAAGAAATACTATCTTTCTGGTCAATTGCACTACAGCATTGGAAAGAATTACAGCGAATTTCTTGGGAAGTGGAATACAGTTGATTTTAGCGATCGCAGAGGATCGAAAGAAATTATAGACGAAATCTTAACGTTTCTGGGATTAAAATTTGAGCCCGTTGTTCCAAATCTTCTCTTGGAGATTCCTTTTATGGATCAATTGCGTAGATGTATGGCAACCAATTGGTTTCATCTGAAAGTTAACGATAAGATGATCAGGATAGGTGTTGACCTTGCCCTACGGGCATCGATTACAACAATTTTTCCTCAACTTGAAATTGCCTGGTTTGTGAATGGAAAACAGTCTTACGATAGCGCCAGTAACAAAACCCCACCTCTTTGCCTGTATATTGATCGTGAAATGTTTAAACTTTTTGATGGAGATGACAGGAAGATCCTTTTAGATCAGAATTTTTTGCAAAAAATAGGGAAAATAATAGTTGATCGATTTTTTCTTGAATTTGGCTTATGGAGAAGGGTTGCGGACAGGTTTTTGATTACGAAGGACAATGCTTCTTTCAAATCTGAAATGATCGATTTTTATAAAGACGATATAACTAATTTTCTTAATACTCACCCTAGATTTGAATCTATTTGGAGTGAAGAAAAGAAGTTCCTTTGATACATTAAACAAAAGAACACAGAATGGCGAAGGCTAATATCAAAGAGAAGATGGAATTAGACTCAAAATATCCTTATTCAGGAAAAAATTTATTCAAGAATCCCGAATACTACTTTTATGCTGACTGCTCAAGTTCTGATTATCTGAAAAATTGGAAAAAGCATCGCAATAAGTCACTCAAAAAATTAAAGCAATATTGCGATTTAAAGCGATCAAAAAGCGATTCCGATAAAATTACATCTAAAAGAGGCACCTTAACTACGTATCTTGATCTTATATCACAATCTTTAAGAAATAATGTTTTGGGTAAAAGAGAAAAATATATTTTACTAAAGTTTATAACGAAATTTGAAGTTCATAGACGCCTATTTAGTTACTATGATAGTAATCTTATACGGCGCAAAAGCGCACCTGAAGCAGGTTTTGGTGAATATACTTATTTCGCACTGGTTGTAGCCCAATGCGCTAGACTTGAAAACGGCCTGAATTACACGTCATGCTTAATTAAATTAATGGATTGCTTGCTATCTATTCCCAAAAAAAACTACTCCTATAAAGATTCTAAATTTCTGATTCAGTGCATAAAGATTGAATCAGAGCTTCTTGATAACTTAGGTAAAGGAGCAATAAATCGTTGAGAAAATACAATAAAATAAAAGACACTTGTATGATAGTTGCTCCAACATGGAGATCCAAAGCCTATCTTCAAGTTTTGCGCGAAAGAGGAATAGTTTTAAACACATATATGCTTTTACCGGGAAAAGAACCTAAATGGGACGGACCATCGTTGGTTTCGGTTCACAGTGGTGGAAAAAGAATAATAAATTTTTCTCCCAGTGAATCAATCCAGGCTACTTTAGAGAAAATACCATCTAAAATTGTAAAGATGAAATCTTCTGATATAGAAAGCAAAGAATCATTGAGTCAGATAGATAGGCTAAGCGAAAGTGTAATTATCTATTCTGGTGTTGGTGGTCGTATTTTGAAACAAAAAACTTTAAATCGCGGAAAGCGGTTTCTACACGTGCATGGTGGATATGCTCCGAAACACAGAGGCAGTACTGCATTTTATTATAGCTTATTGGAAGAAGGAACATTCGGTATAACAGCACTTTGGCTTGACGAACAGTTGGATACGGGACGCATAATAGCCAGAAGAAAATATACAAAGTTTCCATCAGATATAGATCTTGATCGTGTTTTAGATCCTATTTTGAGAGCAGACTTGTTATCGTCAATAATTCAAACTCGGCTGAAAAAAGGCAAGTACCCTTCAGGGGTATTGAGGAAAAGTTTGCGGCCTGCATACCATGTAATTCATCCCATCCTAAAGCACGTAGCTATGAAGAGATATTTTCCCAATTTTTTTAGAGTGTAAGGGCGCTGACGTCACCAAAACAAAGATAACAATTTTCAATCTTTTTGTCGTTAGAAATTATTTACAACAGCTTAGTACGAATTGTTTGATAAATTTTATTAGCAGTCTTGCTGAAGTCGATCTTGATGTTGCTGTTTAATATCAAATCTGGCTTTCTGGGTTCTTCAAATGGTATTTCTATTCCCACCTTCGGAGTTTTTGCCCACTTGCTTTTTGGACTATAGAGGCTAGCCTTTCTTTTTTTAACGATATCAATCTTTGCATCTAAAAAAATTTCGTAATATTTAGAAAATAGTTTCCTATTCTTTCTTCTAATGTCTTCGAAAGGACACAGGATGGAACAAATTGTATTGATTTTATTTCGATCTAACAATTGACAGATTTTCTGTAATCTGTTTGTAAGTTTTCTACGTATTTTTGGAGTAAATTTTTTATCATCAGAACCTCCAAAAAGATTCCTAATTTCTGGGTTATCTAACAAAACAAGATTATCAGTCTTAGGTTTTGCTGTTTTATATAATCTTTTTGCTAGTGACGTTTTTCCAGAGCCACCTAGACCAATTATCCAGATAATCATCTCAAAACTATACAGCAAATAATATTGTTTCAAAATGCTTTATGGAATTTGATGGATGAATTTTAATCTGGTGATTTTTTTGTATGAGCTAAGATAATTGTTTGAATTTTTTTTTATATAGCTTGATATCACTTGGAATGTCCACTTCTCCCCATTGTCCTTGAACAGGTATACACCTCACTTTAAATTTATTTTCCACTAGTAGTTGTAATAACTCGGTGGTTGAAATCTTTTTTACTAATTCTGGGTTAAGGTCGTTTGTAAAATTTTTGATTTTTTTCCAACCTTTTGGCGTAATTTTTATTAATCCCATAAATTGACCATGAACCTCCCCATAATTTTTTGGTTTTTTACCTATTTCTATTAGATAGTTATCTTTATTTTTCTTAAATGTTTCTGCATCCTCTAAAGGTTTTTTGAATCTTGCACTCCACAGTGACCTCCAAAGACGATCAAAGGTGATCGCTATGTTGGCCTTAGTTTTTTTTAATTGGATGAGGTTTCTCAAAGAGGAAAAGATATCACCGTAAGCTATGATACAAGATTCGTTTCTGAGCCATTGATCGGCACATAGAAGCGAGTAAACCATATTTGATCTCTTCCAATGTTTGTTATGAATAAACCGGCAGTTATTTAATTTTATTTTTTTATTTTTATAGCCCGTTACGACACAAATTTCATTAATGGCAATTTTTTTGAAATTTAAAACCATCATAGATAGCAGAGTTTTTTCTTTGATTGTAATTAGACACTTGGGTTTTTCAGCCGTCAGACTCCCCAATCTATTCCCTCTTCCTGCGGCCAGAATAAGAGCTCTCATTGGCGAAAAACTTTTCTTAAAAAATATAAATCGAGTTTGCTTATAGGTTGCATTCTTTCAGGATGCCACATTATTCCCCAGATTGGATCAGACTTGCTCTTAAAGGCCTTGATGACCCCGTCTGAAGATTGTGCTTGGGTAATCAGCTTTGAAGAATGTTTAAAAAAACCAAAATCATGGAATGAATTAATCATTCTTTCTTGATTGAGAAATTTAATTTTCTTTTTTTTATTCTTATGCCCCCTGACTTTAACTAATTTTCCACCAAAAAAAAGATTAATCATTTGCATGCCCCTGCAAACTCCCAGAAGACTAATCTTATTTATTAGGCAATGTTTTATAATAAGATTTTCGGTTAGATCTCTTTCTTTCGATTTTCCTCCATATTTTAGAGGGGAATCGCCGCCGGTCAGCATAAAGCCAGAAAACTTTATATTACGGAGCAGTATATTTGTCATTTTCGTGTCGTTGGGAAGGGTGATAGGGATAACCTTTAGTTCTTTAAAAATTTTATACCACCTTTTATCCAGCGCGTCTCTAGTTTCGCGGTACCTATTTTCTTTGCTTGAATGTTGGGTCACGCCTATTATTTTCATTGGAGGAATCCTATTTTTTTTGTTGCGCAATCGATAGTTAATTTTTGAGAATTAATCATTCTTTCAAATAGTTCTTTTCCGACACCAATAACAGCAGGTATCCTTAATTCTGCGGCTCTTACTGCCATATGTGAATTTGGTCCTCCGTAGCAAGTAACCAGACCCAAGATGGATCGACTAAAAACCCAGTCATAACCCGGATCTGCGTTTTCTATATGGATAATTTTATTGTCTAGCTTATTACTCATTTTTGATAACTTTAAATATAAAACTTCTCCCGAAATATTTTTTGAGGATATAAAATTAGGAAGTATGCTTGGTTGTTTAAAATAAAAGAAATCATTTTCATTTCTTATTACAGGAGGTGATAGAATTTGACGATCAATAAAATAGTTTTTTTCATTCAGATTTGCTTTATTTTTTAAAGTACTCACTGTACTTTGATCTTGTTTTTTCATTGTAATGAGATCCTTAATTGTTATAAAGCTAGTTTTTTTTCTTGTTAAACCTTTATTTTTACAAAACTTTTCAATTAGTTTTAGTATTTCATTTAGAGATTTCGAAAAAATAAATTTAGAATATTCCCTGCCTTCAATTACATGTTTTGCGAAATAGAAAAAGTCTGATGCTTTTATTTGTAGTTGCAGTTTCTTTAAACATTTATTTATTCTTTCTTCCTCAATTTTTTTCAGTTTGAATTTACTTTTTTCTACCCTTGGTGATGTCGGAGAACTAAAATATTTTTTAAATTTTTCCTTGTACGAGTAGCTTAGAATATCATAAGAGTTTGGCCTTAGGTGCCCATATTTAGAAATAAACTCCTTTTTAGAAATCTTTGGCATATCAATCGTTAATTGTTTCGCTACTGTATTTACAGAGGCTAGAAATTCTCGAACTCTTGATCGGGATAATGCCTTTGATTCAATAAAGGAGTTGAGGAATTGTATTGCTATAAAAGCACACCTTGCTAAGCCGGCGAAAGGGAGCGTTCCGAATTTTCGGCAGTTTTCCAAATGAGATTGAATTTTTTTTATCCCGCCAGCCTTTGATATGCTTAATTCCTCCTGCTTTTTTACCAACTGATCAATTTTCTCCAAATCATTTCTCCAAAGCCCTCGTTCCGGATCTATAATTCTTTTTGTAATTTCCAATAAGCTGCTTTGGATTTCATTAATTTGATTGCGAGTAAAACCGTGATTCTTTAATTTAAATATTTTTTTTAGTACAGAAGGTGTTAAGCAGGTAAATACGATATCAAATTCAATTTTATCGTGTAATTCGGGCTGATTATCTAGTTTTTCCATATAAAATTTGATTAATTTTCTTTTAGTGTTTTCAGTAATCTTTTTGGGGATGAATGATTTTATGCTTGTCTCTACGTCGATATAGGGAGTTCCACCAAATATTTTCATGAGAGGACACTTGGTTAGATCGGAGTAACCATAGTTTTTTCTTTGTTTTGCCCAAACTTTGTCAGTAATCAAGTTTTTGTATAAAGAAACCGACAATGGTCGGGGCTTGATACCTATCATTTCAGCTGGGTTCCAATCGGACATTACACTTAGAATTGTTTTAGTTTTTGATATCTTAGATTTTTTTTGTCTTTGAAATGAGGAAAAGTTTGAGACGGTTCTTGCAATTTTAGAATTAATAAGTCTCGAGTTTATATTTTTTCTTTTTTGGATCAGTGGTCTAACTTGGAATAAAAATAAATTATCATTTTTATCGAATGCATATTCTAAGCTTAAAGAGCTATTCTGAAAAATATTTTCTAATTGTCGACATAATGAAATGATTCTTCTGATTGAGTTTTTGCGGACAAGAAATCTTTTTCTATTAACATAGTATATGTTGTTTTTCTTCGAGTATCCTCCCGTTATGGAGAAAGTATCACTTCCCAACATTTCGTTGATAACATAGTAAGGGGCACCAGAAGATCCATCAAAGGTTGTTGCAACTCCGACCCTTGATACACTTGATAAGTACGGTTGCATTAAAATTTTGGCGCCACTAATTTCTCGACCGAAGGATTTGATAACATCTTCTATCGTGAGTAATATATTTTTTCTTCCAGATACAGGTCCTTTACTTTTGTAACGTCCCGCTAAGGACGCAGTTCCAGTGTTTTCTAATTTTGATGATGATCTCACAATTAATTTCGTATTTAACCATCCTATTTTTTTTAGATCGCTTAGTATTTTTTGTTTCTTCAGGCTATTATAGTTGTGAATCGAGAATTTATATTGAGGCAGAATTCGCACATTCTGCAATTTAGTTTCCAGGAATTTTAAAACATCCCCTTTATCGTGGTTCGAAAAAAAATCTTTCATTTCTTATATGTAAAAGCATAATTCAGTACTTTGTATGCTAGTTTTGCAGCAAGAAAGTTGCAACTTTCAAAACCTCTCTTTGGAGATAATTCATTAATATCGGCGCCTACGATTTTACATTTTTGCGCAATACTTCGAATAATTTTTATCGTTTCATTCCAAAATAGACCTCCCGGTTCAGGTGTCCCGGTTGATGGCATGATAGAGCTGTCGAAAGCATCAACATCGAAAGTTAGATAAACAGACTTATTTTTTAGTGATGATATAATTTTTTTTATATCCCAATTAGATTTATCTTTCGCCCAGTAAATTTTGATTCTTCTACGATTTTTACGCAGGAAAGAAACTTCTTCCGTAGATATATTTCTAATGCCAGCAGAAATAAGTTTTATATTTTTAAAATCCATACATCTACGTAAGGCCGATGCGTGGGAAAATTTTTGCCCTTGATATTCATTTCTCAGATCTGCATGTGCATCAAAATGTAGTATCGCTAAATCCTTGTATTTTTCTGCGAATGGGCGAATTGATCCTGCTATGATAGAATGTTCACCGCCCAAGATTAGGGGAAATTTATTATTTTCCAAAACCTGCCTTACGATATCTTCTAACTGCTTCAGTGCGGAATGGATATTAGTCTTTATTTTTGGTTGTTTTAATGTCGAAACCCCATATTTTTTATATGCTTCGCACCACAATTCTTCATCAAACAACTCCACTTGATGGGATGCCCTGATAATTGCTTGGGGAGCACGTTTTGTTCCAGATCCATAGCTTACGGTTTTTTCCAGTCCAAAAGGAATAATAATTGCTTTGGATGCGGCATAATTTGTTGCATCGTTTTCCTCAATTCCAAGAAAACCGTTTTTTGATTTTTCAAGATTTAACAACTAACTTAACTCTTCTAATAATCTATTGTATTGGAATCTCTTTCGATGTTCCCAATTTTTTCCATGAAAGGCTTGACTTGCAATTAAAGGAAGAACTGTCGTTGCTTCGGCGTAGATCATTTGCTCCTTGGCTGTATCGACCTTCCCCCACGATGATGCTTCCTTGAGTGTCGAGCTTGAACAGGATCCATCCCTTACATCCGCTACAGTAATTTGAACCGCATATTTGTGTATCTTGGTCTTTCTGTCTAGGATTTCCGCACAGATCACCGTATCTTGGGCGAAATTCTTTGGCACTCCGCCTCCAATCATAAAGAGTCCACTTTCTTTGGATCGGATCTTTATTTCTGTTATCTCCCTAAAATCTCTTACCGAGTCTATGGTTAGATGTTTTTTTGGATTCTTGACTTGATGATGAACAAGACCAAATCCAGCACTCGAGTCTGTAAAAGCTGGGCAGAAAATTGGAACACCATGTTCATACGCTGTTTGTACAAGAGAATCTCTTTTTTTGCTATTTTTCACTAACCATTTACCCATCTCCGCAATAAATTCTCTGGATGAATATGGTCGTGGCTGAAGTGATTTTGCTATTTTTGAAATTGTTTTATCACAAATTTGTAGCTCTTTTTCATCAATGTAAGTGTCGTAGATTCTGTTAATATATAAGGACCTTAATTTTTCATCACTTACTGTTTTCTCAGCTTGATAGTGCCTGAATCCGAGTGCCTCAAAAAAGTCCATATCTACTATGCTTGCTCCGGTCGCTACTATTACATCAACCATGTTGTATTTTACCAGGTCGGAATAAATTTTCATGCAACCAGCAGCTGACGTTGATCCAGCGAGTGTTAGTATAATTGTGCAATCTTTATCACGAAGCATGTCGTTGAATATAGTTGTGCCTTTTGAGAGTTCACGTGAACTAAACGACATACTATCCATTGCGTCGATTAATAGCGTAGAATCAAAATTCTGAATATCTATATGTTTAATAGGTTTACTCAGTAAAGCTGCTTTTTGATTTCTTTGTCTTCCCATTTTGTGACGAAATTTTTTAGGCAGGCACGGAAATTAAAGTTGTTTCAGATTTTTGTGATTCATTGGAATACATGGTGAGCATTGGATCATCAAAAGTCCGAACTAATTTGTTTGAATAAAACCCGTTGAATTTTGTACGCATGGTTAGACCATAAGCGCCAATTAGACCAATCTCTAAATAATCTCCTATTTCTACATTCGATGGGATCATAAATGGTCCAGGCATACAATCCTTGCTATCACAGGTTGGCCCATAGAGCGAAAAAGGTACAACGTGGTCAATTAGCTTGCGACGAGTTGTGTGCAGTTTAATGGGATATATAAAATCTAAGTGAGCAGCATCAAATAACGCACCATATGATCCTTCAGTGATGTAAAGAAACTTTCCTTTTTTAAGATTTACTTGGACTAGCAGGGAGCCAGATTCAGCAACCAGAGCACGCCCTGGTTCACATAAAATTTCACAATTCTGGCCAGGAGCCTTAGTTTCAATGGTTTTATGAATTATTTCTAGATAAGAATCGAGGGATGGCGGGGTAGCATTTTGATAAATTGAAGGAAAGCCACCGCCTATATCAATAGTATCTATCGAAGTTTTAGATTTTTCGATTAGATCGAAAACTTTATTTATAGCTATAGAATAGGTTGAGGGTTGCATGGACTGTGATCCAATGTGGAAGCATATACCCAGTTTTTGGCTCACTTTTCTAGCGTCTTTCAGTAAATTAATAGCCTGCTTTCCTGAAATGCCAAATTTATTTTCTAAAGGTAGTTTGCTGAATTTGTTGCTAACAGCTATCCGTATGTGCAGATTTAAATCTTTAGCATGATTGGTTATTGCCAGGATCTTTTCGAGCTCTTCTTTGCAATCTAGGGCGAAATCTTTAACCCCATATTTAAAATATGCAGTTTGAATATCATGTAATCCTTTTACTGGATTCATAAAGTACAGTTTCGATTCCTCTAGTGCGTATACCTTCTCAATTTCTGATAGCGAAGTAACATCAAAATCTCTGATTCCGGCTTCATAAATAGTTTTGATAATTATTGAAGAGGGATTTGCTTTTACAGCGTATAGAACTCTTCCGTTGAAGTTTCTTAAAAACCATTTAGCCGCAATGCTGACAGGTTTTGTGCGCAGAAAAAAGACCGGCTCAACAGGCTTGTTATTCTGAATATATTGGTGAACAGTTTTGCAGCTTTCCATGATAATGAGACACTAGTTAGTTGATTGCAAATTATTAAATCACTGCAATCTATTTCAAAGAAAAGGCTCTTGTCAATATAATTTGAGAGATGAGAAAATATACTTAATCTGGACTGAATTTTGTGTGGTGATCGGACCTCAAATCTACTGCTTGTAGGACTGAGAGTTTTGAAAAAAAAGATATATTGATACTAATGCTATAATGCCGAAATTATCATTCCAAAAGTTCTATCTTTGATAGAATCAATTTTTTTACTAGAAAAATTTTCGTGTGATGTTGTTGTGTTGTCATCTTTTCAGTTTATAGTCGACAATAATTATTTGAAAGTTAAAAATTGAATTGACAGTCTTCCACGAGAGACTTAATTTGTTTCTGAAATTAGAGGATGCACATGAAA
>Ga0315336_1006994_pt1 | contig 11150 bp, 10 predicted proteins | sample ASW5metaG_FD_204512 | JGI IMG/M metagenome (GOLD analysis project Ga0315336, IMG submission 204512) | Ammonia-oxidizing marine archaeal communities from Monterey Bay, California, United States - ASW #5 | ecosystem: Environmental > Aquatic > Marine > Intertidal zone | place: USA: California... | reverse complement strand
TTCAATAAGATATTCGTGGGGCGTCTGGGCGAACATGCGCCTCTCGTCGGTATCCAGAAATATATAGTTACACCATAACTTAAGTTTAGTATTTGAATCCTTAAAAAAATAGTACTGACTATTCCACCCCCCGCGTCTTTCGGAATTGTCCGAATGAGTTAACGTATCGCTAAAATCGTGTATTTTTAATACAATATCAACCTCGTGATACTGGAGCGCTATAAGCGGTAACGCCAGACCTGGATGTTTATTGAACCAAAAATTAAGCGGAACTCTTATATTTGAAGTTTCAATCCTTATCTCATTAGGCGGTTGAAATATTTCATTTCCGGTAGTCCCTAAATATATTCCCCCTGACTGCATCATTTTTTGCTCCAGCGTTATATCCGATGAATGACTTCTAAAATTATTAATATAATATGGCTCTATATATTTACTCGTGTTTTTCATGGTCAGTTGATTCCATACCTCCATTGAGTGACCGTACTGTTTGTCTATTTGCTGTCCCCCTATCTCAATAGAGACTTCGTCGATGAATGAAGTCCCGACGTTCATTGGTCCTACGTTATGAACTCCTAAATTAGATAGATAACCTTCAGCAACTTTGATATTTGAGGCAATGATTGGAGTGTTCGTAGTCGTTGACGTGGACACTCTACTCCCCAGTTCCTGAAATATATTATTACTTGCGCTGGATATAGAATCCTGTACCTCCAAATAGCAATCGTATACTAAATCACCCGAGCGAGCTAAAGTAGCGGTGACGCGCGAACCGCCCGTAACCGTGCCGTTTATTGTTTGTTGGATGTACTCCATAGAAAAATTAGTATGACGACGGTAGACATCCTTAAAGAAGGTAATCTGAGGATTACCAGTAAGATAAATATCTTGGGCGCCGTAAGCAACCAATTGCATTAGACCCCCTCCCATTTAATATATATATACATAGTATTAAAAATTTATAAACATACAATTAAAATTTATAAACATAAAAATTTATAAACATACAATTAAAATTTATAAACATATTAAAAATTTATAAACTAATTCAATTAAAGAATAATGATTATAATATAATATGTGTGGAATCATTGGTGTTTATAGTAAAGACAATAATAATTTAATAAATAATTGTATAACTTTATTAAAAGGTGTACAGAATAGAGGGCAAGATAGCTGCGGTATAACCTTTTATAACGATAGACAATTAGATATACGTAAAACTATTGGAACCGTTGATAATTTAATTAAAATACTTCCATCGGCGATATACACATCGGTTATGGGTCATGTGCGTTATATTACATCCGGTGGCGAAAATTCACTTAACCATACGCAGCCGTTAAAATCTTCACACGATACTCATTGTTTTTCAGTTGTGTTTAATGGAAATTTAAATACTATTGACAAATGGTATCCCGATATAACACTAGATACTTTCGGTATAATCAAATATTTGTCCACCGTGCGCGATAATATGAGTTTTCAAGATAATATAATCAGTTTTATAAACAATATACCCGGAGTATATTGTATAAGTATTTTATACGAAGGTGAAATATATTTAGTAAGAGATAGATTTGGCATAAGACCACTGTTTATTAGTTGCGACAATAACGCCTATCATTTCAGCTCCGAGTCATCCGTTTTCAATAATAAAATAGAAGTTCAGTGTGGCCAAGTAATAAAATTAGGTAAAAAAGGTATTGAATATATATATAATTTCCAAAAAGTACAAGAATCTAAATGTCTATTTGAGTTCGTTTATTTTATGAACGATCGTTCTTCGTTTGGTAAAATAAGCACCGACGATTTTCGCAATGACTGCGGAAAACAACTATCTATAAATGACAACGGCGTAAATAATGAAAATAATAAATATTCTAAAAATAATACTATTGTGGTTGGATGCCCCAATAGCGGTATTTGCTCCGCGCTCGCTTATTCAAAACATTCTGATTTAGAATATGTACAAGTAATTAAAAAAAATAAAAAAGCTCCACGAACATTTATACTTAACAATAATAATACGCGAATAGCAGCACTCCAGAAGAAATTTTCCTATAGCGAAGATATAATCAAAGATAAGGTAATCATTATAGTAGATGATTCAATTGTGCGTGGAAATACATTTAAGATATTATTAGAACAATTGAGATCTTTTAAACCTAGTGGAATCCATATTAGAATAGCGTCGCCACCAGTATTGAGTCAGTGCTTTTATGGAATAGATATACCGACAAAAGAAGAATTAATATATAATACATTTGATAGCGAATATAAATTAAATAAATACTATAATACAACTTCTTTTAAATATCTAAAAGTTGATTTTTTTAATAAAAAATTAAATAATACAATTTGCACTTCTTGTTTTACCGGTGAATACAATGAGGAATTGAACTGGTGAATTATAGATTAATTGAAGTTATAATAACCGTATGTATTTCTTTCTAAATTTAATAAAAATTTAAAATAAGTTTTATCAACTAATACATATCTATTTGAATACTCAAAATATTTCCGCGGAATTAAGCATTCCGGATTAATCGGTGGTGGCGCTGTTGGTATAGATACTAATTGTTCACTCGTCGTCAAGTCGACGGCGTGGTTTTCAATTGGGCGATATTCGGAGTCAGTTACGGGTGACGTATTGTCGATATCCTTATAATTACTATTAAATTCTAAGTTATTCGATTCTAAGTTATTCGATTTTAAATCATATAATTTAGAAATAATAAAATCGTATAATTCATCAGTTTTATATTTAACATACAATAAACTCATATACGTATAGTTTTTAGCATTATTTGAATATACTATTATACTCATACAATTAGATATAATAAAAATTGATACGATTGTTATTAATAAAAAAATATGGAACAAGTATTCGACTCAATTAAAAACGATATCCCAAACATAATTTATGAGATTAGTTCCAAGTACGATGAGAGCGACGGTGAATATTATGATGATTACGATAATCAATATATGACTGATCAATATAATGAATTTATGCAGTATGAATTTGATAGGGATAGTTATTTTAGCAGCCAATGGTCTGGTTTATGGGGTATAGGGCACGGCGGAGAATCTTGGGGCAGCGACATATAATTTCAATTCAATTCATATAAGGGTTACTTTTGAGACTACTCACAACGTATGGATTAATTCGGTCTTTCATTAAAGCGGCGTCGTCCAGTTTACTTTTAATGTTTGTAGTTGTACAATCGTTTTTACATAATGAAACGTTATACGAGACGCCAATATTTGGGACGCGTTCATTAATATAATCACTCTCAATTTTATTAATATTTACATTTATATCACCATTGACCATCTTTGTAGAACTATTCGTGGGTTCTCTTCCTACCAAAGTGTCTTCACGTACGGCATTAGTGCGGGCATTTTTATATTGCGTGTCATCTATTTCTTTTTTATTAAATGATATCGCGGTTCCCTTATAATCCACGTGCGAGTATTGCGCGTGTGTGTCCGGAGCGTGATTATTAGCAGTTAAATAACCCGTTGTATTGCGCAAATTACCAATATTGCCATTATCTTCGTATAGTGTGGTTTCCTTTACGGTCGTGCGCAATACCTCATCCGGGTCGTACACTATTAATTTTTTTACATTTATATTGCAATTTCTATTCGTATTAATATTTTCTAAGGTTTCTCTCAACGTTGTCATTGCTTCATAATTCGAAGTTAAATAACCATTACCCGTCTCTTGGGTATTTATATTACCGATATGAGTATTATCTATCGTAGTTTCTTTAACCGTTGTTCTGGCTATGTCGTCCGGGTCATATACCGTAGGTTTTTTCGTCGCGCTGCCGAAATTACCCGTATGGTCGTTGTCTATCGTGGTCTCTTTGATGGTCGTTCGCGCGACGTCATTAGGGTCATATACTTGATTTTTCCTGACGACGCTGTCGAAATTGCCCGTATGGTCGTTGTTAATGGTGGTCTCTTTGATGGTCGTTCGCGCGACGTCATTCGGGTCATATACTTGATTTTTCCTCACGACACTGTCGAAATTGCCCGCGTGGTCGTTGTTAATCGTGGTCTCTTTGATCGTCGTTCGTGCGACGTCATTCGGGTCATATACTTGATTTTTCCTGACGACGCTGTCGAAATTGCCCGCGTGGTCGTTGTCTATCGTGGTCTCTTTGATCGTCGTTCGCGCGACGTCATTAGGGTCATATACTTGATTTTTCCTCACGACGCTGTCGAAATTACCCGCGTGGTCGTTGTCTATCGTGGTCTCTTTGATGGTCGTTCGCGCGACGTCATTCGGGTCATATACTTGATTTTTCCTGACGACGCTGTCGAAATTACCGGCATGGTCGTTGTCTACCGTGGTCTCTTTGATCGTCGTTCGCGCGACGTCATTCGGGTCATATACTTGATTTTTAGTTGAACCGGTAAAATTGAGAATATTAGTTCTGGATTCAGTCACTTCGCGCTCATTTCTAATTTCTTGTATAGCATTCTTACCGTAGTCGTGCTTATTGTGTGTTTTAACGTGTGCATGTCCTATATCTAAGGCTTCGTATATATTTCTACGAGATGTCCTATTTTCGGAACTAATTATATGTTTATTTGTACTATTTTTAGCGTGTCCAATATGTTCACGATATACTATACGATTAGTTTCTTTTACAATTAATTTCGGATGAATTTTGTTTTTTCTATATGCGCCCAAAGTTTTTAGCCATCTTGATATAGGATTATCCCACACACGCTCCGGTCGGTTCTTATGTACCGGTTTTGACATTTGTGGTTTATCCACTTTACTTTTCCCCCCCGTTGGACGACTGGTGTAAGATATTTGAGGATTATTTTTTCTCCGTAGTTCGTCAATATTTTTAGGTCTAATATAGTCCCATTTGTCACTTTGATTTATACCACCCGATGGCAAATGCGTATATCCTTTATTCAATCCGGGCCCAACTCTAAACTGTTCGGCGGGTAGTGTATTGTTATGATAATTTGATTTTTGTATTTTATCTTGGTGGTAATTATCGCATAAATGATTAGTTCCGTAAATGTTTGATAAATTGGAGGTTGGTGTAAATATTGGCTGATGCGAATTATTGTGTTTCCAAGCATCGTAATTATCTACTATAGTAGGATTTTTACTATTTGATAAATTATTAAATATATGGGGTGGGAATGAATCTGCTGAATATTTTTTATCACTATTTGAACTATTATATACATTGCTATCTAATTTATATGGTATTTTTTCACCAATTAAATTATCATTATAATTACCAATGCTAGCAAAGGATGACATATATATATATAAATTAAAATAAAATTGATTTATATATATATATATTATAAAATGGCAAACCGAAGACTTTTAAAAGAATTAAATGAAATAACTAATAATCCTCCTACATATTGTAGCGCTGGACCAACCAATCCTGATAATTTATTTAATTGGACAGCCACCATTATGGGACCATCAAATACTCCATACGAAGGTGGCGTATTTAAACTATCCATTAATTACCCTAGTGATTATCCATTCAAACCACCAAAGTTACATTTTATTACTAAAATTTATCATCCAAATATTAGTCCATCCGGAGCAATATGTTTAGATATCCTCAAGGATCAATGGTCTCCTGCTTTAAATACATCTCAAATACTATTGTCATTGTGTTCTCTATTAGATGATCCGAACCCCGACGATCCACTCGTTGTTAGTATAGCGAATCTTTATAAACAAAACAAGGACAAATATAATGCAAATGCTCGCGAATATACAATGATTCATGCTATGGGTTAAGTGAATTAATAATTTAATAGTATTAAATAGTTTATTTTTATTATTTTGTCTTTAACTAATTTTTTTTGAATATTGTAATTTGATGAATAGGTATACTAAGTCATAATTTGTATAACGTGTTCATGGTACAAGACCATCGATAACACTAACATCGTAAACAATGGTTGCCTCATATGGAGGTTGTTTTTGTTGACTACCGTGTCGTGAATAGAAACACTCTGCGACTTTCATGAGCACAGAGGCCGTTGCTTGAACCAAGGCAAATACGATCGGTGTGGACTTGGACAGTGTAGACGCATTCGCTTCAGCCTCCGCAACGAAGGCGTAGATGATAATTTGAAATGTATCTTCAAACCCAAAATGCAAACCGCGAAAGGTTCCAAGATTCTCTTTGAACCGAGCACGGCAAGACCAAAACATGGCTGCCTCCACTATGATCATGCTCGTACTTAAAATTACTGAGGCAAGTAACAACCGAACAACGATTTCGTGGTCGTCGTTTACGAACACGAGATCGTCTGCCCACCACGTCAATAGGAGACCCGCCCAATCGAATATTACATCAAGTGTTTCAACGAGGAAAAAACTCCTAATGGAAAATGCTTGATCGCCGGCTTCCTGATTGCGAGCGAAACTCTTGAACATCATCAGGACAACGATTGCGCCACCACCACTTATGAGCGACAGAGCCGCCGGCGACACTGCGAGGCGTGCACCGTGATCTTTCGTTAGAGCTATCGTTGGAGCCGACGTAGGAGCTATCGTTGGAGCCGACGTAGGAGCTATCGTTGGAGCCGTCGTAGGAGCTATCGTTGGAGCCGACGTAGGAGCTATCGTTGGAGCCGTCGTAGGAGCTACATATAGCTCGAAATGTTCGGAACTCGCCACGAGATCGTTGCACACATCGTCAGAAACGCGAATTACGTAGTAACCTGCCCCACTTGGCGGGTTCTTCAAGATCTTCAGGCTGTACGAGCCGTTGTTCAAGTTGTGGCTGGCGGCGGAAATGACGCCACTTTTGTGATCATTGCATTGTAACGAGCCGCCCGACACATAGGCGCACATATTATAATCCACAAACTGCGACGTGCATTTCTTGGCGCTGTACCGGATGCGGATAGTGTCGCCTACTGTGAACGGACCGTCTGCGCGTCGCGGGCTCGTGACATTGAACGGGGACGGACAAACGCTGTTTGTGATTGCCTTAGTAGGGCTCGCCGTTGGGGTAGATATAATTTGTTTTGTGTTGGCACACATTGTGATGTCGTCCACTTGGATACCATGACGGGGATACCCAGGCCGATTATCAGCATATATCATGACAGCCGATATCCGTTTGATCCGTTCCATTGGCACTGTGTGGGAGGAGGTGGCCGACGTGACATTATTCATTGTGTACTCCCCCCAAACCTTTCCATTCTCGATGACGACAGCCAAATGTATTTTTGTACTTTCAACACCACAGACGTAGTCCGATTTAGCGTGTTTATTGTAACCATTACCTTTATGTATGTCCGCATCCCAGACCAATGCGCGAATGTCGAAGATAAAGCAATCGGGCCAATCGTACTGACCATAAAACCAACCAGCACCATGCGGCCAAGCGCCGTGAGAGCTGTAGCCGGGAAAGCCCATTCCTGGCCAACCCAGGTATGCACCAGAATTGTGCGAGATGGCGTTGGCGTATGCTGTGAAGCCAAATGTCACTCTCCGTTGCTGAACGTCGAAGGTGCCATTGGGAACTGGGTGCACAACGGCTCCCCAATCACAGCTGGTCCGAGTAAACCCATCCACGCAAAGCCCAGTGCCTTTGGCTGCGGGTCTAACCCGTATTGGACAAAGTCTATAAGAAGGTTCTTTGGAGCAAGTTGGAGACCGAGAGCAAAGTCCGGACGAACAGTTGCAAGATTCCCACCCGCCTTGACCAACCAGGTTTCCAGATGTATAGCTTTCAAAGTTGTCATAGAATGTACAATTGCCACTAGTAACGAGATCGGAAAAGATGGAACCACGCGAGACGGTCGGCCCGACATTCGGAGATGTAGCGAATGTTGACCCCACCGCAGTAATTGCGAGCAACGCCAGCAGCAGTAGGCGTATCCCCTTCATGACTGTAGCTCTATGAGCCAGCGCGCCAGACAGCGGAGCGGGCGCGCAAGGCCAAAGCAGGGCGTGCGGTTGTCCCACTCGAACTCCGCCACCCAGCCTGGGGTTGCGCTTAGCCGCCTTGTCGAACATGGGAGTTCTTGATACAATATATCCGAATTCTTTGTTTGTATCTAAATAATATGATTTGGTGTAAGTGTTGGTCATAATAGATATTTTTAAGATAGTTTTAATCAATTTTATCAGAATATTTTATAATTTAATTATCTATTGTCATAGTGTTCTCTATTAGATGATCCACTCGTTGTTAGTATAGCGAATCTTTATAAACAAAACAAGGACAAATATAATGCAAATGCTCGCGAATATACAATGATTCATGCTATGGGTTAAGTGAATTAATAATTTAATAGTTTAATAGTATTAAATAGTTTATTTTATATTATTTATTTATTATAGTATATATGTACGATCTTGGAATATTTTTTGATAACAGTGAATTTAATTTTGAAAATTCAGAGTTATATCCTAATATAATACCTATACAATTATTTGAAACCGAAGATGAATCGTTAATAACCGGTAAAGATCATTTATGCGATTATATAGATAAAATAGTAGCAGAAGAATCTAAAAACGATATAAAATATATAAATAGTTTAAAAAAATTAAAACAATGTCAATTATTTGAAAACGATATGATAGATTATAATAGCGGAATGACTATATCCCATATAAAAAATATAATGAAATTAATAAATGAAGACAACGAATATAATATTAAATTTATAGTGCTGGATTATGATAGAACTATTACCAAAATAGAGGGATTGCATTATTATAAATATCTAAAAGAAGCAAATATACCTGATTTAGATATAATTAAATATTATTTAGGTGGAATAAACAGAATTCATGCTCTTCATAAATTATTTGATTTACTTCATAAAAAAAAAATAGATCTTTTTATATTAACTAATAATGAAGCAATTAATAGTATATATCATATTATGAAATTATCAAAATTAAATAGAAATCCATTAAAAATGATTCAATATAATATTTGTGATACAAAATATGACACAATGGATAAATTATTTAGTAAAGTTCCTAAATATGATAAAGTATTTAATTCTAATAGAGGTATGCTTAATAAAAATATAAAATCTAAATTAATAAAAAGACTGTGTAAGTATAGACATGATTATAACTAATATTTTTATTACTATGTATTTATTTATTTTTTCTTGACTTGGTTTTTTCTTGATTTTCTTGATTTGGTTTTTCTTGATTTGATTTGGTTTTTTCTTGATTTACTTAATTTGGTTTTGCTTGATTTGATTTGGTTTTTTCTTGATTTGGTTTTGCTTGATTTGATATGGTTTTTTCTTGATTTGGTTTTACTTGATTTGGTTTCATCGTCTTCATCTGTATCGTCTGTTTCTGAATCATCTGAATCATCTGAATCTGAATGATCTGAATCTGGATCATCTGAATCATCTGAATCATCTGAATCTGAATCTGAATCTGAATCTGAATCATCTGAATCTGAATCTGAATCATCTGAATCTGAATCTGAATCATCTGAATCTGAATCTGAATCTGAATTATAATTGTTAAATTTTTCAATATAATATACCAAATGTCCATATTTCTTAATTAATAGTATAATTACTATTAATATTAATAATTTATTATCATACACTATTATAAATAATATTATTATCAATAAATCAAATGGATAATTTATTAAAACATCATTTTTATTTAAGTCTGTTATAAATAAAGAATAAATTAATAATATAATAAATAATAGTTGATTATTCATAATATACGGAAAGTTTTTATTTATAAAAAAAAATATATATTATGGACTTAATATATAAACATATAAATAATAAATCAATATACAATGAAGTTATTCCTAATTTATGGGTGGGTAATTCTAAAGCTTCCTCTGATTCTGAAATTATGAAGGATATAGATGTTGTATTAAATTGTACTGATTCGTTGCCATTTAATTACGAAGAATTAAAAAATCACCGACTGTCTATATCCTCAAATATGGATACAACTGACATTAAAAATATAGAGTCGTATTTAGAAATGTCGGCAGATTTAATAAATAGTTATTTAAATGATAAAAAAAATATATTAGTACATTGCGATAATGGGTGCCAACGTTCCTGTTCTATAATATTGGCATTTTTAATTAAATATAAAGATTTAGATTTATATAAAGCGGCAAGAACCCTTATAAATGAGCATAAATTAGCTTTATTCCCATACCCATACTATAATTTAGCTTTAATCAATTACGAATATAATATAAATAAAAAAAATTCATCTGATATAAATTATATTCATATTCATATTAACCGAAATAAGATATTTATAGTAATATTGATAATATACTGTATATATCAAATAATAAATAAATTATATTTTAATAATAAAATAATTAATGATAAAATAATTAATGATAATATTATTAATGATAATTAATTTCAATTGCATTTTGAATTGTGCGATTTATTAACTCTTTTAATATATCGGTTAATTCAAATTGCTCCATATAAGTTAGTTCTTCTTCTTCTTCTTCTTCTTCTTCTTCTTCTTCTTCTAGATATAGAGTATTTTCATCACTATAATATTCTATATCTAATTCAGTATCGTCATATTGTATCCCTGCTATTATTTTATCAGTTTTATTTAACTCGCAAGGCAAGTCGATATACTCGCGTATATCACATAAATTATGAACCATATCGTTATCATTTAATTTTTTCAATTCATCAATAATTTTGTTCAATTTCAAATAACTTGACTTCCATTGTTGAATTTCATTAAATAAATCTATATTAATATTTTTTAATAAATATTTATCAGTTCTTAAGTTGTTTATTTGGTCGCTATAAAAATTCTGATTATCTATGATTTTTGATTTTAAATAATTAATTGTCTTATTTTTTTTAATTAACGTTTTTTTATTAAATGTTTTTTTATTATTAGGCGTAGTTAATTTACCAAAATTAAAATTAAATGACGTGTTCATAATCTTGGATGTGTTCATATTCTTGTAATATATAGATAAAAAATGTTTATATTTAAATATTATAAATAATAATATTTAAATACACTTAATAATTTTATTTAATTATAAATTCAGGCCGACGTCGATGCCGCTGCCGCCGCCGACGCCGGATAATGAACCTTCAAAAATTTCTGAAGGTTG
>Ga0315336_1006993_pt1 | contig 11151 bp, 9 predicted proteins | sample ASW5metaG_FD_204512 | JGI IMG/M metagenome (GOLD analysis project Ga0315336, IMG submission 204512) | Ammonia-oxidizing marine archaeal communities from Monterey Bay, California, United States - ASW #5 | ecosystem: Environmental > Aquatic > Marine > Intertidal zone | place: USA: California... | reverse complement strand
TGTGTTGCCGCGCCCCCCTCGCCCACCCCGCGCTATCAGTGCCGCCTGCCCGTGCACCGTGAAGTCGGCAACCTCGTCCCCCTTTACATCGCCCTCATCCACAACGCTCACCACCGTACCCACTGGTAAATCCAAAATCAGATCTTCCCCGTCGCGCCCGTGGCGTCTGTTGGCCCCCCCAGGCGTGCCCGGCGCTGCACGGAAAATCCGCTCGCGCCGGAAGCGGTTCAGCGTGTTGATGCTTTCATTCGCTCGGCCAAAGACGTGCCCCCCTCGGCCACCATCACCCCCGTCCGGCCCTCCCAGCGGCACGAACTTCTCACGGTGGAACGAAGCTCGGCCCCTCCCACCGTCGCCACCCTGCACTTGCAGTGTTACCTGATCGAGCACACGCGCTCATTCTTAGCGATAATCCAGATCTTTCACGATGCTCCTACAAACCTTTAACTAAAGTTCAAGGAACAAGAAGATAATCGTAGTAGTAGTCGTAGTGCGGTGGAGTTGCAGGAAAGCGTGATCAGAGGCTCAGAACTGCTGGTATGACGGTTCTGTGGATCACAATACCGGCCTCCGGCTTTGTGCGGCGTGGTGGATGGCGGTGGGCAAACTTCCCAGCTCACCGTCTCATGTGAGTGGTTATCCACCGCGCCAGATACTTCTCCACGTCGCGGCGGAGCTTACCTACAAATTTCGAGGCTGGAAAGTGTGGGCTAGAGCTAGCGAGCAGCGATAGCGGCTCGGATCTCCATGAGATCGCGGCGAACATCAGGATCACTATCCAGCAATTTTTCAATCCGCCGGAATCCGTGCAACACAGTGGTGTGGTCACGCCCGCCCAGCAACCGACCGATTTGCGCATACGACTGATGCCCCATGTCGCGCAGCAGATACATCGCCAAGTGCCGTGCGTATGCGACCTGTTTTTCCCGCCGACTGCTGGTCAGGGCGTCCACCGGAATGTTCGTGCACTGCGCGACGGCATCGAGGACCACAGATGGGAGCGGCACCGCGGTGCGTGGCGTCGACGTAATAGCGTTCAGGGCCTCGCTCGCGATCTCCCGTGAGATCGGCTGCCGGTAGAGCCGTGCGAGCGCTGCCACGCGATTGAGAGCACCCTCAAGCTGGCGGATGTTGTCTTGCACCCGGTGCGCGATGAGCAGCAGGATCTCTTCTGGAACGGACAGCCCCTCGCGTTCAGCGCGGGAGCGGAGAATCGCCAGGCGCGTCTCGACATCCGGCGGAGCGATATCGACAATCAAGCCCCATTCGAACCGCGAGCGCAGGCGCTCTTCGAGCGAGGTGAGAAGCTTCGGTGACACATCACTGGTAATGACGATCTGCTTGTTGCGGTTGTGGAGCGCGTCGAACGTGTGGAAGAACTCCTCTTGCGTCTGCTCGCCCCGGTAGATGAACTGGATATCGTCGATGAGGAGCACGTCCACGTTGCGGAATTTCTGCCGGAACTGTTCCATGCTGTGCTCGCGCAATGCCGTGACGAATTCGTTCGTGTACGCCTCTGTTGAGAGATAGAGCGTTTGCAGATCCGGGGCGGCGACATGCCCGATCGCGTGCAACAGATGAGTCTTGCCCAACCCCACGCCCCCGTAGATGAAAAGTGGGTTGTAGGCACGCCCTGGTCGCTCGGAAACTGCAACGGCGGCTGCATGAGCCAACCGATTGCTCCGACCGACGATGTATGTGTCGAAGGTGTAGTGCGGTCTGAGGACCGGACGTGACCGCCCCTGGGGCGGCTCCTCGATGCCCTTGAGAGGCTTTGCGGACACGGTGGCGGCTTCCGGTTCGCGCGTCTGGACTGCGAACTCGATCTCGAGACGCCGCCCCGCTGCGCCCGCCACCGAGTCCGCGATCGCGGGATAGAACTGGGTTGTGAGCGCTTCACGCGCGAAATCAGAAGCGACCCCCACGCGCAGGACACCAGCTCGCAGCTCTATGGCGCGCGTCTCCGCGAACCATGTCTCGAACGACGGGCCGGGCACCACACGGCGCAGTCCCTCTAGCGCGTTACGCCAGATCTGCGTCGCAGATGGTGTACCGGCAGCACGAGCGTGGTCGCTCGACTGGGGGGTCGACTCGCTGGAAGCGGCCGTCATGGAGACGCGTAACTCGCTTTGCCGAGTGAACAACCGCGGCGGTGCTGATTGGGGGTGAGGAATGTGCAGATGCCACACCCGGAGTGGGCAGCGCCGACGATCGATCCGTTTCTATTTGGAGAGAACGCTGAACGGGGGCAAGAATAGCACCGGCTTCCTCCCTGGCAAGTCGCAGCATGACCGGTTACTCCATCCAGCAGAGATTCGAAGATCGGAGAGCGCGGGCCGACGAGTTGGAGGCATGGCGGCTGTGGTTTGTCGCTTCCGCCGGGAGGCTCGTATAGTGACCGCCCTCCGGAGGTACTTATGTTGCTCGCGATCGATATCGGTAATACCACCGTCCAGCTGGGGTTGTTCGACGGCTCAAAGCTCGGTCCAACTTGGCGCATCGCGACTGCGCACGATCGTCTGGAGGACGAATACGGTGTGCTTCTCCGAGCTCTCATGCGCACGCGGGAGATCGATCCGCAAACGATCCAAGCGGTGGTTATTGCTTCGGTCGTGCCGGCGCTGATTCCCGTGTTCTGTGATGTCGCAAGTTCCTATTTCGGAGTCGAGCCTATGCTGGTCGGCAGCGGCCTCAAGACCGGCCTGCGCATCACCTACGACAGCCCGCGCGAAGTGGGGGCGGATCGTGTAGTGGACGCCGTGGCGGCCCTGGCGCTCTACGGGCCGCCGCCGCTGATCGTGGTGGACTTCGGCACCGCCACCGTTTTCGACGCGATCGACCGGGAAGGCGATTACCTGGGGGGTGCGATCGCTCCTGGCATAGGGGTGGCAGCAGACGCTCTTTTCGAGCGTGCCTCGCGTCTCTCCAGAGTGGAACTCCAGCGTCCCGAAAGCGCGATCGGTCGCAACACAGAGGCCGCTGTGCAATCCGGCATCATTTTCGGTTACGTTGGGTTGGTCGAAGGAATTATCGAACGCTTCAAAGCCGAGCTGGGCGGCGGGCGCGTGATCGGGACGGGTGGCTGGGCCGAGCGAATAGCTGAGGAGACGAAGGCCGTGGAAGTCGTGGCACCGGACCTCACGATGGAAGGGTTGCGGCTCATCTATGACATGAACGCAGGAGCTTGACGATGCCCGCCCAGCCGACACCGCTCTTCGGGAAGTGCGTCGTGCTGGGCGTGACAGGGTCGATCGCGGCCTACAAAGCCATAGAGCTCGCAAGACGCCTAGAAGAGGCCGGGGCTACTGTTGATGTTGTCCTGACGGAGCACGCCGAGCGCTTCGCTCCTGCGCTGACGTTTCGCAGCTTGGTCCGAGGCACCGTCGCGAACGACATGTTCGCCGAGGATCTCCCGGCCGAGTTGCACGTGGAGCTCGGGCGGCGAGCTGACCTGTTCTTAGTAGCGCCGGCCACCGCGACGACGCTCGCCAAGCTCGCGGTCGGGATCGGCGATTCGCTGGTCACCCTGACCGCGCTCGCTACGACCGCCCCTGTCCTCATCGCCCCTGCTATGGACTCTTTGATGTATGGCAATGCTGCGACGCAGGCGAACCTGACGACTTTGCGCGCGCGCGGCATCACATTCGTCGGGCCGGAAGAGGGGCGCCTCGCCAGCGGCGAGAGCGGTGCTGGACGAATGACTGAGCCCGCGGTCATCGTGGGAGCCGTACGCGCGCTGATCGGCCGCGTTGCCGGCAATATGAGCGGGCGCCACGTAGTCGTTTCGGCTGGAGGGACACGCGAGGCGGTCGACCCTGTGCGTTTCCTCGGCAACCGATCGAGCGGGAAGATGGGGTTCGCCCTGGCAGCAGCGGCCCGCGACCGCGGGGCGGCCGTCTCACTCGTTAGCACGCAGTCGCCCCCGCCGGACCTGTACGGCGTCTCTGTCGAGGAGGTGGAAACGGCGGAGGAGATGAGGGAGGCGCTGGAACGGCGCTTGCGCAGCGCAGATGTCCTGGTGATGGCCGCAGCCGTGGCGGATTTCCGGCCCGCCGAAGCGGCTACCCAAAAGCAAAAGAAGCGGGGCAACGCTACTGGCTGGGAGCTTGCCTTGCTTGAAAACCCAGATCTCGTCGCCGGACTCCGAGGCAGCTTCGTGAAGGTCGGCTTCGCCGCCGAGACCAATGACCTCATAGAAAATGCTGCCGCCAAGCTCAGCAAGAAGGGGCTCGACTTGGTCGTAGCCAACGATGTGACGGATCCGGAGTCCGGCTTCGGCCGCGACACCAATCGGATCGTCTTGATCGACGGCCGCGGTGAGCCGGAAGCCCTACCCCTACTCAGCAAGTACGACGCCGCCCAGCGCATCCTGGACCGCGTTGCGGAGCTGTTGGCGGCGCGTTAGATGGGTGGAGCCGTTGGCGGCGCGCTAGCCTAGATCTTCCTTGATCGGATTCTTGTCAGGCGGCAGTGAGAAGAAGTTGCAGAAGCAAGTGCCCTCAAAGTCGACCAGCCCGTTCGCCACTGGCGGACAGACGCAGAGCGTGTCGTCCGTGTTACCTGGCTGGCAGGGACAGTAGAATTTCCCGAACTGCAGCCGCATGTTTACGAAATCCTCGATGGTCTGATCCGCGTTGGTGAGCACATAGCCGCGCTCCTCGCAGAATCTGTCGGCTAGTTCGGTCATTTCGCGGCGGTAATGCGTCCGCAACGCTGCTTCCTCTTCGGGCGTGCGTTCGGGTGTTGCGGTGGTCATACGGATTCCTCCGCTCGGCGCGACGCGAACTCGACGAGCGTACGGACGGCAACTCCTGTTGCGCCCTTCACCAGCACGCCCTTGTCCTTGTCGCTGTCGTCCGTGCCTGCGATATCGAGGTGAGCCCAAGGTGTGTCGCCCGTGAACTTGGCCAGAAACTTCGCGGCGGTAATCGCGCCGCCGTAGCGGCCGCCCGTGTTCTTCACGTCGGCGACGCGACTCTTGATCTTCTCGTCGTATTCCTCGTACATCGGCAGCTGCCAGACTCGCTCGCCGCCCCGCTGCCCGGACATGATGAGTTCTTGCGCGAGGGCATCATCGTTGGCCATCAGACCAAACGCGACATCGCCTAGCGCTACTGCGCATGCGCCCGTCAGCGTCGCGACATCAATGATGGGACTGAGGTGAAGATGGTTCGCGTATGAGAGCGCGTCCGCAAGGATGAGCCGCCCTTCCGCGTCCGTGTTGATCACTTCGATGGACATGCCGTTCATCGCGGTCAGGACATCCCCGGGCTTGATAGCGTTTCCCCCGGGCATATTCTCGGTCGCGGGGACGATCGCGGTGAGATTCACGGGGACTTTCAGTCGAGCCAAGGCGGCCGCAGCGGCGATCACCGCGCCACCCCCACTCATATCTTGCTTCATCACCTCCATGTTGGCGGCGGGCTTGATGGAAATGCCGCCCGTGTCAAAGGTGATTCCTTTACCGACAAACCCGATCCCGGGCTCCTCGCCGCCCCCTCGATGGCGCAACACGATGAGCTGCGGCGGTTCGTGGGAGCCTTGCGCTACTCCCAGAAACGCGCCCATCCCCAACGCCTTCAGCGCGTCACGGTCCAAGATTTCACAATCGAGGCCGGTTTCCTCTGCCAAGGCGCGCGCTCGTCGCGCGAACTCGCGCGGCGTGAGCATGTTGCTCGGCTCGTTGGCGAAGTCACGCGACAGGTTGGCCGCTTCGGCAATCACCCGTCCCACACTCAGCCCGTGCTCCAGCTCGGCGGCGTTCTCGCCTACAAGCAGCAGTCGGTCTATGTCGTGCTTTGGTTCTCCCGCATTGGAGAGGTAGCGGTCGAAGCGGTACAACCCAAGCAGCGCGCCCTCGGTCACAGCGCGGGCGAGCAACTCTGGCTTAAATGACTCTAGAGCCGAGCCATGGAGGGCGATCGCTAAGCTGCCGCTCGAGAGCGCCCGAGCCCGCCGCGCTGCTGTCGCACAAGTGTTGCGAACGCGGTCTAGATCCACCGCGTCGGCCTTCCCTAACCCCGCCACGATGACTCGCTTTGGTGACAGGCGCCCCAGCGTGTGCACTACCACGAGTTCACCCTGGCGGCCGGTCAACTCTCCGTCGGCGACCAGGGAGGCCAGTGCCCCATCGAGCGCAGCATCGAGCGCCGCGACGGGTCCCTCTGTGGGGAACGCGTCGCGCTTGTCGACGAACAGGAGCAGCGAAGTCGTATCGACATCCGCAGGGGACATCGTTCCGACATCAATAGTTAGTGGATCCACAGCGCCCCAGCTACGCGGGAAATCCTAACACGGACATGATGGCCGCACGCTGGCGACACTGCTTTGCCGCGCCCTACCGCGCCGCTACCGTGCGTGCGTGAGCGAAGCTGCCTTGCGTTTCAGCCGCCGCGCCCGCCGCGCCCGCCTCGCCATCAGCGCGCGCCGCTGGGCTCCGTTTGCCGTTGAGCTCACGATCGTGGCGGCCGGCGCCCTGGCCTATTTCTTGATCCGAGGTACTGTCAAAGGCCGTGCGTCGGAAGCGCTCGACCGCGCCGCAGATTTAGTCGCGATTGAGCGCCAGCTGGGCGTCTACTGGGAGCCGGCGATGCAAGCCTGGATCTTAGAGTCGCGGGCATTGATCGAATTCTTCAACGCGGTCTATTTCTGGACCCACATGCCGGTGATCATCACCGTGGCGGTCTGGTTACATTGGCGGCATCGCCGCATCTACGGCTTCACCCGCAACGCTTTCGTCGGTTCCGCGGTGATCGGCTTAGCGATCTACTACGCGCTGCCCACCGCGCCTCCACGTTTGCTGCCGGAGGCAGGCCTGGTCGACACCATGGCTCTCTACAGCCAGACCTCGTACCAAGCGCAAGAAGTGGGCCCCTTCGTCAACGCTTACGCTGCACTGCCCAGCCTGCACTTCGGCTGGGCTTTGTTGATTGCGATGGCGCTTTGGCTGGCCCGCCCGTCGACACGTTGGGGTGCAACTGTCTTCGCGGCGTTGGGGCTACTGCTTGTGTTCGGGCAGTTGATCGGCATTGTGGTCACTGGGAACCATTTTCTGCTCGACGCGCTGGCCGGCGCGGTTGTCGCTGCGGTCGGCGTGCTGGTCGCGTTCGTGTGGCGTCGCTATCGTGGACTTGCTCCATCGACGGCGGCGACTGAAAGGTAACGCGAATGACCATGATCATGAGCACCGCGGATTCGGTGCCTGGGCGTGAGATCGCCCAAACCATGGGCTACGTTTCTGGTAGCACCGTGCGGGCGCGCCACGTCGGTCGCGACTTGCTGGCCGGACTCAAGAATCTCGTTGGCGGCGAGATTGGCTCATACGAGAAGTTGCTGCAGGAGAGCCGCGTGCAGGCGCTTTCGCGCTTGGAAGCAGAGGCCACTTCCAAAGGGGCGGACGCGGTGGTGGCGCTGCGCATCACTACGAGTTCGGTGGCGCAAGGCGCTGCGGAAGTGCTGGCGTACGGGACCGCGGTCAAGCTGAGCTAACCGCTTACCCCCAGTGGTGCTGGTCGGGAATCGGTGCCAGCGGCGCGAAGATCTCCACGCTCAATTCGTGCAGCTGCCCTTGCCAGCTTTCCCAGTCCTCGCGGGCTCGTGCAGCCTCCTCCGAGGCGAATGCTGATTGCACCGCCTCTTCGTCTTGAAACTCATACACCATGAGGTGCTCGCCTGGGGGCTCGCGGCCGGTTCGTGCGCGAAAGGCCGAGACGATGCCTGGGATGCGCAGGACCAGAGGCAAGTGCGTGGAGCGGTGCCAGAGCTCGAATTCCTTCATGACGCCCGGATCAACCTGTGCGCGAACGACAAGGAGCGGGCGATCACTCATGGGGGTGTTCATGCGGCGATCGTAAGGACACGGCTTTGTAGTGGCGACTACCGCTGCAAGCAGGCAACCCCGTTGTTCGCTCGGAGAGCGTTATGCTACGCTCCGCCGCGTAGCGGCAGTTCGAGCGGGAAAGATGCTCCGAGCGCCGCCCCCCGTACCCGCGGGATGTGAATGCTGACGCGCAACGATAAAGACGAGATAGCCCGTGAGCATCGTCTCCACGAGACGGATTCTGGCTCCTCCGGAGTGCAGGTCGCGACCCTGACGGCGCGGATCAACCGCCTCACGGAGCACCTACGGGAGCACAAGCATGACCACAGCACGAGGCTCGGTTTGCTCAAGCTGATCGGCCAACGCAGGCGGCATCTGGGCTATCTGAATAAGACGGACGTGGCACGATACCGCAAACTCATCACCAGCCTCGGCCTCCGCAAGTAGTAGGGGCCGAGCCGGTTAACGGGCGCCTTCAGGTGAGCCGTTGGCTGTGAACCACGCGAAGCCGCCCCAGGACGAGAGCCCAGAGCCCGTCCGGGCGCGTAACGAAGCCGCACGAGAGCAAGCGCTGGCTCCCTCAGGGAGGTAAAGACTGAGCCGCGTCTCGTGGGCCGACACTAATCAAAGGGCGGGCGCGCGGCAGGGCCGCAAGCGCCCTAGGAGGAGGAGCCCGGCGCCCGCCGGGACCAGGAAGGCATGATGGAGAAAACGTACGAAGTAGAGCTGGCGGGTGAGCCGCTAACCATCGCAACGGGCCGCTATGCCCAACAGGCTGGTGGGGCCGTGACGGTGCGCTATGGCGACACGCTTGTGCTCGCCACGGCAACCGCCAGCAAGCCGCGGTCTGGAATCGACTTTTTCCCGCTCTCGGTGGAGTTCGAAGAGCGGTTGTACGCGGCGGGGCGCATCCCCGGTTCGTTCTTCCGGCGGGAGGGCCGGCCCACCACTACGGGTGTCCTCTCTGCGCGACTGACGGACCGGCCCCTGCGGCCCTTGTTCCCCAAGGGCTACATGGACGACACGCAGGTGATCATCACGGTGCTCTCCGCCGATATGGAGCATCCGCCCGACACGCTCGGCACCATCGCGGCCAGCGCCGCCCTTAGCATCTCCGACATCCCCTTCGATGGGCCGGTCGCTTCGGTGCGCTTGGGACATGTCAATGGCTCCCTAATGTTGCAGCCGAAGTTCGAACAGCTCAATGAGAGCGACCTGAACCTCGTCGTCGCCGGAACCAAAGACGCGATCATGATGGTCGAAGCCGACGCTGGCGAGGTGCCCGAGTCACTGCTAGTCGAAGCCTTGGAGATGGGTCAGGAGGCGATCGCCGCCATCGTGGCCGTTCAAGAACAACTGCGCGACGAGATGGGCAAGCCCAAGCGGGCGTACGAGTCGAAGACCATAGACGCAGCCGCGCTATCCACCCTCGAAGAGCGTGTTGGCGAAGAGTTGACGACCGCGCTCTCCTCGGCTGATCTCACCAAGGCGGAGCGCGAAGCGCGCGTCAGCGAGCTCAAGGCGCAGGCGCTCGACGGTATTGTCGATGAGGATCTTGAGCGGCACACTGCGGCGTTCGGAGAGCTCGAGGGGCGCGTTGTGCGCGCCAACATCCTCGAACGCGGATTGCGGCCGGATGGTCGCTCTTCCACCCAGCTTCGGCCGCTGAGCAGCGAAGTGGGCCTCATCCCGCGAACGCACGGCTCTGGGCTCTTCCAGCGCGGCGAGACGCAAGTGCTAGCCCTGACGACGCTTGCAGGTACCGGGATGGCGCAGCGCCTGGACGACCTCACCCCGGTCGACAGCAAGCGCTTCATGCACCACTACAACTTCCCGCCTTTCTCCGTGGGCGAGACCGGACGGGTAGGCTCACCGAATCGCCGCTCAATCGGTCATGGCATGCTGGGCGAGCGCGCCATGCTGGCGGTGCTCCCCAACTTCGACGATTTCCCGTACACGATCCGCCTCGTTTCGGAGGTGCTTTCCTCGAATGGGAGTACTTCGATGGCGAGCGTCTGCGCCTCAGTTCTCTCGATGATGGACGCTGGCGTGCCACTCAGGGCGCCGGTGGCCGGTGTGGCTATGGGCCTCATCAAGGGCGAACGGGAGGGCGAATTCAGCGTCCTGACGGACATCGCCGGCATTGAGGACCACCTCGGCGACATGGACTTCAAGGTGGCAGGCACCAGAGAGGGTGTCACTGCCTTGCAGATGGACATCAAGGTCCGGGGCATTACGACCGCGATCATGGCTCAAGCGCTGGACCAGGCGCGCGACGCCCGCCTCGAGGTGATGGAGTCCATGACTGCGGCGATCGCAGAGCCTCGCTCGGAGATGTCACCCTACGCGCCTCGCGTGCACCGGTTGGACGTGCCGCAGGACAAGATCGGCGCGATCATCGGCCCCGGGGGCAAGACGATTCGCAGTCTGGAAGAGCAGACGGGCGCCTCGATCGATATCGAGTCAGACGGGTCGGTCTTTGTGTCGGCGCCGGATGGGGAGTCGCTGCGCAAGGCGACCAATGCGATCAACGCAATGACCAAGGAAGTGGAACCGGGTGAGGTCTACACTGGCAAAGTTACGCGTCTCATGAACTTCGGTGCTTTCGTGGAGGTGCTGCCCGGCAAGGATGCCTTGGTGCACATCTCCGAGCTCGCCGACCACCGCGTCGCCTCGGTTGAGGATGTTGTGAAAGTCGGCGATGAGCTCACCGTAAAAATCACCGAAATAGACAATCTCGGTCGGATCAACGCGTCACGCCGCGCCATGCTTGGCGAAGGTGGCAGCACGGGTGGCAGCAGTCGTTCTTCCAGTGGCGACCGTCCGTCGAGCGACCGTCCGTCGAGTGACCGTCCGTCGAGTGACCGTCCGTCGAGTGACCGTCCGTCGAGTGAGCGGCCATCCCGGGATGACCGCCCCGCGCGCGACGACGACCAACCGGCGGACGCAAGTTCCTCCGATGACGACCGCCCTTCCGGTGACGACAGTCCCTCTGAAGCGGATACTGACTCGGACCGCGTTAGTCGTAGCGACAACAACGACGACGATCGTCCGAGCCCAGGCACTGGTCGCACTCCCAGGCCGCGCCGTGCACGGGCGGCACGCGGGCGGGCAGAACGTGATGGCGATGGCGCTCGTAGCGACGATCGCGATCGAGCTCCTACACGCAACAGTGGCACGGATAGCGATGGTCCGGGAAGAGACCGTCCCACTGAGCGCGATCGCGGCTCCGATCGAGACCGCCCGCGTTCTGGCCGAGAAGAATCCGAGCGGCGCGAGCGTAAACCCATCGGCTCCGCTGAGGGCGATGGAGAAAGCGGTACTCGCCGGCG
>Ga0315336_1006992_pt1 | contig 11152 bp, 12 predicted proteins | sample ASW5metaG_FD_204512 | JGI IMG/M metagenome (GOLD analysis project Ga0315336, IMG submission 204512) | Ammonia-oxidizing marine archaeal communities from Monterey Bay, California, United States - ASW #5 | ecosystem: Environmental > Aquatic > Marine > Intertidal zone | place: USA: California... | reverse complement strand
GTTGGGCGTGGTTGACGTCGGACGGTTGCAATCCGGCCATATCGAACGCGGGCTTGGCCGCATTACCAGCACCCATGGTGGCAAAGTCAGATGACAGCGCGATAGCTCCGTGGTCATGATACTCGCCGAAGCCAAGCACATATGCTGGTTGATCGGTGATTTGCCGGGCGATCTCGCCTCGTGCCACCAGAAAAGCTGCACCGCCCTCGCAAGGCACCGAGCAATCGAGCATGTTGAAGGGTGATGCGATCGGCCGCGAGCCGAGTACGTCTTCAACGGTAATCTGTCCTTTGTGTCCCATGATTGCGTCTGGGTGTTTAAGCGCCCATTCCCGGCTAGAGACAGCAACCGAGGCCAACTGTTCCCGTGTGGTGCCTCGATCATGCATGTGACGGTTAGCGGCCAAGGCGTAAAGCGCCGGGATGAAGGAGCCATAGGGATATTCGAATTGCGGATCACTGACCATTTTCGCCATGGAGTCACCGCCACCCGCGCCGACTTTGGGAAACTTACCGGCACCGATACACAACACCACATCAGCCAGGCCCGCACTGATCGCTGTCGCCGCCCGCATGGCCATCAGATTATAAGTGGCCCCGCCCGCATTCACTGTCATGGCATAGCGTGGATTAATTCCCAAACTGTCGGTCATCCATTCATGCACGAAGATATTAGCGCCGGAGCCGGCCGCCATCCCCGCAGGGCTGATCAGCAGCCCATCGATCATGGTGGGATCGAGGTTCCATTGTTCGAGAAAACTCGCCATCACCAGTTCCTGCATGGCAAAACCATCAAAGTCCGGATAGCGGCCCGGCGGGATTTCTGTAGCAGCCGCAATGGCGGGGTTTGCCGGCAAGGGTCGGGATAACGTCACTGTGCGTCCTTCACTATGCCGAGCAAGAAATTGTCGACGGCTAAACGGGTTAATTTCTCTAGTGAAACCGGACCGTGCGGATCGAACCAACGGGGTACCGCGTTTAAAGCACCCAGCAACAATTTTACCAGGGGCACAACGGGGCCGGCCCGAAATATATCTTGGGCAATGCCATCTTGGATAATGGCGGCAACTAAATCTTCATGCCGGCGAAGCAAGTCGGCAGCAGACGGGCTGGCCACCAACACCGCTAAATTTTCCGCGAGTATTTTTCCGGCTGGCCGATTGGTGCCAACAAATAAATGAGCGGTCGCGAAGGCATGCAGTCGCGAAATTGGCGAAGGATCGGGTCCGGCCAGATCTGCAGTTTTGAGTTCAATCTCAGTTGCAACTTGCTCAAGCAACTGAGTCAGCAACTGCTCTTTGCCGTCTACATAATAGTAAAGGCTGGTTTTGGTCAGACCGACCCGTTCACCAATGCGCTCTAGGGTCGCGCGCTCGTACCCGGTTTCCGCAAACTCGGCGGCGGCGGCATTGAGAATGGCTTGCCGTCGGGCGGCGTGGCGGATTTCCTGGCGTTGCCGGCTGTCACTGGTTACCGACGTGTTTGTGCCCACCGTAATTAATAGGATTTGGGTAGTTCGAGAGAATGCTGCCCAACAAAATTGAGAATCATCTCCCGGCTAATCGGCGCGGTTTTCAACAGACGGGCGACGAACCACAAATCGGCCAAACCAAATTCCGTGGTCAGGCCATTGCCGCCATGGGTCTGAATGGAACTGTCCAAAGCTTTCAGTACTGCTTCGGAAGCGGAAAACTTTGCGATATTTGACGCTTCCCCAGGATCCTCGCCGGAATCATACAAATCGGCTGCACGCCAGGTCGCTAACCTGGCCAGCTCAACCTGGATATAAGCTTCCGCCAAGGGATGGGCCACCCCTTGGTGGGCGCCGATGGGAACACCCCACACCGACCGCTCGCGCGCATAGTCGGATGCTTTGGTCAGTGCGTAGCGGCTAATTCCGTTGGCGACAGCGGCTGCGGTGATCCGTTCCGGATTAAGGCCCGTGAATACCTGGCGCAAACCATCGTTTAATTCGCCAATCAACGCTGTGGCATCCAGCTTCACATTATCAAAGAACAAGGTGAATTGACGCTCGGGCGCTTGCATCTCAACCGGTATCAATGTCTTCGACAAGCCTGGTGCATCGGTCGGCACCACAAATAGGGACAGCCGGCCTTTGCCGGTTTTCTCGTCCCGGTCAGTGTTGGCTACTACCAGGATCGCGTCAGATTCATCTACGCCGGTGATAAAGTATTTGGTGCCACTCAAACTCCAACCATTGCCTTCCGGCGTCGCGTTAGTGGTTATTTCGTGGGAATTGGATCCGGCGTTCGGTTCAGTAATGGCAAACGACATTTGAAGGTCTCCCGAAGCGAGCCCCGGCAGCCACTTTTCCTGCAAATCGGTCGAGCCGTGCTTTGCGATGATCGAGCCGCAGATTGCCGGCGAAACCACCAACATCAGCAGCGGGCAGCCCTGGGCGGCCAGTTCCTCAATGACGATCGCCAGCTCGGAAATGCCCATGCCACCACCGCCATATTTCTCCGGCAAATTGACGCCGATGAAGCCTGCCTCGCCTGCGGCCTTCCACAGTTTGTCGACGTTCGAGCCCGCTTTCGCTTGGGCCGCAAAATACTCGTGGCCGAAATCGGACGCCAATGCAGAAACGGAGTCTCGGATAAGGCGATGTTCGTCGGTTTCAGGAAGCATGGTCATTCCCCATTCAGAGTTGTCGTTTTCAAACAACGTTCGAAAATAATAACCAGGTTTGAATATTGTGGTCAACTGGCCTCTTAGGGCCACTATAATCTGTTGGCATAGTCCCAATACCAATCATTCATTGTGTGCATGGCACGATTGTTCCTAAATTTGAGGTCAAGGTAATCAGGTTGCCAGTGCGGGTTGCACGATCCGCCGAGATGCAATTGAAACACTTGGTCGACGGGCCCTTACCCTCTTGGGTCTATCGATTGGCCGCGGCGGGCCCCACCGGAGTTTACCCCCATCGCTCCGGTTCGCCGCGGCCATTTTTTTCCCAAAAATAGCTCACAACTTGTTGAATTCATGTGACTTTTTCCACACCCCTTTACCCGTTACTTTTGCGCCGGGCGATGCGGGGCAAAGGGAGAAAGATCGTGGGAAATTTTATTAAAATCGCGACCGGCATGCAGTTCATGTCGAAGATGATGCGGTTTCGGCCGGTACCCAGAATTTGGGTGCTCGCGCTCATGACCGTCAACATGGCATCGCTCTATTTCATAGATACCCTAGAAGGGCAGGTTGTGCTCGGCGTGTTCATGATGGGGGGCATGTTTATGTTCACCATGGACGCGAAAATGGGTTTTGTGCGCCTCATGGGCGCGGGTCATTTCCTGTGGTTCCTGATGCTGCCCTGGCTGTACATGCGCCTGCCCCAAATCCCGGCCGATAGCCTTATGTACAAATGGGTTCTCGCCGTCATTGTGATGAACGGTATTTCGCTGGTCATCGATGTATGGGACGTGATCCGCTACGCCAAGGGCGAACGCGAGCCGCTTTACACCTAAGCACTAATTTCGGTCTGAATAGAAATTGGTGGAGCCGAGGGGAATCGAACCCCTGACCTCTACGTTGCGAACGTAGCGCTCTCCCAACTGAGCTACGGCCCCTAAGTTACCGCCCTAAAGGTGGTGCGGTTGGCGGTTTCCCTTACCGAAGAAAGGGGGTCGCCAACGGGCGCTAATGTGTGCGGGCGCGCTGCGCCTGTCAAGTTCAGTTTCAGGCCACGGATTTGCTACTCGGGTCTTGCGTCTTGGCTGTCCCCGTATAAAATTGACCTAGTTTTTCAGGGGGCCGTAAGTCCATGGGTTCACTTCTAATTTTGATCGACACGGTGATTTCGCTGTACACTTGGATGATCATCGTTTCGATCATCCTCAGCTGGTTGATCGCGTTCAATGTAATCAATACCTACAATCAGTTCGTCGCCATGGTGCGCGATTTCCTTTACCGGATCACCGAGCCAGCGCTGGCACCCATCCGCCGGTTTATGCCCGACCTCGGCGGCATCGATCTCGCGCCCCTGGTGCTGATCCTGCTGCTGTTTTTCCTGCGCAATCTGCTGCATGAAGGTTACGCAAAACTTATTCTCTAGGCCGACCATTGGCATCTCCCTCTTCGCCGTTCAGCACCCACGGGGACCGGGTGCGGGTTTCTGTGCGGGTGACGCCTAAAGCCTCGCGAACTGGTATTTCCGGAGTCGAGGTCGATGCGGAGGGCAATGCTTATCTTAAAGTGCGAGTTACCACCCCCCCTGAAAAGGGCAAAGCCAACGGGGCCGTCATCAAGCTTCTGGCCAAACAATGGGGCCTTGCGCCTCGGGACCTAACCGTCGTTACAGGCGACACGGCGCGCAATAAAATCCTCGAAATTTCCGGTGGAGCAACAACCCTGTTGCGCATTCTGAATGAGTGGCTTAAGCAGCAGAAAACAGGAGCACGTTGATATGGCTGAGGCGGCAGAACAACAGGTGGGCGAGGCTCGCATTATCGATGGCAAAGCATTTGCAGCCGAGCTGCGGGCGAAGGTGGGCAAGAAGGTCGCGAAGGTCAAAGCCGATCATGGCCTGACCCCAGGCTTGGCGGTTGTGCTGGTGGGCGAAGACCCGGCCAGCCAGATTTACGTGCGCAACAAGGGCAAGCAGACCCTCGAAGCAGGGATGAACTCCTACGAGTTTAAAATGCCTGATACCGCGAGCGAAGAAGAGGTGCTGGCGCGGGTCGAAGCCTTGAACGCCGACCCGGACGTGCACGGTATTTTGGTGCAATTGCCCCTGCCGGATCAAGTGAACGAGGCGCGCATCCTGGACGCCATCGATCCCGCCAAGGATGTGGATGGCTTTCATGTAATCAATGTAGGGCGTTTGTGGACCGGCCTCCCCAGCTTAGTGCCGTGTACGCCCCAAGGCTGTTTGATGATGCTGAAAGACACTTTGGGTGATTTGACCGGAAAGAAGGCATTAATTGTCGGGCGTTCCAACATTGTCGGCAAACCCATCGCGCAACTGCTGTTGCGCGAACATTGCACGGTTTCGATCGCGCACTCCCGCACCCAGGATCTGGCTGCCGAATGCCGCACCGCCGATATCCTGGTGGCGGCCGTTGGCCGGCCTCAGATGATCCGGGGCGATTGGGTAAAACCGGGCGCGACCGTCATCGACGTTGGCATCAACCGTATTCCCAAAGAAGGTGAAGAGGGCAAGACCCGTCTGGTGGGCGACGTCCATTTCGAGGAGGCAGTCAAAGTCGCAGGCGCGATTACCCCTGTGCCCGGCGGGGTCGGTCCAATGACCATCGCGTGCTTGTTGAATAATGCGTTGACCGCGGCCTGCCGCCAAGCGGGCGTGGATGTGCCGGAAGAGTGAGCCTTCAGTCCACGCCGGATTCTATTTTGCCTTGCCGTAACAGACGCAGCCGCAGGGCTTGCAGTTTGATGAAGCCTTCCGAATCCCGTTGATCGTAGACGTCGTCTTCTTCGAAGGTGACGTGCTTTTCGCTGTAAAGCGACATGGGGGCCTTGCGGCCGACCACATGGACACCGCCTTTGTAGAGCTTTAGGCGCACAGTGCCGGCCACATCGGTTTGGCTTTGATCAATCAGTGCCTGCAGCATCTCGCGCTCGGGCGAGAACCAAAAGCCGTTGTAGATTAACTCGGCGTAGCGCGGCATCAGCTCGTCTTTCAAATGTGCTGCGCCCCGGTCGAGGGTGATGCTTTCAATCGCCCGATGGGCGCCGAGCAAAATAGTGCCGCCCGGGGTTTCGTAGACGCCGCGCGATTTCATACCGACAAACCGATTTTCGACCAGATCAAGCCGCCCAATACCATTGTCCCGCCCCAAATCGTTGAGGCGCTCAAGCAAACTTGCCGGGCTGAGGGTCTCGCCATCGATAGCGATCGGATCGCCTTTTTCGAACTCGACGTCAATGAACGTGGGTGTGTCGGGCGCGTCTTCAGGCGCAACGGTCCGACTGTAGACATGCTCTTCTGCCGTTGCCCACGGGTCCTCGAGCGCTTTGCCCTCGGCAGAGGTGTGGAGCAGATTGGCATCCACCGAAAACGGAGCTTCGCCACGCTTGTCTTTCGGCACCGGTATTTGGTGGGCTTCTGCAAAGGTGATCAGGTCCGAGCGTGACTTGAAGTCCCATTCCCGCCATGGCGCGATTACGGTGATGTCCGGATTAAGGCCATAGTAGCCGAGCTCGAACCGAACCTGATCGTTACCCTTGCCGGTTGCCCCGTGTGACACGGCATCGGCGCCGGTTTCGGCGGCAATTTCGATTTGCCGCTTGGCGATCAAGGGCCGCGCAATCGACGTGCCTAGCAGGTAGACGCCCTCGTAGACAGTGTTCGCCCGGAACATTGGAAACACATAGTCGCGCACGAACTCTTCCCGCAGGTCTTCCACGTAAATTTCTTTAATGCCCAGCATCTCGGCTTTGCGTTTGGCTTCTTCCAGCTCGGCCCCCTGGCCCAGGTCGGCTGTGAAGGTAACCACCTCGCAGTCATAGGTTTCCTGCAACCATTTCAGAATGATTGAGGTATCGAGGCCGCCCGAGTAGGCGAGCACAACTTTTTTTACGTCCCGAGTCATGGCTATTTTGTCCGTTCCGGCGCGCCCCATGGCGCCTTAAAAAGCGCGCCGAGTATAGGGAATGGGGCGCGGGCCGCAAGGGCTGCGCAACAAGGGGATTGGTTCACGAAATCTAAGGCTTGGCGGGGGCTTCCGCGCGGTCACGCTCGGCTTTGGACAGCTTCACGCTATTCGACTTCAATTGACCGCAGGCGGCCATGATGTCTTGGCCGCGGGTTTTACGCACGGGCGCCGAAATCCCGGCGGCGAACACCAGGTCGGAAAAATGCTTGATGGTGTCCGGGTCTGAGCATTCATAGGCGACACCGGGCCACGGGTTGAAGGGGATTAGGTTCACTTTGGCCGGGCAGTTCTTCAGTAATTTGATCAATTTGCGCGCGTCCGCCGGGCTGTCGTTGACGCCCTTCAGCATGATGTATTCGAACGTGATGCGCCGCGCGTTGTTGAGGCCAGGATAAGCGCGACAGGCAGTCATCAGCTCGGCAATGGGATACTTGCGATTAAGCGGCACGATCTGGTCGCGCACGTCGTCCGTGACAGCATGAAGCGATACGGCCAAATTGACTCCCAACTCGTCGCCGCAGCGGGCCATTACCGGCACCACACCGGCGGTCGACAGAGTGATCCGGCGTTTGGACAGGGACAGTCCCTCGCCGTCCATCATTATTTTGACGGCCTCTGCCACATTGTCGAAGTTGTACATGGGCTCGCCCATGCCCATCAGCACGATGTTCGACACAAGGCGGCCATCGGGCGGTGACGGCCATTCGCCCAGAGCGTCGCGGGCCACCAAAAGTTGCCCAACAATTTCGGCGGGGGTCAGATTGCGCACGAGCTTTTGCGTGCCGGTGTGGCAAAACTTGCAATTGAGGGTGCAACCCACCTGCGATGAGACACACAGGGTGCCACGGTCATCTTCTGGGATAAACACGGTTTCGGCTTCTTCACCGTCGTCGAAACGCAGCAACCATTTGCGGGTGCCATCCTTGGAGATTTGCTCGCGCACCACCTGGGGCCGCCCGATCCGCGCAGCACCACTTAACAGGGCGCGCAAGTCCTTGGATACGTTGGTCATCTGGTCAAATGACTGTACACCCCGGTGATACATCCAGTGCCACACTTGGCCCGTGCGCATTTTCAGCGCCTTTTCGGGCACGCCTAGCGCTTGCAGTTGCGTGGACAATCGGGTCCGCGACAAACCAACCAGGTTCGGGTGCTCAGCCGTTTCCGATTTTGAAGCCACGGGCTTACCCGGGCTCATGCTGGTAAATGCAATCAAATCAAGGGGCCCTCGGGGGCCAGTTTGTTGGGGTTGCAGATATGTCCGGGGAGTTGGCCCTAGACACCCTTTACTTTACAGGCTTTGCTGATTGCCCGATAGGCAGCGGTAAATCCGCGCAGGGAATACGTGTCCTTGGTGACCGTGTCGCGCACGGACGTGCCGGTAGCGGTCACCGAAGCACCGGCTTTCAAGGCTTTGACCATTGCCTGGTCTTCCTTGGCGTTATTGGCCCAAGCCCTGTCTTCACTTGTGAACAGTGTAAATGTTTTTGACTTTCTGATCGTCGCCTTCACTTCGCTGCCCTTTTTATAAGGATAGCCGGTGACGATACTTACTTCGTTCGTGATTTCGCGGGCCGGCCAGTGGGTCACCATCAGATAGACCTTGCCCCGGCGCACTCCCTTCGGCGACTTGGCTTTAGGTTCAGACACCATATAGCACTGCTTTTCGCCGCCCTGAACCAGCATCAGCGCGGACCAATCCTTATGGGTGCCCAACAGTTTTGGCGCGGCCGCGTTGGCGGTCGTCACGGCAAAGGAAGCTAAAATGGCAATCAGGGAAAAAATCGAAAGTCGTTTCATGCGCCTACAATAGGGGCGCGCGCCCAGGATTTCCAGACGAGACAGGCCGCGATCACAAAGAAGTTTAAACAACCTCTCATGGCGTACGGTTTTGCTGCCTGCTGTCATGTGGTAAAGCCCAAGGCGAAAACCATTTTAGTTATGCTCCAAGAGGATGACCAACATGAAAGCCATGATGTGCAAGGAATATGGACCGCCAGAGTCGCTCGTCTATGAAGAGGTCAAGAGCAAGCCGCTGGGCAAGGACCAGATACGTATCGCGGTCAAAGCGGCGGGGGTCAATTTTCCGGATTCTTTAATTATCCAGGGGCTCTACCAATTCAAGCCGGATCTGCCGTTTTCGCCAGGTGCCGAAGCCGCGGGCGATGTAACCGAAGTGGGCCCGGATGTGACCAAGGTTAAAGTGGGCGACCGGGTGGTCTGGTTCTCGGTTGCGGGCGGATACGCTGAAGAGATCGTCGCTGAAGAATCTGAAGTGACACCGATTTCGGACAGTATGGATTACGAAACCGCGTCGGGTATGTTTCTGACCTACGGCACCTCCTATCACGCGCTGGTTCAGCGGGCGAATATCCAACCGGGCGAAACCCTGCTTGTGCTTGGGGCTGCGGGGGGTGTTGGCCTGGCAGCAGTGGATATCGGCCGGGCCCTTGGTGCCAAGGTTATTGCGGCCGCATCGAGCGACGAAAAACTCGAGATTGCCAAGCGATTTGGTGCCGAGATGACCATTAATTATGCGACTGAAGACCTTAAGCAGCGCACCAAGGAGCTAACCGGCGGCAAGGGCGTTGATGTCATTTATGACCCGGTGGGTGGCCCACTGTTCGAACAGTCCCTACGGGCGATTGCGCGCAAGGGCCGAATGCTGGTGATCGGGTTCGCGAGCGGCGAGATTCCCAAACTGCCAGTTAATTTGGTGTTGCTGAAGGATTGCCAGGTGGTTGGCGTGTTCTGGGGCCAATTCTCGAAGCTTGAGCCGGACGTGAACGCACAAAACGTGCGTGACATGGTTCAAATGGTTGAAGACGGTAAACTGAAGCCGCTGATCTCGAAAACCTATCCACTGGAGAACGCGGTCGATGCCTTGAACGATATTCTGGCGCGCAAAGTTGTGGGCAAGGTGGTGCTGACTACCGGCTAGGACGAGGTAGCTAAGACGAAGGCAACTCGCGCATAAAGAAAATATAGTCCAGCTCGGGCGGCAATACCTTGGTCTGGCTCAGCATGTCATGCACTTGACCCCGGTGGTGGGTCTGGTGATTGAACATGTGCGTAAGGATATCCGACACGGTATTGTCAAATGCGGCACCGCTCATGTTTTTGTAGGTGACGATGGCGGTGAAATCAGTTTCACCCAATCCGCGCACATAGGCAGTAATCTCGTCGTCCTGGTGTTTGCGCGCTCCGGCAAATTCAGGCAAGGAACTGTATAAAGTGTGATCAAGCGCGATCCCTGGCGGCGGGTCCTTTCGCAGACGCGCGAGCCAAGCCTGATCGCCGACCAGAATATGATTAAGCGTGCCGAGGATTGAGCCGAAAAATGCAGGCCGCGCGCTTTCAACTTCCCCGCCATCCAATTGACTGCAGGCGTCCAGCAACCGGTGGTTAGCCCACCCGTTATAATCTGCTAGAAGCCTAAATTGACGCGAGAAATCTGCCATTGCTCCATCCGTTTCCGCGACTGCCCTCCAGGGACAAGACAGGGGAACCTAGCGGGGCTGTGCGTGCTCGTCAAAGAGGTCGAGGATGTCGCTAATAGTGTCCGACGTCGCAAGCACTGTATTGTCACCGCCCGTCAAGGCGTAGGCGCCATCCCGATTGCGCACGATCAACACATGGTCCCGGTCGCCGAAGTTGGTGAAAGCAATGACCGCAGGAACGTATGCGGGCGCGCTGCCTATCAGGCTGAAGCCGTACCAAGCGCTGCCTAACCCTTGTTGCTCATAGCGAAATTTGATTTGGGACAGGTCATCTGGGGTGAGGAATACTTGCGCGGGACGAGGCCTCTGCTGCTGCGTGGGTGCCGGATCAGCGACGACGCTTATTCTTGCACGGGGTGAAAGCGAGACCACGTTTTGGTCGAGGGGATCGGCGACGGAGTTATCCATAACGGGGACCTTTGCTGGCAGTGGTCCCACTATCACCGGTTTGAGTTAAATTTAAGTTCATGTCCCGCTCATTTTCACACGTCGAATGTGGACGCGACCCAAGCGCTTTACGCCGACTTAAGCCTTGACCGGCTCTGCGCCCCGGCCTATCAAACTTGGGCAATCGATCGCCGCTTCCAACAAGCGGCCAATACGAGTGAGGGGAGACAATGGATAAAGTGTTTCCGGACGCGACTTCCGCGCTGGATGGTGTGGTGCAGGACGGCATGATGGTGATGGCGGGCGGCTTTGGCCTGTGCGGCATTCCAGAATTTTTGATCCTGGCATTGCGGGACAGCGGAGCGAAGGACCTGACAGTCGTCAGTAACAATGCGGGCGTCGATGGTGGAGGCCTGGGCTTGCTGTTGGAAACCCGCCAGATCAAGAAAATGCTGTCGTCCTATGTGGGCGAGAACAAGCTGTTCGAGAAGCAATTCCTGAATGGCGAACTGGAGCTGGAGTTTAATCCTCAAGGCACCCTAGCCGAGCGCATTCGAGCAGGCGGCGCGGGCATTCCCGGCTTTTACACCAAGACCGGTGTAGGCACCGTGATCGCCGACGGTAAGGAAGAACG
>Ga0315336_1006991_pt1 | contig 11153 bp, 8 predicted proteins | sample ASW5metaG_FD_204512 | JGI IMG/M metagenome (GOLD analysis project Ga0315336, IMG submission 204512) | Ammonia-oxidizing marine archaeal communities from Monterey Bay, California, United States - ASW #5 | ecosystem: Environmental > Aquatic > Marine > Intertidal zone | place: USA: California... | reverse complement strand
CGGTCACCAAAACGCGCGCACCCTGACGCTGGAGAGCAACCGAGCACCCTTTGCCTACGTCGCCATAACCAGCAACCACCGCGGTTTTACCCGCGATCATCACGTCGGTTGCCCGCTTGATGCCATCAACCAGGCTTTCCCGGCAGCCGTAAAGATTATCGAACTTGGATTTTGTCACCGAGTCGTTGACGTTGATCGCCGGAACCTTCAAGGCTCCTTCCTTCTCCATCTCATACAGCCGATGAACCCCGGTGGTGGTTTCTTCTGACAAACCTCTGACCTTTGCAATCAGCGCGTCGTAGTCGTCGTGCATTATTTTTGTCAGGTCGCCCCCGTCATCGAGCAGCAAATTGGGCTCCCATCCATCATGGGCAATGGTTTGATGAACACACCACTCATATTCTTCTTCGGTTTCGCCTTTCCAAGCAAACACCGGCACTCCGGTCGCAGCGATCGCCGCAGCAGCATGGTCCTGGGTCGAAAAAATATTGCAGGAGGACCAACGCACTTCAGCACCAAGCGCCGTCAGGGTTTCGATCAAAACCGCCGTCTGAATAGTCATATGAAGGCAACCGATGATGCGAGCACCGGATAGGGGCTGCGACGCGCCGTACTCCTCGCGCAAGGCCATAAGACCCGGCATTTCGGTTTCGGCGATATTGATTTCTTTGCGACCCCATTCGGCCAATGAAATATCGGCAACTTTATAGTCGGTAATCTCGGTCATGCGGAAAGATCCTTTACGTTTCGTCGGCAGCGTTGGCCATCCGGCAAGCGCTATATATCAAGCGTTTCTCGATTCGTACAGGATAAATATAAAGAAATCCTTATATATTGAAAAAAGTGCTAATTCAAAGTATCTCGAGCACGTCTTCGGGTGGTCGCCCCACGGCCGCCTTGCCATTAGCGAGAACGATCGGACGTTCAATCAATTTGGGGTTCGAGACCATAAGGGCGATCTGTGCCGCGCGGTCGAGCCCGGCATCATCGGCACCTGATTCCGCGTAGGCCGCCTCTTTCTTGCGCATAAGATCGCGTGGCTCCTTGCCCAACAGACGGAGAATCCGGTCGAGCGCAGCTGCGTCGGGCGGGGTTTTTAAATACTCGACAATAGAAGGCTCTATGCCCCGTTCGTTCAGCAAAGTAAGTGTCTGCCGGGATTTACTGCATTTTGGATTATGATAGATGACCACGTCTGACAATTGCGCCTCCTGGTCTGGAAATTTTAGGTGGCCTTGCGAGATCTCAGCGCCAGCCCGCCCGATCAAAGGATTTAATGGCGTCGGCGTTATGCCGGGCCAGTACGGCAATGTCTAGCGCGTCTGATTTAAACGTGCCCAGCACGCCAACTGACTCAGCGATTGGAACACCTTCTTTCACCGGGTACTCATTAGCGCTTTCCGCATAAATACGCTGCGCTTCATCGCCCACCAGATACTCGATCAACTTGATCGCATTGTCTCGATTTTTGGCGCTGGATGTGATCCCTGCGCCGCTGATATTGACATGAGCACCTCGCCCACTTTGGTTGGGCCAAAATAGTTTAACTTTGTTTGCTGCTTCCCGCTCGTCAGCTTTTTCTGACCGCAACATGCGGGCGTAATAGTAGGTGTTCGCGATCGCGATATCACACTGCCCGGCGGCAACTGCTTTGATCTGATCCCGGTCGCCACCTTGTGGCTTACGCGCCATGTTGGCAACCAATCCCCGCGCCCAGCGTTCAGCCACTTCAACACCTGAATGTGCGATCAGTGACGCGAGCAGCGACTGATTGTAAACATTGGACGACGATCGTACGCAGATGCGCTCACGCCATTTGGGATCGGCTAAATCTTCGTACGTGGAGAGATCTCCAGCTGACACCCGGTCAGGGGCGTAAAAAATCACCCGCGAGCGCATGGACAGTCCAAACCAGCTTCCATCCGGATCCCGGTAACGGGCGGGTATTACTTGTTCCAGAAGTGGCGACGATACCGCTTGAAATACGCCAGCTTCTTTCGCTCGGATAAGGCGCCCCGCGTCAACAGTCAGCAAAAGGTCAGCTGGGCTATTCGCGCCTTCGCTTTTCAGCCGTTCGAGCAAGGCATCGGCTTTGCCGCTCACCAGATTGACCTCAATCCCGGTTTCCTCGGTGAAAGCGTCCAGTAATGGTCGGATCAAGACCTCTTGCCGATAAGAATAGATATTAACCTCGCCGCTGCCTTTCTGGCCGTTACCTTGATTCGTCGGCACTACATAAAATGCAATTCCCAGGACAATGAGACCGGCGATTATGACGAGTAGACCCTTTTTCATATTTTCCCTCTCATGCGCCAGACCTAGAAAGCCTTAGTCCACATCGGCACCAACAGCTTCGGCGACGTGGGCGAAGCCATCCCGCGTGAGCAGTTCATCCAATTCCAGTTTAACCCTATGCCCAAGACGGGGCCCCTCGTAAACCAATGCTGAGTAGAGTTGAACCAGTGACGCGCCTGACCTGATTTTACGGTAGGCCTGCTCGCCATTGGAAACGCCCCCCACGCCCACTAAAGGAACCCGACCTTCGGTCAACCGGTACATCTCGCTCAATAACTCGGTCGATGTTTCAAACAAAGGTTCGCCACTTAAACCGCCACCCTCCTTGGCATGAGGACCATGTAAACCGGCGCGACCGTCGATTGTCGTATTCGAGACAATCAAACCATCGACACCACGGCTCAGAACCACGGCCGCAATATCCTGACGGGCCGAGAGGTCCAAGTCAGGAGAGATTTTTATAAGTACTGGCGTTGGAACCCCATCTGCTGCAAGTCGCGAGCGGGTGTCGAGCAAACGCGACACCAAGCCGTCTAAGGCCGCCCGTGCCTGCAGATCCCTGAGACCCGGCGTATTGGGCGACGACACATTGACGACGAAATAGTCAGCATCGCCGTAAAGGCCTACAAAGGCACTGACATAATCTGCAGTGGCATCCGGGCTATTGCGGTTGGCCCCAAGGTTAACACCCACTACGCCGGGGGCGTTCAAGGGCCGGGCCCGCAAATGTCCGCGCATGGCCTCGACGCCATCATTATTAAACCCCATGCGGTTAATAATTGCCCGGTCTTGATCCAGCCTGAACAGTCTTGGTTTGGGATTTCCGGGTTGAGGATGGGGCGTCACGCTCCCCACTTCGACGAACCCAAATCCCTGACCAAGCATCCGGTCCGGCACTTTGGCATTCTTATCAAAGCCCGCTGCAAGTCCAATCGGGTTGTCGAACTGGAGACCATAAACCTCGGTCCGCAATCGGGGTAAATTGGGCCGCGGTGCGGGTGGCACCAGTCCAGCGGCAAGTGCCATTAGCGCCAGCTCGTGAGCCCGCTCAGGGTCCAAACGCCAAATGAGGTGCCGCGCAAGGGAGTACAAGTTCGCCATATGGTTGGTCGTCCCAATCGCCGCACCTTGGGTGCGTCGCTTTCCTCAGAATTAAGTCACGCGGCAGCGATGCCCCCGGACAAATCTTCGCCCGCAAGCGCCCGCTGGATTAAATCAATCGATTCCCCGACCCCATAAAGGGCAAAGAACGAGCCTATACGGGGCCCTTGGCTTTGTCCGAATAGAATTTCGTAAAGTGCCCGGAACCAATCCCTCAGATTATCGAACTCATGTATTTTTCCGACTTCGTAAACCTCGTGCTGAAGGGTCTCTCCGTCCGCACCGTCTAACTTCTCCAGCCGGGTTACAAGGTCTTCCATGGCCGCCCGTTCCTGGTCGGTCGGTGGGCGATAACTTTTATTTGGTTTCACAAAATCCTGGTAGTAAGAAATGGCGTAGCCAAGCAGCTGATCGAGGATCGGATGATTTTCAGGCGTCGCCTCAGAGTCATAACGGCTGATGAAACCCCACAGGACAGCTTTGTCCTCGCTGTTACATGCGCTCGCCAGATTAAGCAGGATCGAAAAGCTGAGGGGCACTTCCTCGCCAGGCGGCTGGCCGCCATGAATATGCCAAACAGGATTGCTCAAATGCTCTTTGTCTTCCTGGTCCGGATAGCGATGCAAATGATTGATGTACTCGTCCACATTTTTTGGGATGACATCAAAGAATAGCCGCTTCGCTTTTTTGGGGTTCTGGAACATGTAAAGCGAAAGGCTTTCGGGCGACGCATAACGCAACCATTCGTCGATGGTCAGGCCATTACCCTTGGACTTCGAGATTTTGGCGCCGTCTTCATCCAGAAAAAGTTCATACGCAAAGCCATCCGGCGGGTCGCCCCCAAGGATGCGGCAAATGCGGCTGGACAGCCGGACCGAATCGATCAAATCCTTGCCATACATTTCATAATCTACATCTAAGGCGGTCCAGCGCATGGCCCAGTCTGCCTTCCACTGAAGTTTACAATGGCCGCCGGTTACCGGTACTTCGACCTTATTTCCCTGGTCCTCGTAGACAATCGTACCGGCATCCACATTGCGCTCGATGACAGGCACCTGAAGCACCTCGCCAGTCTTCGGGCATAGGGGCAAAAACGGGCTGTAAGTCGCCTGCCGCTCTGCACCCAGGGTCGGCAAAATAACGTCGATCACTTTGTCATAGTTGGCGAGAACTTTGAGCAGCGTGTCATCCAAAGCACCGGACCGGTACTCATCGGTCGCACTTTTAAAATCGTATTCGAACTCAAACGCATCCAGAAATGCGCGCAGACGCGCATTATTATGATGACCCAAACTTTCATGGGTGCCGAAGGGATCGGGAACAGATGTCAGGGGCTTACCCAGGTGCTGCGCGAGCATCTCTTGGTTTGGCAAATTTTCCGGCACTTTCCGGAACCCGTCCATGTCGTCCGAGAATGCGAACAATTTTGTCGGAATATCACTCATCAAAGAGAAAGCGTGCCGCACCATGGTTGTGCGCGCTACTTCACCGAAAGTTCCGATATGAGGGAGTCCGCTGGGCCCATACCCGGTTTCGAGCAGCGCATAACCCTTGGCAGGCGGTTGTTTGGATAAGCGCTCAATGAGTTTGCGCGCTTCGACAAAAGGCCAAGCTTTGGCATCGTCGGGTATGTGTATCGCTGCGGTCATGAGTGAGCCTATTCGAGGCGCTGTGTCCGGGTGGCGGAAAACTAGGCTGCTAGCCGGGCGGCGTCAACTCAACCAGCACGAGCCTCGCGAATTCTGATCTGCAAAATAATCAAAGAAATTTGCAGGGCGGGCTATGAACCTTGCATGGCGGGACGCAAAACGCACCGTTATACTCCGGCGCCATGCCCCCCACTTCACCTCCATTGGACAGCCCAGTTGAACCGCAGATCATGATGCCGGATGCTCCGGTTCTGGTTGCGGGGCCGAAACGCGCGATTCTGGTTAGCCTGGATGGGGAGATTCAGGAGTTGGACCGCAACGCGGCAGCCAATGCGATCGCAGGCAACCCGATTATTGTCTGCCATGGTGCAGGGACAACCCGGCGCCTGGGTGCAAGTCCGGGAATAGCAATTGACGTTCTTCAATTGTTTGCGTTTGTGCGCCCGGCAGCATTTTGTTTGCCCACACCACGGGGAGTGGCGGAAGCCCTTGGTCTTGCACCCGGCACGTCGTTGGAAGACCAAGCCCTCGGTATTCTGGAGGCCGGGCGTCGATTGTTGGCCGAGCTCACCCAACCGCATTATCCAGACCGGGACGAAGCAGCGCGCCTTGCCATGACCATGACACAAGCCGGTTGGCCTTGGGGCGCGCCTGTTCTGGCCGCGTTGGGCGTGCCACAGAATTCCAGCGGCGCCTTGGGCGGGCTAGATGTCTGGAACCGTTTGCCGGAATGGGAAGAACGCCCACCGGAACCAGCTGTTGCGGAACATTCGGTATCCCCGGAGGATGCCCGCGGCCGCTTGCAAGCTTTACTGGACCCCAGCGCCGAACTGCGACCGCAGCAATCGGACTATACAGCGGGCATAACGCCTGGATTTTCCCCACGCGACGATTTGGATACTCCCAACGTTGTCCTTGCCGAAGCTGGAACAGGAATCGGTAAAACACTTGGCTACATAGCGCCGACAAGCTTGTGGGCCGAGCGCAATCAGGGGGCCGTGTGGATTTCAACCTACACCAAAAATTTGCAGCGCCAGATTGATCAGGAACTGGACAAGCTTTACCCGGACCCCAGCGAAAAAGCCCGTAAGGCAGTAGTCCGCAAAGGCCGGGAAAACTATTTGTGCCTGCTAAATTTCGAAGAAGCCGTAGGCCGCACACGCGCGACCGACAGCACCGTTGCCCTCGCGTTACTCGCCCGCTGGGCCCGTCACAGCCGCGACGGCGATATGGTGGGCGGCGATTTTCCAGCCTGGCTCGAAAGCCTAAGCGGCAGCACGCGCCTGGGCGGTCTTACCGACCGGCGCGGCGAATGCATTTACTCGGCGTGTGCTCATTACCGCAAATGCTTTATAGAGCGCGCCGTACGTCGGGCACGTAAAGCCGATATCGTGGTTGCCAATCATGCCTTGGTCATGACCCAAGCCGTGGCCCGCGCACGCGACCTAGAAGAAGGTGCCGAGCGCGCGGATCTGCCCACCCACTATGTTTTCGACGAAGGTCATCATGTTTTCGACGCCGCCGACAGTGCTTTTTCAGCATGTCTAAGCGGCCAGGAAACCGCCGAACTGCGACGCTGGATCCGAGGGCCTGAAGGACGGCGGGCGCGCCGGGGGCGGGGCATCCAAAAGCGCATCGGTGATTTGATCGCTGGTGATGGGGATGCGGAAGCCGCCCTAAATCAAGCGACTTCGGCGGCCGCGAAATTGCCCGGCGACGGATGGCTCACGCGTGTCGCCGGTGACGGCAGTCCGACCGGACCCGCCGAACATTTTTTGCGCGCGGTCCGTGATCTGGTGGTGGCACGTAATCCGGATGAAAGCTCCTTTTACGGTCTCGAAGCCGCCAACACTGAACCGCCTGATAATTTAATCGATGCTGCGGATCTGTTGAATGACGCACTCCTCGCGCTCGTAAAACCTCTGGGTGACCTTGCGAAAGCGCTTCACAAGAAACTGAACGACGAATCGGTTCAATTGGACACAGCAACCCGGGGCCGGATCGAAGCGGTGGCACGCAGTTTGCGAAAGCGCATCGAGTTTGGCGTCACGCCCTGGCGCGATATGCTCGCTGACCTAGGCGACGCAACCCCGGAAGCCTTTGTCGACTGGTTTTCGGTCGAACGGCGTGCGGGCCGTGAAATCGACGTCGGATTTCACCGCCACTGGATCGATCCGACCCAGCCGTTTACGACCGCCGTGCTGGATCAAAGCCACGGGGCGGTTATCACGTCGGCCACATTACGTGATCACAGTCCGGACGCAGATGATGACTGGGCCAGTGCCGAAGTGCGTACCGGCGCTCTACACCTAGTGAAACCACCGGTACGCCTTGCGATACCGTCTCCCTTCGATTATGGCGCGCAGACGCGGGTGCTGGTGGTAACCGACGTGCGCGGGGCCAACTCAGATCAACTGGCGGCGGCTTACCGCGAATTGTTTCAAGCCGCTGGCGGCGGGGCGCTTGGTTTGTTTACGTCGATCGCCCGGCTGCGTGCAGTCCATGAGCGTATCGTGGCTCCTTTGGATGACCTCGGCTTGCCGCTTTACGCCCAACATGTAGACGCCATGGATACAGGCACCCTGGTTGACATTTTTCGGGCCGAGACCGGCTCCTGCCTTTTGGGCACGGACGCGGTTCGGGACGGTGTGGATGTGCCGGGACGGTCTTTGCGGCTCATTGTCTACGACCGTGTGCCTTGGCCACGTCCGGATTTGCTGCATCGGGCCCGAAAAAAGGCATTCGGCAGCCGCGCCTATGACGACATGCTGACCCGGCTGCGACTCAAACAAGCTTTTGGCCGCCTGCTTCGGCGCGCGGACGACCGGGGCGTGTTTATAATGCTGGATTCGCGAATGCCATCACGGTTGGCAACTGCGTTTCCCGAAGGTGTCACTCTTGAACGTGTGGGATTGGCGGAAGCAATAGCGGAAACGTCTGCTTTCTGCGCCGACAGTAGGAACATTTAGAACCCGATTGGGCCAAATCGACAATAAGGTTCTGCCTTGCCCCCCAACTCCCGATCCCCTATGGTCCCGCTTCCCAGCCGGTACTACCGAGTACCTCACCTTGGGCAACCATTAGAGAGCTAAAATGAGCCAGACTGTTTCGCCCCAAACCGCACTGATTTATTTGATGGTCACAACTTCGGCCGCCGATGCCGACATGACTGACCGTGAACTGATGACCATGGGTGACATGGTCCGCATGTTACCCGTGTTTAAAGACTTCGATGCCGAAAGCATCGTTTCCATGGCAGAAGAATGCGCCGCCATTCTGGATACGGACGACGGGTTGGACCAGGTTTTGGATGTGATCGCCGACAGCCTGCCAGCACGCTTGCATGAAACCGCCTACGCAATTTGCTGCGATATCGTCGCGGCTGACGGTAATGCCGACCAGGAAGAATTGCGCATTCTTGAAATGGTTCGTCACCGGTTGGAAGTTGATCGTCTGGCAGCCGCTGGCATTGAACGCGGCGCCCGCGCGCGTCACACGACGCTCTGAACTTCGTTCAATCTAACCCGGTCATAAATTCAACAATACCGGCTATTGCCTGATCCCAATTTTGATCCTGAGTTCGGCCCGATTTCTTGCGCGGCTTGAAGTCATGATCACCGTCCCCAAGCCATAAGAAGCGGATGGCCTTACTGAGATCGTATTTGGCCACTTGCTCTTGCGTGCCGAACGGATCCCGGGAGCCCTGAATGACCAGGGTCTTAGTCGTCATCGCCTTCAGATGCTCGGTCCGCTGTTTTTCTGGCTTGCCCGGCGGATGAAAGGGGTAACCGAGGCAAACGACGCCCGCGACCTGCGCACTAGTTTCCGCCGCCGCCGCGGCCGCCATCGATGCAATTCGTCCACCCATGGATTTGCCGCCGATCACTAATTGTTCGGCCGGGCCAAGGGCATCTATCACACGGGTCCACGTTTCGAGCAGTACCGGTGGACGATCAGGCCCCCGCTTTCTTCCGTCAACACGTCGGCCCGCCATATAGGGAAACTCAAAGCGTGCGACCCTTATCCCTTTGGCGCCCAAGGTCCCTGCAAAAGAAGTCATGAATGGGCTATCCATGGGGGCCCCCGCCCCATGGGCAAGTACTAGGGTAAGGGGGGATTGCCTGCCGTCACCCTTACTCGGGCCATCAAAAAGGAAATCTGGGCCTAAATCGCTCACATTTTCTCCAACCGTTCAATTTTCCACACGCCGCAAGACCCTGTATAACATTGCCCGCGTCTCAAAAAATGCGCTCAGATACACAGGAAATATCGGAAACTAGTTTATGTCACCCGCTTCCCCCAGTTATGTGATCAAGCTGTCTTGCCCCGATGGAATGGGGATCGTCGCCGGGGTGTCGGGTTTTTTAGCCGAGCAGGATTGCAATATCACCGAATCGTCCCATTTCAGCGACGAAATCACTGAGCGCTTTTTCATGCGCACGGAATTTGCCCCTGGCAGCGGCACGCCGGCACTTGAGCATTTGGAAGCTACGTTTTCGGCCATCGGCAGCCGTTTCAAAATGGATTGGGAAATTCACGACCAATCGAGTGCCCACCGCGTCATGATTTTGGTCTCCAAGATTGATCACTGCTTGAACGACCTTCTGTACCGCTACCGGACCGGAAAGATCGCCATGGAAATTCCGGCGATTGTGTCGAACCATCCAGATTTAAAGCCGTTAGCCGACTTTCACAGCATTCCATTTCACCATTTGCCGGTGACTTCAGACACTAAGCCCGAGCAGGAAGCCAAACTGATGGAGTTGGTCGAAGAAACCGGTACTGAACTGGTGGTTCTCGCGCGCTATATGCAGGTTCTGACCGACAATTTTTGCAGCAAGTTAGCCGGTAGAATAATCAACATTCATCACTCGTTCCTGCCCAGCTTTAAGGGCGCCAAACCCTATCACCAGGCCCACGAAAAAGGCGTGAAACTTATCGGCGCCACAGCCCATTACGTGACCCCAGCTTTGGACGAGGGCCCGATCATCGAGCAGGACACGGTGCGGGTCAGTCATGTGCGAACACCTGAACAAATGGTTGAGCTGGGCAGCAACATTGAAAATATGGTGCTTGCGCGCGCGGTCTCCTACCATCTGGATCACCGGGTGTTGTTAAACGGGACCAAAACAGTGGTGTTTGCATGATTCGAAATTTGCCTAAGTTCCTGCTGGTCTCTTTAGGGCTGCTTACCTTGGCTGTTTCGCCTGCCGTGGCGGGCGACGCACCAAATGTCCGTGTTGGTGTTCTTAGTTTCGGCACCGTCAATTGGGAAATGGACGTCATCGCCCATCACGGCTTGGACAAAGCAAATGGCTTTTCCCTGACCGTCCTGCCCTATGCATCAAACCAGGCCAATCAAGTGGCCCTACAAGCCAAGGAAGCCAACGTTATTGTCGCCGACTGGTTACTGGCGGCGCGATTGCAGGCAAGTGGCGCCGATATGACGTTTGTGCCTTATTCGACGTCCATAGGTTCGTTGATGGTTTCGGAGGGCGCGGAGATCAACAATCTGAACGATCTAAAAGGTAAGCGGGTTGGGGTTGCTGGTGGTCCGCTCGATAAAAGCTGGCTGTTGTTGCGCGCAGACGCGAAGGCAAATTTGGGTTTCGATTTGGCGGACGAAGTAGAGACCGTTTTTGGCGCCCCGCCACTCTTGAACGAAGAACTGAAAGCCGGGCGCCTGGATGCGGTGCTAACCTATTGGCATTATGCAGCCAAGCTGCAGGTTAAGGGCATGCGCCGGCTGATATCTGTAGCTGATGTGGCCCGCAATTTGGGCGACGGGGCGGTCATGCCGTCGCTCGGCTTCGTGTTCTCCAGCGCCTGGGGCAAATCAAATCCCGAAGCAATTAGCGGACTGATCGCAGCATCGCGGGCGGCCAAAAAAATTATGGCCACGTCCGACCCGGAATGGAAGCGGCTGGAGCCGTTATTAAAAGCCAAAAACCAGGCGACCCGTGACGCCTTGCGGGATGGCTTCCGCGAGGGCATCCCAGAACATTGGGGGCCGACCGAACGGCAAGGGGCGGCTAAAGCCTTTGAAGTCATGCGCGAGGTTGGCGGAGATACGTTTACCGGGCGCGTGCCGTCACTGCCAGCCGAAAC
>Ga0315336_1006990_pt1 | contig 11154 bp, 6 predicted proteins | sample ASW5metaG_FD_204512 | JGI IMG/M metagenome (GOLD analysis project Ga0315336, IMG submission 204512) | Ammonia-oxidizing marine archaeal communities from Monterey Bay, California, United States - ASW #5 | ecosystem: Environmental > Aquatic > Marine > Intertidal zone | place: USA: California... | reverse complement strand
GCCGAACAGCCCTTGCCCGCCGCCTTGCCCGCCGCCGCCAAAGCCGCCGCCGCCGTTAACGCCGCCACCAGCCGTTGCCCCCGTGGCACCGCCTCCACTGCCGGTAAATTGCACGACGAGGTCACCGACGGGATAGACGCGTGTCGAAAGTTTTTGGCGTGCCTTCTCCTTTGTGGTGATCTTCATGACCTCATCTTCGATCACGTAGGTCAGATTCAGATCGTCAAGAATCAGTCTCAACACGCTGCGAAATGATATCCCCGCCACTTCGAGATTGATGGGTTCCTCAAGCGAGATTCCCTCTTGTTCAAATTCGATCCGGTCGGGAATAATCGTAATATTCTTTTCGTCCGCTAAGAACTGGAGTACGGTTTCGAGCGGGTCGTCGATGTACTCCGCTCGCGGTACTGTTTCGCTCAATGCGGCGCGAATTCGTCTCTCGGCCTCGGTCTCCTTCTTCAGATCCACCGACTTCCACTTTTCCCGCCGTTCCGACAGCGCACGCCAGATTTCCGGCGGCGGATAACGGACCGGAGGTTCATCCGGGAACGGAACATGTGATAATTCGACCTGATAAAGCGTCTCTAGGAATCGGTCCGCTCGAAGAGCCCGCAAGCGGTTCGCTTTTCTGAGCTGGCCGGCCCCCTCGGCCCAGTAGAACGCAGCTACCACCACGGCGTTTCCGGGGCTATGGTTCCATGCCACTTCTGCGACCGACTCCGCCTCTTCGAAAGCTTCATCGTCGCCGTGAAAGGCTTCGACCATCAAGCCGCGCGCTTTTGCAATCAACTGCTCCATGATTTCGTCATCGCGCGACAATTGGGTGACGAGCCGACGCTTGGCTTCACTGTGCGCGAGACGCTCCTCTTCATTGAGTTTTCGAAGCGTAAGCACGTCTTCCCGGGCGAGAAGATTTTCAAGCTCCATCCGAACCCGACGAATCAGCCCGTCTCGCAGATCGGGATCGATGTCATCTGCCACCTTAAGAGCCCCGAGTTGCTGCTTAAGAATCTCGCGCGACGCCTGAAACTCGACATCGCCGATCTCTCGAGCGAGTTCGACCGTCTGTTCGACCTCGTTCTGCAGCTGCTGGCCCTTGACCTTCTGCCGACTCAATTCCAAGCGAATCATATCTTCGTCGGGTGGGTTATCGCGGCCTCTGTTTTCGGGTGCCTGAGGATTGTCGGCCGGAGGAGGCGCGTCCTCGTCAGCCTGTGCCAGCGCACGCACGTTGTTGACGGCTCCAAGAATGACTTCGGCACCGACATTTCCGGGATCGGCGTGGCTAACGGCAAATGCAATTTTTTCGGCCTGTTTCAATTGTCGCTGGGCGACAGCACGCTCGCCGACGGCCACCATGCGGTCGACCTCGCCGTCAAATCGGCGCTGAGCTTCACGCAGCAGCGGCATTCCCGCGTAAGCAACGCTAAATCCGTCGAGGTCGACAGCTTCCCGCCAAGCGCGGCCAAGAACGCTGTACTCCTGTTGAACATCCTTCACCGACACATCCCAAGTCAGAGTTACCTGCTGACCGGCGCGTTCGCCAGACGCACGGATGGTTGCATCGCGGTGCAACGTGCCTTGAGCGAGGAAAACGGTTTTGCGATCACTTCGCAATGGCAATGGAGTTTGCGGTACGAGTGACATCTCGGCGGGATGCACGGTGATCTGCGTGGGATAGAAGATCGGCGCATCAACGGCTTTCGCCAGTCGTTGTCCCACATTCGCAGGATCATCGGCTTGTTCGTCGGCGTGATCGAAAAGGACCACGCCGCCAGTCTGCTGCCCGAGAATTCCAAGTAGCTGCAAATCGACGCGCGGACCGACCGCGTAGCTGTGTACGGCAATTCGGTCGCCTCGCAATTGTTCAACCAACAATCGTAGTTCGTCACGCTGAACAAGGTTGGCTGTGCTCATGCCGTCGCCGATATACAGAATCGATCCACCATGAGATTCTTCGAGGCGACGCGAGGCGAATTCGAGCCCGGCCTTCAAATTCGTAGCGCCCAACGGCGCGCGTTGTTCTAGTTTCTGCAGCGCATTCGTAACGGCTCGGTCGTTCGCTGGAACGAATTCGACCATGAGCGGATGTGGGACAACGTCCAGCGCGACTAGTGAAACACGATCACCAGTGGCAAGAGAACCAAGGAACGATCGTAGTACGGCGAACGCATGAGCGCGATGCTCGCCAACCTGGCTTGCGGATGTGTCGATCAGCACAACATGATCGCGCGGCTGCGCGGTCTCACTTTGCGGCGAATCGGTCTCAATCGCGATGGCGAATATCTCGTCTGTCGGCGATGCCGAATGACGGAGGACCGTCGCGGCCAGATGCGCGTCCGCTGCTGGGGTGTTGTCACCGGCTAAGCAGACAGCCGCAAAAGTCATGAACGAACAAACGCAAAGGTTCGAACAGCGAGTCATTTCAGGATCCCCAATGTGGGTTGGCATTGCCCGAACGTCCTCGAACCATCAGGTCGATGACGTCCGAAGAAAGGGCTCAGTGTCAGGTCGGGAAAACGAGCGTAACCCTAGTCTCCCTTTGATTCTACATCTGCTCTTGGACCGCTTAATACCGAAAACCCCCTCATTTTACCGAATTCTCCAAAATTCTCACGCGATTCAGGAGAAATCGGAAATCGACCAGGCCTAATGAGTTGCCGTTGGGTCACGGTCGCTTCGATCGTTTTGGGTTATGACACCTCACCCGAATAGGCCAATTCTCCTCAATTTGCCGACGGCGGCGACCCGATGAACGACAGGGAGCCATCGGGGAGTTTGCATGCTCGTGCACCGGATCTATTATGGATGTGTGTCTATCGTTCTCGCCGCGACGGGGCTGGCCTGGCTGATCGACGAAGATGGCCGCGCCCCTCGGCACACTGGTGATTTGATCCCGGATCGCTACTATTCGATTCATTCGACCGGCGAGCGAAGCACCCTCAAGCTCGAATTCACGCCGACCACGCGGTACCTGCTCATCGCCAGCAGCCTCGGCGATGCTGGCCGGTCGCACGCGCTGACGCTCACAGCCCGGCATTTCGACGGTCGCCCCTCATTTCGAGGTGCTCGACTCAGACCATGGGAACCGACGAACGCATTCCCGATCCAGCCGATTCACGACGACTCACGTCTCAGTATCAACGTCGGTTCGTCATCTTCTGAGACAACGGACAAGTCGGTCGCCGGTCAAACCTATCCTATTCCTACTCGCCGTTCATTTCATCTGCACGTGACCGACGGTGATCTCAACGATCCTCGACAGTATACGCGAGTTCAGGCTCGCATGGTCGCCGAAGGTCGAGACGTGCGCATCTATCTTGATGAACAACAATCGATCGCGGAACTCGACGCCGGTGTACTCGACGAACTCGTATTTGTGATGGACAACGACATCATTCCGGACTGCGCCACAACATTGGGGACGTACCGTGACGTCGACGGCGATAGAAAGTTCACGCTGCTCATGAGCCCGTGGCTCGATCGATTACAAGGTGGGGGCACGTCCCTCGGAGGATTCGTCCGAGGTGACGATTTTCAACTCGACGTCGAACCGCCGTTCGGAAACCGGTGTGACATGCTCTACCTGAATTCGAACGTGCGTCCGGGAGCGAATCTGAAAACGCTGCTGGCACACGAGTACGCGCACGCCGTTTGTTTTAGCGAACGCCTGTCGCAGCACAAAAATCGCCGCCGGCTTCCCGACGAGGAGGACTGGCTGAACGAAGCCATCGCCCACCTCTCTGAGAATCTTCACGGTGCCGGATGGAGCAACATTGATCACCGTGTGAGCTGCTTTCTGACGTCACCTGAATCATATCCGTTGGTCGTTGCCGACTACTATCGTTCCGGCTTGTGGCGCGATCACGGCTGCCGCGGCGCGACCTATCTGTTTCTTCGATGGTGCGTCGACCAATTCGGTGAGGGGTTGCTCCGGAAACTCGTTCATTCACGCGTAACAGGTCGGCAGGGACTAGAGCAAGCCACCGGTGTCCCGTTTACCGAGCTCTACCGGCGTTGGACGATCGCACTGTTCGAGTCGGGACGAGTCGTCGAAACGCGACAGATCCAGGCAGCAGGTCATGACCCAGGAGAACGGCGTCTGCCGCCGCGTTTACCGACTTCTGTTCCCGGTCATCAGATCAGCCAAGGCTGGACGGAAACGGCCGTTGCGCATGGCTCAGTACGCAATAGCGAAAAGGGAACGCTCTACGATCCGGCCCCGGACGGACGATACCGCTCGTTGGATCTGCGAGGCGAACTCGCGAATTGGGGTCTGGCCGGTCCGCGTGTCAGTCCCTGGGACGTCGATGAAAATTCTCGATCCATATCGATCAAGGGCACGTCGACAAAGTTCATCGAACTGACCGCATCAGGGCAACAAGGGCTCAGGAAGATTACTATCAGCGGCCAGCGCGGTTCGCGGCTGCAACTGACATTGTTGAGACTGCCCGACGATGCCTTGGAAATCGACGTCGTTGCCCGGTGGTCAACAACAGATGGGTCACCCGGTGTGCGTCACGCAAGCGGTGACCATTCGGCAACGTCCATCGTGCGCGCAGACATCATCGCGCCTCCCAAATCGCAATGGGAGATCGAGCACATCACGTGCGAAAGGCACGGCAAGCCGACTCGGCAGGTGTACTGTTTTAGAGGAAAGAATCTCGCCGCTCGACGGCGCAATCAGTTTTCCACCGACACGGACCAGACAACGGCATTCGACCTTCCCGTTCCGGAAGCTCAAACGGCGCCCGCTGGTTGGCTTCTCAAAGTCGTCGCGCGCGACAAGCGCGGGCGACGCGCCGTTGGCTGGGCCGACTTGAAAGCGTTCCAAGGGAAACCGATTCGGACGGCTGGATCGCCAAACGCCGAGCATCGGTAGTGCCGTGTCCAGAGCCCCCGTTTCGGGTTGCCGAATGGACAATTCCGCGCGAAGCTCAACGCGCCGCATGCTTCCCGGAGCCTGCCTTAGCCAATCACGATCGGTTAATATCGCAATGGAATGTCGAGGTCACGTGGTCGCCTCGCGCCAATGGCACTCGCCGATCGACTAAACTGCGAATCGAGAGCGCGCCCCACGAAACTGTAGCGACTCAAATGCTCGTCTTTCAGCCTAAATCGCGTGTGAAGCCGCTACAACAAAACTAGACATTGTCCAATCCTATTCGGCCGCGATCCAATCGGGACGTCTGGTCTATTTGCTCGCGTCACCCGCCGTCTCGTCGGCCGCCCGCTGCGCGAACAGGCTTTTGAGCCGTGAGACGGGGTACATTTGGACGAGCTTGCCGTTGTAGGTCAACAGGCCGTCGCCGTCTCTGTCGAGTTTCTTAGCGACGTCGTCGACGGCGAGACCAGCGTACAGACCGGCAAACGTTTCCGGATCGACACCCAGACCGCTGTCCAGATCGCTGATCGCGTTGACACCACCGACACTAATGGCAAATGCATTCATGCCCTCGATCGCGGCCACGTAGCGGTTGTCCCGCTGAAGTGCCACCAAGGCCGAGTCCGCGGCTGTGCGCAGTTCCGCCATACTCTGTTTGGTGTCGTCAGAGAGTGAATCCGCATCATTTTGTGCTTGTACCGCATTCGGCGCCACCGCCGTGCAAACGCCGACAATGTATCCGATTCCGACCAAACCCAGCGCCAAACATGTACGACTAAGCATCCGCATGTGCTTTTCCTCAGTTCAGTGGTAAGCCTCAACATCATTTTGGCAGCGCGGCACTTCAGCACCGACTCCCGACATGCCGCGTTCGAACTTCGATAACTCAATGGTGGCGGTCTTCTCACCGCGATGCAAGGGCAGATTCTCATTCAACCGCCAAACACCACCCTAGATTTCAATTTCCTCGCGGCAGCAAGGACGTTGTGGTGCCCTGGACAGGCTTCTCCAAACGGGCTCGTGCCGTCGCCGCGCTGGCGAAGAAAAACGAAGACGCTTGGTCGATGCCCTGACGCCGCTGAATTCGCGGTGGCTGGTTCTGGCGCGTGACTGTCGGCTGATGCAGCGAGCAAAAGCGCGGCTACCGAAACGGTAGAGTCTCAGACGCTTGAAGGTTAGCTTCAAAGGCGTCTGAAGCCCTTGCGGCGCAACAAGTCATATCTTAGACGACGATGCGGTCCATGTGGCTGAGCAGTCGATCGAGTATGCCACGCGCGGATTCAACGTCGTTCGTCCGGCAAGCGTCTTCCAACTGTGCAGCCAGATCACTTAAGTCACCGAATCCATAACCTCCGCCGGACCCTCGCAGATCATAGGCCTGAGTGCGGAGCGCGTCCATCCGTCCCGACGAGAGCGTCTGCTCGAGGTCTTGCCTGATTTGGGAGATCGAGCCAACAAACGTCTCCAACAACACCTCAAAGTCAGGATCATTCGTGAATTTCGAGCGGATGGGGTCGAGATTCGTAGCCTGTTCAACGTGACCCATAATCGGTCTCCTCATCGACAAGAAGCATTGCCTAGGAGATCCTAATAGCACGCACGTTGATCGCCTGCACGCCGTCGCGCGACGAACATCGCGTATTCATACCGATCGGCCGTCGCGTGACACCACATGGAGAACCTTTGCGGATCACTCAATATCGTCCAACAATGACGGTCGCGCCGATAATAGAGATGGGCGACGTAGAACGGTAGCCGCCGCGCGTCTTCACGGCACACATGCGACGAAGTGGCGATCAGACCGGCTGCGATAAGCCTCGGCGTGGAACATGCACGGTCCCTCCGGGCCGATGTCGGGACGTTTCGACGCGATGAAAAAACAACGACGATCACGTCAGGCGGCAATGCGATCATACGCGTCCGCCCGATCTTTTTTGGATTGGCCGGAATCGTCGACAGCCTGCACACGCAACTCAGGTGCAGAAGGTTGGGAATGGCTCGTTCGCGATCGGAATCGTCCGACGTAGTAGCTCAGAGACATTGCCGTACCGGAAAGAATGAGTGCGCCAGCGCATCCCAGAAGGGCGATCTGATCATCGGTAAGGTGAGAGAGCATGTCCATGTTCAATGAGCCTCTGTCGGTGTCGGTCCAAGCAAATGACGGTGCGCTGGCCGCTGCACTCAGTCCGCCCCAAGGAAGATCGCTGGATACAACCGCGATGGTCCAACAAGTACGCAAGTCACGAAATCACCGTTAGGCACCTCGAAAAAGATCCATCGCGCATTGGTAGTTTCGGCCACCGCCACTCGCGGCCTTGATTCCGAAATTGCCGAATGACGGGCAGGCAGCCTCCAACGCAATCCCAATGACCTCAACGGCCGGTTGTAGCGCCCTTTGACATATGCCCGGACGTCTCGACCAGCGGCCGAAAGTAACGAGAGCCTGGGGTGCATGGGCAATATGGTGAGCTTCCGTGCCAGTATCTCAGTGCCCAGAGATTCCGCCAAAGATCAATGCTGTGTCGTCCAGCCGTCAACAAGAATTCGGATAATGATCACACTTCGACCTGACAGAGAATCGGGGCCTGGAACTGCCCTTGACGTTCCGAACGGATTGGCCCTATATCGGCCTGCTGAAGCGGTTTATGCCCCGGACTTGTTGGCTATTGGCGGTAGGGCGAATTCCGATTGTGAAGTCGGACCTGTAGCGGTCTAATTTGAGCGTCAACGCGGACCGAGGGCCGTTTCCGTTACCAATTCATGCCGCGTGGATTCCCGACCGCTTTCGGAATGACAATGAAGCTTCTCCAGCGATACGTCCTTGTGGAACTCCTGAAGGTGTTTTTCTTCCTTCTGAGCGCCCTGACTGTGCTGCTGGTATTCGTCGGCGTGTTCCGTGAAGCCAGCGCGAGCGGCCTGGGACCGTCTCAGGCCATGAAAATCATGCCGTACGTCGCGCCAAGTATGCTGCCATTCACAATTCCCGCCACTCTGCTACTGACTGTGTGCCTGGTCTACGGACGGATGGCGGGTGACCAAGAGATCACAGCCGCCAAAGCTGCGGGCATCAACGTGACGGCCATGTTGTGGCCCTCGATCATTCTAGGAATCACGCTCAGTTTCGGATCGTTCGCGCTGACCGACCGCGTAATTCCCTGGGCCATGGGAAACATCAAGCGAATTGTCACCGCGGCCATGGAAGACATTTTTCTGGACGTGTTGCGCTCGCAACACACGATGAAAATCAAAGATCATGGGCTCGAGATTTCGGTGATGGGTGTTCATGGCAGAAGGCTCGTCCGTCCAGTGATCCAGTACACGCCGGCAGGGCGCAGCACCATCACAGTCCAGGCTCAGGAAGCGACGATCGAATTTGATTTGGATGAACAGGTCGCGCATTTGCATCTCGTGCGAGCCTTCATGGACCTGCCTGGCCAGACAAGCGACTATCATGAAAGGATCGACCGGACGATACCGCTGCCATTCAAGGACGACGAAACGAACCCAAGGCACATGACCGTCATCGAGCTGAATCGGGATGTCAAAAGACGTTCAGATGAACTCAAAAGGCGAAGGCAACGGCGAGACATCAACACCGCCGGAGCGCTGCTGTTGGGTGAGTTCGACGAACTCGTGGCGGGAGAGAGCGGATCGTACGAACACCAATATGTTTATGACCGGGAAGATCTTGCCAAGGGGCGAACGCAGATTCACTCCCGCTATGCGCTGGCGTCGAGCTGCTTCTTTTTTGCCCTCATGGGCGGGCCAATCGCCATTTTACAAGCACGGCGGCAGTTCCTCACCAGTTTTTTCATGTGCTTCATGCCGATCTTGATTCTCTACTACCCGCTTGTCTTGCTGATGATCAACCTCTCGAAGCTGGACATTGTCAGTCCGGTTTGGTCGGTTTGGGTGGGGAATGCCATTCTACTCGCGGTCGGCGTCAAGGTGATCACGAAGGTACGCCAGCACTAGAGCGCATTCGACATAAGTGTAGCGGGTTCTGGCGGCGTAGAGACGATATCCAAAGACAAAAAACGTCCGATAGCCGCCACAGTTATCCCGAACGGGATCTAGAGCGGCCGGTCTGACGTGATTCTCTTCACGATTCCCGCTGGGACGCTTCCCCCTGAGGCAAATCTGGCTTAGAGTAGGTCACCGCGTACTTGGGCCTCGCCGAAGGCTGACGTTGCCTGGGTTCGATCGGTTGAGGGCTGATGTCGGTTGCTGGTATGCCATCGCTGCTGACCGCTCGACTGCTTCCTCAGGAACGCTACACCGTCTAGATATTTCGCTCCGAGTGAGCGGTCCGTTGGAGAATTCAAATGAGGTTGACGACACTGGTGATCGTTTCGTGTCTTGTTCTGTTGATGATTTCGTTTGCGCATGTCGCGGTGAACGCCGCGCCACCAAACGATGCCGCCGACACCGCCCCGACCGCTTCTGATGACGCTGACACGGATGCCAAAGCGGTTGAGGAAACCAAGGATCCCATCGCTGCCTGGAACGAGTTGCAGTCCCAGCGGATCGAACTTGGAAAAAAACTCAACGTCCTTCGAGCGGAGTTCGAGAAGGCCGATGACGACCGTAAACTTGAAATCCGAAAGGAATACACGGCCCTGATGACAACCTTCCAGAGTGAACTTCAGCCGAAGATGGTCAAACTTGCGCCGCGGGTTTACAAACTCGATCCAAAACAGGGTGACGCCGGGCAAATTGCGATGGAGATTGCCTTTCGAGAGAATCGCTATGCCGAATCTGCCAAGATCGCTGATGTTCTGATCGCCCAGGGCCGCAACGTCGATGCCATTCTGAGTGCCGCCGGCGCATCGCAGTATGCGATGCACAATTTTGAGCAGGCGGCGAAAATCTTTAACGAAGCCGAAAAGGCCGGCAAGCTCGACAAACGTGGCGGTCAGTTCAAGAAGGCGGCCAACGACTACATCGAGCTGTGGAAAAACGAGCAAGAGATACGCGAGCGCGAGGTGCAGGCAACCGGTGATCAGCAGCTCCCGCGCGTTGAACTGAAGACGAGTCGCGGCAACGTCGTGTTGGAGTTGTTCGAAAATGAAGCACCCAACGCCGTTGCCAACTTCATCACTTTGGTCGAGTCGGGCAAGTACGACGGCATCAAATTCCACCGCGTGCTTCCGAACTTTATGGCGCAGGGCGGGAACCTGAACACGCTCGACGATGACCCCGCGAACGACAACGACGGCTCTGGGTTTACAATCGAGTGCGAGTGTTATCGCGACGATGCCCGCAAGCACTTTCGCGGCACGCTCAGCATGGCGCACGCCGGCAAGAACACCGGAGGCGCGCAGTTCTTCCTCACGCACCTGCCCACATACTGGCTGAACGCCGGCCACTCGGCCAACCCGGGACACACGGTGTTCGGACGTGTCGCCGAAGGTCAGGAGACCGTCGACGCAATTAGCGTTGGCGACGCACTCAAATCAGCCAAGGTGCTCCGAAAGCGAAACCACGAATACAAGCCCGAGCGGAAGGTCGACAAGCCGGCCGAAGAAAATTCCGAATAGACACGGTTGCCCACGTGTGCCGGCCCGCCGCAGTTTTCAAGCCGGCGCCGCAAAGCGAGCAGCCCACGTTCTTTGCGGCCTGGGTCGCGAAATGCCTGGTTGACTCGGCTTGGCTCGCCGATAATAATTCTACTGAGTAACCGCTCGATCGGCCGGGGGCGATTGGATTCGACTGGATCATCGTCGGTTGAGGTGGCGTGCCGTGGTTGATCAGTTGGCCACGTAAAAAGCTGATCACAACATAATTGCCGAAAAGCAATTCAGTTTGGCTGCCTAACTACGGTAGTCCCGGCCTAGGAATCCCTGTCTGAGGAGTCCGACCGCCGGTCACAATTTCAGACTGGCACCGGGTCAACGCCCGCTACGCTCGGTGTGAGACACGTGGTGGACTGGCAACGAGAGGGCCTTGTGCGTTGAGCCTTCCGCTGTGAGATCAATCAACGAACTACGCACGTAGAGGCCGCAGCTAAGAGATCACAGGACGCGGGTTCGATTCCCGCCGCCTCCATTTCAATAACCACTTGCAATCATATGCAGGTGGTTATTCTTGTTGACTGACGACTTGAAACCCATTTCTTGGTCCATGCGGAATGCAAAATTGTTCGTTGTCTTGCGATTTGAAATGGGTAATCTGTAGCCATGAAGCGGAGGCGTTACACGGAAACACAAACTGCTTTTGCTTTGCGGAAGGCCGGGTTAGGGACTTCGATGAGCCGACGGCGTGTTTTG
>Ga0315336_1006989_pt1 | contig 11154 bp, 9 predicted proteins | sample ASW5metaG_FD_204512 | JGI IMG/M metagenome (GOLD analysis project Ga0315336, IMG submission 204512) | Ammonia-oxidizing marine archaeal communities from Monterey Bay, California, United States - ASW #5 | ecosystem: Environmental > Aquatic > Marine > Intertidal zone | place: USA: California... | reverse complement strand
CCGGCCCCCCCCATGCTTAGGACGAAATTCAATGCACGAAGGCGCGATGGAGCGTGCACTCGCGGCGTGGCGGCGTGCGATCGGCGAAGATAACGTGCTTACCGACGAGGATGCTGACCGCGCGTATGGAGGTTCGGCGACACCCCTCTTTCGCCGGAGCGCGGCACTGAAGGTCTCTAGCATCGATGATCTTTCCGAGATCGTACGAATCGCGTCTGAGTTTGCTGTTCCGCTCTATCCCATCAGCACGGGACGCAATTGGGGCTACGGAGGAGCAAGCCCGGTCCGTGACGGTTGTGTCATCGTCGATCTTGCTGGATTTGATAGGATTCTCGATTTCGATGCGGAGCTTGGGCTAGTCACGATACAGCCGGGCGTGACTCAGCAAAAGCTCAGAGCGTATCTTGATACGCATGCCCCCGAGTTCCTCGTCCCCGTCCATGGGGGCGGTCCGAATTGCAGCTTGCTGGGCAACGCGATTGAACGCGGCTACGGCATAACACCAATCGCGGACCACTTCGGCGCCGTAACCACAATCGAGGCAATTCTGCCTGATGGAACGATCTACCGTTCGGCCCTCGACGCCCTCGGCGGCGAGACGGTCGACAAAGCATTTAAGTGGGGAATTGGCCCCTACCTCGATGGACTTTTTACGCAATCCAATTTCGGCATCGTGACCAAGGCAACGATCGCGTTGGCGCGGACCCCGGAGCGCACTGAGGCGTTTTTCTTCTGGATCGAGCGTGATGCCGATCTCGAGCGTGCGGTCGCAGCAGTTCGCGATGTCGTACGCACCGCGGGCGGCGTCATTGAATCGATTAATCTGATGAACACGCGGCGGGTGCTGTCGATGATGGTCCCTTACCCGCGCGATCAGGTTCCGCACGGTTCCATCATTCCTGATGAACTGGTCGCCAATTTGGCGAGAGAGAACAAGGCTCCGGCGTGGATGGGGGTTGGCGCCATGTATGGAAACGCAAAACTCGTCAAGGCGACGCGCAAGGTCATCAAGGGCAAGCTGCGCCCCATCGCGCATCGGCTGGTGTTCACATCGCCGTCGTTCGTTCGCAGGCTGCGGCGAGTGCTGGAATGGTTGCGGTGGCGCAGCGTCGAACGGCTTGAAAGGGTCGTTGGCACAATCGACAAGAGCCTGGAACTGATGTCCGGCACACCCAGCGAAATCGCGTTGCCACTGGCATACTGGAAGTCGGACACGCCACCACCTGACGGTCAACCAATGAACCCAGCACGCGATGATTGCGGGCTCATCTGGTATTCGCCACTGGTGCCGATGAAACCCGACGCCGTACGCCGTTACGTCCAAATGGTCACACAAACCTGCATCGCGCATGGGATTGAGCCATTAATCACACTCACTAGCCTTTCGGAGCGATGTCTCGACAGTACCGTACCCATTCTTTTTGACCGTGCAGATTCTGACGACCTCACCCGCGCCCATCTGTGTTACGAGGCGTTGTTCCGGGGCGGACAGAAGATGGGGTGTATTCCGTACCGCGTCGGGATCAAGCATATGGAACTGGTCGTCGACCCCGCGGCGCCGGCGTGGCAGCTTTCGGCGAAGATCAAGGACGCGATCGACCCGCAAGGAATCATGTCGCCTGGACGCTACTCATCTGTGTAGAGCGCCGGTTTTGGACGACGATGTTTCCTACGCTTCCGCTCTCGCAAATCGGAACACGGCCACAGTGCTCGGAACACGGCCACAGTGCTCGGAACATGGCCACGGTGCATCGGTCTACCGCGGTGCGCGACGAGGAATGGCCGCGTGAGGCGGCGCAGCGCCGGTGCTGTGCGTGCGATTTGATAATTTCGAGCTCTCGCTCATCACAGCGGAATTCGCGGGTTCGATGAAAACGTCCACGGGGACCCCAATCACAAGCGCATCCGCGTTGGCGAGTCTGATCAAGATTTCACGAACCTTGACGTCGAAACGTTCCCCAGGTCGGTGATGGTGAAAACGTTTCGGTCCCATCGACGGCGCCAGCTCGACGATTGTCCCGGCATAGCGTTCGGCCGGCCCGCCATCGGCCACGACGAACGCAGATTGTCCCACGCTCAATGAGAGCGCGTCGAGTTCTTCGACATAGGCCCGCACGTGCATTTGCCTAGTATTACTCATTGTGATCAGAGGCTCTGAGCGGTTCGCCTCGATCAGCTCACCCGGTTCGGCTGTGACGCGCAGAATGACTCCGTTGCCGGGAGCGCGGAGTGTTGCCTTATCGAGCATCTCTTCGGCTTGCAAGACCGTCGCTTCTGCCAGACGAATTTGTACATCGGCGATCTTGATGTCATCATTGCGCGCGGGAGCTTCAATTTCGGCCAACCGGGCTTCATTGGCGCGGGACTCAGCTTCGGCCAGACGCCAGTTGTAGTGATAGTTGTCCACTTCTTCTTGAGAAATCGCGTTGTGTTTTCCTAACTGCATCGCCCGTCGCAGATTGGTCTCGGCCTGCTCGACCCGGATCCTCGAGCGCGCCACTTCGATTCGCGTGACCGTCCGGGTCTCCGCCCGGGCTCCATTGACGAGCCGTTCCCGTTCGGCGTGGGCCAGTGCAAGCGCTGCGGTGACTGCCGCTAGCTTATGTCTCAAAACAGTCGCGTCGAGACGTGCGAGCACATCTCCTTTCCTCACGCGACCACCTTCGTAAACTACGACCGGAACAAGTCGCCCTTCGATCTCAAAATCGAGTGCTACCTCGCGGTCAGATCCCTCGACGACGCCACCGGCGAAGATTAACCGTGATCCGTTGGCAGACGACTGGCTGGCCGTCGACGCCGCCGGGTCCATGTCCGATTCGATGCGCAGCAGCAATCCATTCAAATCAGAATTGATAAACACAAATCCGGTACCGATCACCGTCGGAATGAGCAGAAGCGTCATCCATTTCACGGCGACTCCTCCTTTGTATTCCTCTAGTACCTCAGGTCATTTGAAAACGTGCGTCGCGTGACCGGAAATCGAGTCAGAAAGTGCCTGCTCTTTCTGACGTACCATGAAATCGCAACTGCCAAAATCAAGTGGCGTGGGCCACTAGGCGGCCCCCGAGCCGACAAGTTCTGACGCTTTGTTTCCTCCGGCATGATTCGACGACTGCGACATCGTCCCCTGGTCGATCCGGCCGTCGACGAGGGTTAGGGTGCGATCGGCCATGGAAAAAATACGATTGTCGTGCGTGACGACGACTACCGTTTTGTTCAGACGACCGCACAGGTCCTTCAAGATGCGCATGGCGGACTGGCCGGTTTCCCCGTCAAGTGCTGCGGTCGGCTCATCGGCCAGGATCAGATGCGGATCACCCGCCAGAGCACGTGCCAGCGCGACGCGTTGACGTTGCCCCATGCTGAGTTGCGAGATCCGGTGGTACGCGCGGTCGGCCAAACCAACCATGTCGAGTAATTCGAGCGACTTCTGTTTTCCTTTGCAGCCTGCGATCCCGAGCAGATCGAAGGCAACGCGCACGTTTTCCCAGGCGCGTAGCGCAGTAAACAGATGAAACCGCTGAAAGACGAATCCGATCTGCTCTCGCCGAAAGCGGACCAGTTCCTGGGTCCGCAGGCCGGTGAGGTCTTGTCCCAGTATACTGACGCGTCCTTCATCGGCTGTGAGCACACAACCGAGGACCGACAGCAGCGTCGTTTTCCCGCTGCCGGATGGACCGACCAGGAATACGCATTCCCCCTGCGAGACCTCAAGATCAATTCCGCGCAGCACGGGAGTAACCACCGAACCGCTCCGGTACGATAGTTTTACACCGTCGGTCTGAATCACGGGGCTGGCCATAGGGATTGCCTTTTATCCTTGCAACACTATCGCCGGATCCACACTACGAATCCGGAGCAACGGGAGTAAAGTGGCTACAACGCTGATACCAAAGACTAGAACGATGCCACCGCCGAGCAATTGAGTGGGGATTTCAATCGGAGCGATCGCGGATGAAAAGTAAAGCTGGATGAGTAGAACCAACGCAACTCCGATTACCGATCCAACCAGCGCGATCAGCAGAGCCTGTGACACGACCACAATTGCCAGCTGGCGACCGTCCGCACCGATGGCCTTGAGCGTCGCGTAGTCGGTCAGGTGGTCAAGTGCTGACGCGTAGAGACTTTGGGCTACCATCAACAAGCCCACAAACAGTCCCAACAAGGTCGATGCACCAAAGCTGATTCCGATTCCAGTCCGCCCCAGCCAGTACTCTTGAGAAAGCTTGCCCAGTCCGTCAGACGTATACACGTCCATTTCGGGGAGTTGCTTTCCGATAGCAGCACTCAATTGCTGGAGATCCGTGTCCGGCTCGGCACGCACAAGGAAATACGAGCAGTAGCCATCGGGAGTTCCACAGAGACGACGGGCCGTATCAATCGTCGTGAGAAGATAGGGCGTCGTCACGAATCCAAGCATTCCCCGGGTCTTGGCAACGACCCTGGCCCGTCGGCGATTGACTTCCAAGACGTCACCGGTTTGGGGGAACCCGAGCTTGTGGGCATCGAGCACATCCACGCTGACGGCATCGGGACGCAAGAGGTCTGACTGGGAACCTTCAGCAAAGTGCCAACCGGCCCCCAGCATGGTCTTCGGGTCGAAACCGATGACCCAGACGTCTTCGTAGCCCCCGCTAGGAAGCGTCGCCATTCCTTTGCCGACGATATACGGTTCGGCCTCCTTGACACCGGGCAGTCCCCGAATGCGATTAAGGCGAATCTCGGGAATGTCGTGCGCGAAATCAGCGTTCTCGACGAACCGATGAGCGACCCAGACGTCGGCACCACAGTGATCAGTGAGCAAGCTGGCTTTCCTGATCAGCCCAAAGTAGAGGCCGCCTTGAACGTTAACGAGAATTAGAGAAAACACGATACCGGCCAGGGCGATCAGTAGCTTGCCTCGGTCGGAATGCAGTGTTTTCAGGGCAAATGACACCATCCCTGATATCCTTCGAGACCTGTTTCGCCGTAAGCTCGATTATGCAGTCACTAGCAGATCCTGTTCGCAGACGTCCACCGTGTCGTCGCACACCTCTCTCTTGCCGTTTGTCATCACAAACGACTCCAATTTAGACTCCGGTAGGGGAACGCCAAATACTCTGTCGTAGCAGGGGGGACGCTCTCGGTCGGCCCGTGCAAAATCAAGACGACATGCAACCGCCGGCGCGTTTTGTAAGTCGGGATATTCTTTCAATCCCCCGATTTGCTCGAACCCCATCAACCTCTGATAGAACCATGCGTGCTTGGGATGCACGGCGATCAGTAACTGATCCATGCCGCTGGCCCTGGCAAATTGGGTCATCAGGCGGGTCAACTCGACAAAGATCGGCATGAACGTCCGCAAAGCGACATCCGTGACGGCCAAAGCACACACTTCGCCAACGTAAAGCCCGCGCACTCGTGCTTCCTTGACTTCGGCAGGATAAATACACTCCATCGGCAGGCCGAGCTGGGCGTCGCCAACGAGCGTCATTGTACAAATGACCCGACCAGCACGCATGGCGTTGAAAATGGTTGTGGTGGGTAACAGGTGATAATCCGTAGTTCGCAAGCGACTCGGATTCGGCTGAATGAGGCCCTTCGCAACGTAGTTGTCGTAGACCAGCCGAAATGCAGCATCTCGATCGGCGTTGTCCCGAGCAATGCTGTAATGAGCGCTGGAAGGCACTTCTTTGGGCAGACCCGCCCTAGTCGACTCGGGGTTGGCAATCATGGATGGAGTCCTTCAAGGGCACTAGCAGCTATCGCATGTGGACAACGAGCGGATACGATGAAGATGAATACGGGAAACACCGACATAACCACCACGTCCCCAACGGAGCAGGCTCGATTTTGCTCCCTTTAAACGAATAGCTCCTTTATTTGTGAAGCCTTGAGGTTTCTCCCAGCCGGATCGCTTTACGCGGATACTTCCAGCGAGAATCTTCTGAAAATGACGACGATGCCGAGAATCCGAACGCAAATGTTGAGACACCGCGGAAATATCAAAATAGACTCCCACGTCCTGTAGCCGGAGAAATGGCTCTCCATTGCTAAATTCATCGGACGTTCGGTGCGACCAGAAAACCTGAACCTACGAAAAAAACTGATTTGACCGAAAAACGTTCATATCTGCTTCATACGGACAATTCCGTGTGGAACGGAGAGCCGCCGTAGAGGCGAACGAGCGAAATGAACCGAGAGATTTGCCGGATCGCACCAGAAGCTGGTGGTTGAGGAAGGCGGAATCAGTAGCCAAGACCGCCGTTATTCGCAAGGTCCGATAACCGGCAGATTCTGCCGAAGTGGTTCCGGATCCCAGGTTTGACGATTATTGCGCTCCAGCGGAGCCGTATGCCCCGCGCTGGTCGCTGACGCGGATTTTCGCCGTCAGTATCGCCACCTTCGCCGACTCGCAACTGGTACGAGTTGGGTGCTTCGACTCGCTGTCGACGCCGCGCATCGCTTCAGATTGGTGAAGTTGAACTCGCTAGGACGAACGCACGGTACAACCGAACTGTCAAGGCATCACGTCATCGTCCGAGTTCACGCCTGAGCGCGTCCAATTCATCGTCGATTTCCTGTGCCCGCGCGTCGAAGGTCGATGGGGCTTCGTTGACGGCGTCTGACGGCGAATCGACATTGTCGACCATGCTGGACGTTGTGGCGCCTTCTTGAAGCTGTTTGAGCTTACGACGAGCATCAGCCATGCGGGCTTCGAGCGCCCGCAGCGTTGTGGTGAGGTGCTGGCGTGTGCTGCCGGCGGATTGCAGTTGCTGTTCCAAGCCCGCGATCACGTCAAGAATCTCTCGTTTTCTGACGAGCGCTAGTCGCGCTTGTTCTTCATCTCCTGATTGCAGGTGACCTTTGGCTTCGCTGTTCCAGTGCTCTGCCCGGCCCTGGTGTTCGGTGATTTCGTTTTTGAGTCGTTCTTCGCTGGCAGTCGCCGTTTCGACACTGCGTAGGGCCCCCGCCCGCCCTTCGTCCATCTCACGAATGATCTGCTCGATGGCGGCCTCGGGGTCAGACTCACTGGCCAGAATCTCGGTCAAGTTGCAGGTGATGATGTCGGTCAACCGACTGAAATAGCTCATCGGGTCTCTCCGTTTCGTCGTTTTCCGGGCCGGCTGATGGCCTCAAAACGTCTGGGTCTCATGTATTCTTGGTGATCTCAATTGAACGTGAATTTCACGGAAGCGGATCACAGCGAAAAACCTCGTTAAAAATTGATTCGTCCTTCTCATGGGTCGTCGGCATCAAGTTTGTAGGGTTTTCCCGCGGCAGTCATCTGGGCGATTGCGTGGGGTCGGTCACCCCTCTCAGGCCCAGTTCTGCCCGAAGTTTCTCGCGGGCCAGCCTCAACCGGCTCTTGGACGTCGGCAGCGATGTCTCCATCACTTCGGCGACTTCCCTGAGGGCTAGCCCGGAATAGTGGTGTAAGACGAACGTCAGTCGCTGTTCATTGGGGATTTTGGCCAACAATTCGTCGACGGTTCTGGCCAACTCCCGGTGATGAGCCCGTTCCTCCGGCGGAAGCACTTCGCTGATCAGCCTCGCCAAGGCGTCATCTTCGTCATCGCGTTTGCCCGTATGTGCTTTGACGAGCGCGTCGTGCGATTGTCGGCGGATGCTGTCGATCATCAGGTTGCGTGCGATTCGATACATCCAGCCCCGGAACTTCCCGAGCGGCAAGTAATCCCACGCCTGATTGTAAACTCGCAGCAAGGTTTCCTGCGTCAGGTCTTCTGAGAGTTGAGCATCGCGCGTGTTGCGGAAGAAAAACCCAATGAGCGGACCCTGGTAACGATCCACGAGCCCTTCAAAGGCCTTTTGGTCGCCACTCTGGATACGGACCATCAATTGATCGTCTTCCGTCATCGCCCGAATTCGTCCACTGGGGAAAAGGTCTAGTACGTTCAAAAAAGTGCCACCGAACACAGGTGCTCGGCCGGCTTGCGCGACTCTTCCGGACGCAGCCGGGATGTCGAAATGGCCACAATATTCGAAGTCTGTTTCAGAAAACCGCCCGTCGGAACTCGTGCGGCACCTCCCGCGATTGCCGCTTGCCCCCTAGGCGATGTGCCAACGGGGCTTATTGTTTCACGACGCGGCAGCACAACGCCGGCTAACGCCGATGGAATTGCGAATGGGATGAGAGCTTCACCGTGGGGCTCTCGATTTGAGCGCATACCCTATACTATAATGCCCCACCGGCAATGCCAAACCCGCCGAAGCGAATTCGCATCGAGACGCACTCATCGCGGCGAGCGACAAGACACGCGACGTTTCGGCATCCGGTTTCGATCGCCCAGTTTCGGTGATTTGTTCGGTTGTTGGACGTCAGAACTCTAGGCCGGAAAAATAAAGAGGGTCCGGTGTCGTTGGCGAACTCAAGAATGATCAGCATACCCTACGGTAAACAAGGCCGATTTTCCTGTGAGGTCCAGGCCGGCCGGATCGTGGCGTCCACGAAGCCGCCCGAGCCGTGCGCTGACCTCACAGCCGAAATCGAGTCTGCGCTCGAACAGCCGATCAATTTCCCGCCGCTGGAGCAGGCGGTGATCCCCGGCGACCATGTCGCGATCGCGCTTGATCGAGGCACACCTGAATCGGCGGCCCTCATGGCGGCGACGTGGCGGGTGCTTGACAAGCAAGGCGTCGCTCCGGAACACATAACGATTGTGCAGCCGCGCGGTTCCAACGTTTCATCCGAGATTGATCCGCGTGTGGGGCTGCCTTCAGATGTTCGCGAGAGAGTCATCTGGAAATTGCACGATCCGGAAGAAAAAGACGCCTGTGCCTACCTGGCTGCAACGGCAGAGGGGGATCGCATCTACCTGGCGCGCGACTTGATCGCTGCCGAAGTCGTTATCTCGATCGGCTTGCTGTCATACGACCCCATGGTCGGATACCGAGGAACTAGCAGCGCATTCTATCCCGGACTGTCCGATGCAGAGTCGATGCGACGGGCGCGGGGGCAAAGTCACAGCGAACTCGGACCGGACGACGTCCGCCCGCTCAGGCAGCGAATCGATGAAGTGGCCTGGTTGTTGGGTTCGCAGTTTTCGCTGCAGGTCGTTCCCTCAGCCGCGAGCGGAGTGGCTCGGGTGCTGGGCGGGCTGGCCGATTCCGTTTTTCAAACCGGAAAACAGTTGCTTGCGGAGCATTGGTCTATCCATGTAGCGAAGCGTTCCGATGTCGTCCTCGTGGCCGTCGATGAAGCGATCCCAGGGCAAGGATGGGAGCAGTTGGCGATGGCGATCGCGACGGCGCGACGGCTGGTGTCCAGTGGGGGCCGAATCATCGTGCTCTCCGAACTCGACGAACCACTCGGCCCCGGCATGGAGTTGGTCGCACAGCAGGAGTCACCCAATGATGCCGTGGGGCCGTTGCGAGAACTCGCACCACACGACTTGCTCCCCGCAACACAAATCGCGCTCGCCGCCGGCTGGGCCAGTATCTACCTCATGAGTCAGCTCGACGGTGACGTCGTCGAAGACCTTTTCATGGTTCCGCTCAAAAACAACGACGAGGTGGCTCGCCTGCTCGAGGGCGACGATTCTTGCGCTTTCCTCGCGTCGGCCCAGTTCGCCTTCGCGTCGGTACAAACAGATTAAGCTTCGTGTTGCGCCGGTGTCATGCAGCGAGGAAGCGCGGCACGAGCAGGAAGTGGCAAATAAGTCGCTCGATGCCTGGCGTGTTCGGAATCAATGTTGAGTCACAAACCACCGCATCCGCGACCTTGGACAGGTTTGGCCCGTGAAACTTCTTGCCGATGCATCTCTTGAACGCTCGCCGATCGTCGCTAACTCGCGAATGAATCGTAGTCGGCGCGCGGTGGGCACGAACAGCTACACGAAAGAGCTCGGCCACGATCCGATCGCTTTTCTGGCTGAGCGAATTCAATCGGCTCGGTCGACGTCCTGGCTCGATCTGTGTTGTGGCCGTGGTGTCGCGCTCGTTGAGACAGCGGAGAACTTGTGTCGTCACCGCCAGGCCCACAACATCACGCTTCATGGCGTCGATCTCGTGAGCTTCTTCGACGACATCCCACACGGAATGACGCATCTCCGTCTGGAATCGGCGACCGTGCATGAATGGAAAACGACAGAGAAGTACGACCTGATTACGTGCGTCCACGGATTGCATTATGTGGGCGACAAACTGTCGCTGGTCGAACGGGCTGTTAACTGGCTCACGGCAGACGGGATGTTTCTATCCAACCTCGATCTCGTGAATCTGCGCCTGGCCGACGGTCGGCCCCTGGGAAGACGAATCGACAAGCGATTCCGCGACTGCGGCCTTGCTTACAATCATCGACGGCACTTGCTCACGTGCAGCGGCGCGAAATCATTGTCACTTGGTTATCAATACGTCGGCGCGGATGACGCGGCCGGCCCAAATTACAGCGGACAGGAGGCCGTCGATTCGTATTATGAGCCACGCGATTGCTTTTAGAAGTCGTCCTAAAACCCTCGGTTGGCTCAAAAGCACCCTTGTTTTCAACTTTCGCCCACAGCCGGGTTTCAGGACGGGTTCTAGATCCCGTTCGGGATAACTGTGGCGGCTACCGAACGATTTTGGGCTTTGAATATCGTCTCTACGCCGCCAGAACCCGCTGCACTTATGTCGAACGCGCTCTAGTCACAAACGAAGGCCGACCCCCGTACGTGAGGAGGACTAGCCTAACATGGCGAAATCGGTGAGTTGCCCCAAATGCAAACAGAAGTTGAAGCTCAGGACGCCGACGAGCGCAGCCAAGCGGCTCCGCTGCCCGAAGTGCAAAGAACTCTTCACGGTGAAACGGCCGAAGACCCAACAACAATCTGACAGTCTGGTTGATACGCTTGAAGAATTCGACGGGGATTTTGGGTCCGCCGTGCATACGACCGAATTGCAACCGGCGCGCATTCAGGCAAAGGCGACCTCGAAAACCAAGGGAAATACGAAGGTCGGAGCGAAGGTCAAGAAAAAGGGGGGAGTGACGCCGAAACGTCGATTGGTGTCCGGCAAGCGGGAACTCCCGCTGAAGTGGATGATCGTGATACTCTTGATCGTTGTCACCGGCTTCGGTTGGGCATTTTCCGCGGCCAGTTACGCGCACAGCGAGGAGGGCTGGCGAAACGGTGGCGGCGACGGCGTGGACAACCCTGGCGGTGCCCGGGGCGGCCGCCG
>Ga0315336_1006987_pt1 | contig 11158 bp, 7 predicted proteins | sample ASW5metaG_FD_204512 | JGI IMG/M metagenome (GOLD analysis project Ga0315336, IMG submission 204512) | Ammonia-oxidizing marine archaeal communities from Monterey Bay, California, United States - ASW #5 | ecosystem: Environmental > Aquatic > Marine > Intertidal zone | place: USA: California... | reverse complement strand
TCCCTGAAGTCGAGGCGACGTTTCGTCTTCGTGTGCACGATGGAGTGCTCGCGGGCGGCGCACTCTGCTGCGTCCACGCCCCATTTCTGCGCGGCCGCGCGCTCGAGCATCGTGCGAGCCGTCGCCCCCGCGACCTGCATACGCTCGTAGAACCGTCGAACACTTCGCGAGCCGTCGGTGTTTTGCGAGCCGAAGCGTTTATCGCCGATTGCCTGCGTGATGCGCACCCGCTCCCAGTCGGCGCCGAGTTCGTCCGCGACGACCATCGGCAATGCCGTTCGTATGCCGGTGCCCATTTCCGATCGATGGGCGACGATCGTTACCAGGCCGTCGGGCGCAATTTTCAGAAACACGTCGGGCTCGAACTCGGGAGCGGTGTCGTCCTTCGCCTCGAGCTTCGTCAGCCCCCACGGCCCCGAGGTTCGCAAGCCCAGGACCAGGGACCCCGCCGCCAGACCACGGATGAAAGCGCGCCGAGAGAGGACTGTGTCCTTCATTTTTGCCCCTCCCTGGCTGCCGAGTGAATCGCCGCCCGGATCCTGACGTAGGTTCCGCAACGACAGAGGTTGCCGGCCATTTCTTCGTCAATGTCTTCATCCGTCGGATTCGGAGTCTCAGCAAGCAACGCCGCGGCGGCCATGATCTGACCTACCTGACAGTAGCCGCATTGGGGGACGGCGTGCTGCTTCCAGGCCTTTTGCACGGGGTGGTTGCCATCCGTCGAGAGGCCCTCGATGGTGGTAATCTCCGCGTCGCGGAGTGTACCGACGCGCTTGATGCACGAACGCGTCGCCTCGCCGTCGACGTGCACGGTGCACGCGCCGCACCTTCCCATTCCGCAACCGTACTTGGTACCGGTGAGACCCAGAGTATCTCGCAAGACCCACAAAAGTGGCGTACGTTCGTCGACGCCGACGAGCTTGTGGGTCTTCCCGTTTACGCGTAGCTCTATCATCGGACCTGCTTGTCGAGATGAATCTTGAAGCATTCTGACTTGGAGAGGGCGTGATTTCAATCTTCAAAGGTGACCCGATTTTCCCTCCGCCTCTTTGCTGAACCGATGTGGCACGAGCTCTCCGTTTTTTCGCTGGACTCCAGGACTCGTTGGACGACGGCGGACTTTTCGGCTACTATGGACCGTGCTAAGTCGCGACCTTATCAGAACAAGGGAGACTGACGTGTTTCGACTCGACGCGGGAAACGAGCGCTCGAAATACTGCGACGGGATGACGCGGCGAAGCTTCGTCCAGCTCGGCGTCGCCGGCATGGCCACCGCGGCGCTTTCCGACGTGCTGCAGGCGAGAGACGAGTCGGTCCGTCTGGGTCTCGAGAGAAAAGACACATCGGTCATCCTCATCTGGCTCGACGGCGGTCCAAGCCACCTGGACATGTACGATATGAAACCGGATGCGCCGTCCGAGTACCGGAGCATCTGGCGACCTATCAAGACCAATGTACCGGGTATCGAGTTCAGCGAGATGTTTCCGAAACAGGCGAGGGTAGCCGACAAGTTTTCGATCGTCCGGTCGCTCCATCACGACACCCCCGACCACTTCTCGGCCGCGCATTGGATGGTGACGGGACACGCCGGCGAACGCGGCCTCAACAAGCCCGGTAGGAATCCGTCGGTCGGATCGATCGTATCGAAGACCCTTGGACCGCGCCGACAGGGCATGCCTGCGTACGCTTCGGTTCCCATCGCCTCGAGCATCGGTTTGCGTCCGGGCTACTTCGCAGGGAACTACCTCGGCGTCCAGTACAACCCTTTCGAGACGGACGGTGATCCCAACCTCGCGGACTTCAAAGTCCGGAACTTGAATCTTCTGCCGGACATGACGCTCCAGCGGTTGGAGGATCGGCGCGGTCTTCTGACGCGACTCGACGATTTCCGGCGGCGCATCGATGCTTCCGGCGCCCTGGAATCCGCCAGCAGCTTTCAACGGCAAGCGTACGAGCTCGTTTCCGGGTCCACCGCGCGCCGGGCCTTCGACATCGGTTCCGAGAGCCCGAAAGTCCGCGACCGTTACGGCCGCAGCAGTTGGGGTCAGAGCGCGCTGCTGGCTCGCAGGCTGGTGGAAGCCGGCTCGACGTTCGTGACCGTGCACTTCCCTGCCTGGGACCACCACTCGTATCTGGAAAGCCAGATGACGAACCAGTTGCCGCGTGTCGACGCCGCCGTCTCTGCATTGCTGGAGGACCTCGAGAACCGCGGCCTGCGTGAAAAGGTCCTGGTGGTGGTCTGCGGAGAGTTTGGCCGCACACCGCAAATAAGCGTTCACACCAAGGGACAGCCTCCCGGGCGGAACCACTGGCCAGGCGCCATGTTCTGCCTGCTCGGCGGCGGCGGCGTCCAGGGCGGACAGGTCGTCGGCGCGACGGACAGCCGAGGCGCGTACGCCACAGAACGGCCTCTGCGGCCCGGTGACCTCCACGCGACCATCTACCACGTGCTCGGCGTCGACCCGAGTATCAGCTTCCTTGACCGTGCCGGACGGCCCGTCCCCATCGTGGAATCCGGTGAGGTCATCCGGGAGCTGTTCTGAATCGACTATCGACGGGCCACTCGCCCGGTCCGACTCGCCATCCCTTTTTTTCTGCGACCTCGGGGAGCTCGGCAGCTAACAGTTACCGATCCACGAGGAAGAGGCTCAGCTGCGGCACGAACGTGATCAGAGCGAGTACGCAGAGGAGAAGCAGAATGAACGGGATGCAGGCCCAGTAGATCTTCAGAATCGGCTGCTTGAAGCGGACGCTGGCGATGAAGAGGTTGATCCCGACTGGAGGCGTGGCGTAACCGATTCCGAGGTTCGTCAGGAAGATGATCCCGAGGTGGACGACGTCGACGTCGTATTCCGCGGCAATCGGCAGTATGAGGGGCACGACCAGGGCGATGGCCGCATAGATGTCGATCATGCAGCCGACCAGGAGGAGAAAGAGGTTTAGGGCGATGAGAAACGCGTACTTGCTCGTCATGTGACCGCGAATCAGATCGAACATCTTCTGCGGCACGTCCTCCGTGATTACGAAGTCCGTGACGGCCAGCGTCATGCCCAGGATGATGAGAATGCCTCCGACGAGGACCATGCTCTCGCGCGCTATGGAACCGAGCTGTCTCAGCTTGACGTCCCGGTAGATGAGGACCTCGACGATCAAGAGATACGTGGTCGCGATCACGGCGGCCTCGCTGACGGTGACCAGTCCGGTGTAGATGCCGACGGTGAGGAAGATCGGCAGGGGCACCTCCCAGGCTGCGACCCGCAGCGCCGCGCCAAGCTCCCGCCACGAGAACGCCGTGCGGGGCACGCGCTGCCGTTCGCCGCGATAGCCGGCGTAGACGGAGAGCGTCGTCAAGATGAGGAGTCCCGGCAGCAGGCCGGCGATGAACAGATCCTCGATGGGCGCCTCCGAAATGACGCCGTAGAGGATCACCGGCAAGCTCGGCGGCAACAGAAGGCCCAGACTGCCGCCCGTCGTCACGACACCCAGACTGAACTTCTCATCGTACCGGTTCTCGAGGAGAGCCGGCATCAGGAGACCGCCGAGCGCGACGATCGTAACCCCCGAGGCTCCGGTGATCGCCGTCACCAGATAACAGACCCAGATGGAGACGATGGCGAGCCCCCCGGGAAGCCACCCCATGAGGGCGTTGGACACCCGCAGCAGGCGAGACGGCGACCTGCTGCGCGCGATCAGGTATCCACTGAAGGCGAAGAGGGGAAGAGCGTCGAGCAGAGGCAGCTCGGTGAGGCGATAGAAATTGATGACGACGACCTGAAGGTCGTACTCCGCCTGCCAGTTGTTCACGAGGGCGGCGAACGCCATGACGGCAAAGAGCGGCACGGCAGCAAGCGCGAGGATCACCGCGAGGGCGTTGGTCATGTCTCCTCTCGTTTAGTGCCGGGCCGGAAGGCCTCTCTGGCGTCGAACCACGCAGCGATGAGGAGGCGCACTGTCAGCAGAAGGAAGCCGGCGGGGAGCACCGCCGAAAGCCAGCTCGCGGGGACGCCGAGCGGCGAGAGCGCGTCCCCCGACAGCTCGATCTCGTCCCAGACGAAGAGGAGAGAGACCCAGGAGAGCACGGCGCAGACGACGGCCGCGAATCCCTGCGTCGCGGCCTGCAGCACCACACGGCCACGCGCGGGAAAAAACTGACTGAGCGCGTCGATCTTGATGTGCTTCCGATCCCTCGTCGCCGCGCCAGCGCCGAAGAGCGCGACCCAGAGGACGAGCTGCTGCGACAGCGTGCCCGTCCACGCCGCGCTGGTGAAGCCGACGTAGCGCGCGACGATCGGCAGCAGGCCCGCGACCAGGAACGCGGCCAGCATCAGCGCGAAGAGAACCTCCTCCGCACGCACGACGATCCGTCCCCACCTGCTGTCGCCGACTCGACTCGCGCCGTTCTCGAGCTCCGACCCTTCCACTTCTCTCACTTCCGGCTGCGGCGGTATTGCGTCCGTAGCTCGTGCACTCGGTCCAGGGTCGCCTGGGAAAAGTACTCTCCGACCAGACGTTGGCCGACCTCTTCGCTCGCCTTTACTAAAGTCGCTCGGTCCTCGGCATCGGGACGGATGGTCTCGACGCCCCGCTTCTCGATCTCCTTCAAGGCGTCCCGGTTCTGCTGGCGGATCTTGCGGTTGAGCTCGGCCAGCTGTTTCTCGAAGGTGTCCCGTACCGTGCTCTGCAGCGTTGCCGGCAGCCGGCCCCACGACTTCCGGGAGAGGACGAGGATGCCGGAGGTATAGGTGATCCTGGCGTCGACACGATACTTGATCCGGCTGTGCCACTGCATCGCGACGAGACCGACAGGAGGACTGGCAACGGTGCGGATCAGACCGGATTGCAGACCCGGCAGGACGTTGGCCGCGCCGGTAGAGACCGGAGTTACCCCGAGCACGTCGTAGAACGCACGGCTCAGCGGGTCGCTTTCGATCAACCAGGGCTTCGCCTTGCGCAGCGTCGCCAGGTCGCGCACTGGGTCCTTGCTGAACAGGTAGGAGAATCCCATCTGGGCCCAGCCGACGACCTCGTAACCTCTCGCCCGACACTGATCTTCAAGTCGCGAACGAATCCGCTGCAGGACGTAGTCCGCCTCATCCTCGTTGTCGAAAAGGAGGGGCAGGTGCAGCACCAGACTCGCCGGGCAGACATCGACGGCGCCCTCTCCGATCAGGGACGCGCCCTGGAGCTGCCCGACCCGCATCTTGCGCAGGAGAGTGCGCTCATTCCCCTGGGCCCCGCTCCAGTAGGCCTTGAGCTTGACCTCGCCGTTCGACTTCTCTGCGATCTCGCGGGAGATCGACTTCAGGGTCTTGCCCCAGACGCTCCGCTCCGGGGCCTGCACGGCAATCTTCAGCTGGTATTTCGGGCGGTCTGCCGCGATCCCGGCCGCGAGGACCGGCGTCACCACGAGAAGGAAGACGAAGCGTTGACGCGTGCGTCGAAACCAGGTGATCATCAGAAGAAGTCCTCCTGTTGCGAGAGCAGCACGCGGGCTCGCCGCCGGGCGAGCTCGTTCAGCAGCCGGTGCTCAGGGAATCTCGCCAGGTCTCCGGCCAGCACGTCACTCAGCGTACTGACGAAGAACTCGTGGTCCAGGGTAGCCTTGCCGAAATGTTCGGCGTAAAGGACTCGCGGCAAGAAGTTCTCGGGTCCTGCGAGCTCGATGGCTCGCTCGAAGTGGCTGCGGCTCCGCTCCAGGTCCTGACCCGCTCCCCGTGGCTGTATCGCGAATAGTATCGCGAAAGCCAGGTGGCTGGATCCGTCTCCGTAGCTCTCGTCGAGCTCCAGCACGCGCTGCGTCAGCGCCAGCGCCCTGGGAAGCTCGACCAGAGCCTCCATCGATTCGTTGTCCGCAATGATCCATCCGAGCCATGCGGAGGCCGTCGCGTGCATGGCGGGTACGTCGTCCTCCGTGAACTTCTGGAGCGCGCCCTCGTAGACCTCCATCGGCTTGTCGAAGGCGCTCTCGAAGAACGGCCGCTGTCGAAGCAGCCTGAGGCCGTACTCGCGAGCCAGGGTGTACAGCTTGACGGCGCGATCGTTCTCCGACTCGTCGAGCAGGAACGCCTGACAGTAGCTCACGTAGGCGTTGGTCGCCGCGAGCAACAGCTCGGGGCTGTCCGGAGACGCGACGAGGAAGCCGTCGATGATCAACAGCACCGAAGGCAGTCCCTGGCGTACGATCTCGGGGTCCGGCTGCCTCCGGATCGCCACGATCAGGTCGTCCACCGTATCGGCACTCGCGGACTCTGCGGCGCTGCGGAGCAGGCTGGTGCATCCGTTCGCAGCAAGCAGAACCGTCGAGAGAAACAGCGTCCACAACCGCGCCCCCTGTCCCTGGTTCGTCATACTGTCGCGCACCACCTCTCTCGAATCCGCATTGCCACCGTTTCGGCGCCCCTTCCGAGCTCGGACGGAAGAGTGTGATTCGGAGTCATTATAGCAAGGAACGCGCTATCTGCGAGCCCCGGCAGTCAGCGATGAGCTGCCCCCCTGAAACTCGTCGCGCGTCAAGCGATGATCGGGTGCATCACATTGCCGTGTACGTCCGTGAGACGCATGTCACGGCCGCTGAAGCGGAACGTCAGTTTTTCGTGGTCCAGGCCCAGCAAATGGAGAATGGTCGCGTGAAAGTCATGCATGTTGACCACGTTCTCGACGGCGACCATTCCTAGCTCATCGGTGGCACCGTAGATGGTGCCGCCCTTGATGCCTCCACCCGCCATCCAGACAGTGAAACCCTCCGGATGATGGTCGCGGCCATCGCGACTTGGGGCATGAGGTGTGCGGCCAAATTCTCCCGCGCAAACAATCAGTGTTTGTTCAAACATTCCTCGTTGTTTGAGGTCCTTGATCAGTCCGGCGATGGGCTGGTCCGTATCCATAGCATTTTTTTCGTGCCCCTTCTTCAAGTCGTCATGCTGATCCCAGGTGCCATTGGCAAGACCGAGGGGGCAGGTGATCTCTACAAACCGAACTCCCGACTCGACCAGCCGTCGTGCCCGCAGACACTGGGTTGCGTAGAGGCTCTTCGACTTGATCTTCGAGTCAATTCCGTAGAGTCGCTTGGTTGCGGTGGTTTCTTTCGACAGGTCGAGAACGTCTGGAACCAGAGACTGCATTCGATAGGCAAGCTCGTAGTTTTGAATGGCCGATTCGACATCGTCGTTACCGCCGATGGATTCTGAAAAAGATCGGTCCTGTCGACCCAGCGCTTCAAGCTTCGCTCGCTGCACGGACGCCATCTTGTCGGCAGGCACGATATTGACGATAGGATGTCCGCTGGCCATCAAGTGAGTCGCCTGGTGACTGGCCGGAAGAAAGCCGTTGGAATAATTCTCGAGACCACCGCAAGGAACGGCACCAAAGCTCAGAAGGACGAATCCCGGCAGATTTGCAGTTTCAGCTCCGAGCCCATAGGTGGACCAGGATCCCAGACTCGGGCGGCCGGCAAGATTGCTGCCGGTGTGCAGGAGCAGGACACCGGCGGAGTGAACCGGTAAATCCGCCTGCATCGAGCGCACGACGGCAATGTCATCGGCGCAACTGGCGATGTGCGGAAACAGCTCGCTGATCGGCATGCCGCTCTGGCCATGACGTTTGAATTCCCAGGGACTTTTCAGCCACTTGCGATTTTTGGTCACAGTCGGGTTGGTAATATTTGTGGCGGTCTTGTTGTCCACTTGAGCCAGCTTTGGCTTGGGGTCGAATGAATCGACGTGCGACAGGCCACCGTCAAGAAAGCAGAAGATAACGTTGGTCGCTTTCGGGACAAAGTGTGGGGCTTGTGGTACCGCCGCGTGCCCCTGCTTCTGGAGGAGCCCTGCAAGCGCGAGCATTCCAAAGCCACAGGCCGATTGCCGCAGCAGCTGGCGACGTGTGATGCCGGCATCAATACGGCCGGGACATCCTGTAGAACGCTGAGCTGGATGGGGATGTGATTCCATTTTAGACGCTGTTGGGGGCGGGTCTCCCGACCCGCCCACTTGACCGACCGAAGGTCTCCCTCTGCGAACGATACGACCTGTGGGGCGGTCGGAAGACCGCCCCACAACAAGGTGTACCCTCATCTAAGGAATGTATACAAACTCTCTCGAATTGAACATCACGTGGGCAATATCCTTCCACACCACCGCACTCGTGAGAATGTCTTGAGCGGGCACCTGGTGTAATTCCACTAGCCGGTCTGCGAGTTTCTCAAACCGCTGAGTGTCAGATTCGGTTGCCGGTCTTGCCAGGGCGACTTCAAAGATTCGGTCGATTCTCTGGGCAAGAGTGCTCGATCCATCCTCCGAGAGGCGGGTCCCCCAGGCCTCTGCTTGCCCGATCACGAAGGAATCATTCAATAGCGACAGGGCCTGGGTGGGCACATTGGTAAAGTCACGGCGTCCCTGGGTGACCTTGCTGCCTGGAAAATTGAAGGTTTCCAAGAACCTCGGCCCTTCCATCAAGTTGATCTTGGTATAGAGACTGCGCCTTCGGTGACCGTCCAGCGGTCCTGCAAACAAGCGTCGCCTTGCGTAGGATTTCTCGCGGTAAGGCTGAATGCTGCGGCCGAACATCGCGAGATCGAGCTGTCCCGATGTCGCCAGTATCGCATCTCGAATGGACTCCGCCTCCATCCGTCGAGCGGGGTAGTGATGCAGGAGGCGGTTGCGGGGATCCACCGCTCGTGCCGCGCTAACGGCCACCTGGGATTGCTGGAAGGTCTTCGAACGGGCTATGTAGCGAATCAGCTGCTTGACAGACCAGCCATTCTCAACAAACCAGGCAGCCAGATGGTCCAGCAGCTCAGGGTGAGAAGGGAGCTCGCCCAGGTGGCCGAAATCATCGACCGAGGCAACCAACCCGGTGCCGAACATGTGGTGCCAGACCCGATTGACCATCACGCGGGCCGTCAGTGGATTGTCAGGGGAAGCTATGGCTTCGGCGAGTGCCCGGCGGCCGCTACCCGTTTTGTCAAACGACGCACCCGGTGATGAAATCACCTCCAGGAACCGACGTGGGACAGGGTCGGAAAGTTTCGTATTGTCTCCAGCCTCCAGCAGCGGCTGATCCTGGCCTTCATCGAAATCCGCAAGCCCCGGAACAACTCTTGGTCGCGACAAACTCGCTTCCGTCTCACGGTATCGTTGTACCAGTTCCGCAAGCCGATCGGTGGCCGTCATGGAACCAGCGATCAGGTTGTTGGTGACCATCCAGTGGAGCCATCGAACCTCAACGTCCGTTGCCCGTTCGTCCTGCCAGGCCCTGATTGCAGAGCGGATCGCGGATTCATAGAGCTCAGCAAGCTCTTCCAGCGAAGAAAGCTCCTTGTGTCCAAGGATGGGTTGCAGATATTGAAAATCGGCTCGGGGCGCTTCGTCGCAATCGTGGAGGACCGCCTGGGTGATTCCAAAGAAACTACGCGGGTCGGCCGCCATTTCATCCCAGGGCTTACGGTGGAGTTCCTTGTCGCCACCAAGGGTGCCCAGCTGGTCGGGGAATTTCGGGTTGTTGAACTTGGTCATCAACTCCGCGAAACAGCGAAACTCCTTGGCGTTGTCCGGGATTTCAAACGTGATCCAGCGCCAGGAGCTACTCACGAGCGCGCGATAGTTTTCGTAATTCAACTGGCAATTGTTTGAAACGAGACGGATGGCCGAGGAGCCGTCACCGCTCACGTGGAAACTGATGCGCTTGTGGGTTGCATCCACGGCAGGGGAGTGCATGACGCCGTTGAGCTTTTTAGAAATGCGATGGCTGAAGCAGCCTGCTGGAAAAACCGCATCCACAGCGCGGTCGCCTTCGTGCGCCACAGCGAAATCGCCGCTGACCGCGCCAGGCGATCTGAGCCCCTGTCCGCTCGAGGCCCAGCCGTCGAGGTCGCCACCCCGAAAATCAGCGAAGTTTTGAAAATTCTCGGTATTGAACTTGGCGTTTTCCTGAGCGCTACGCTGGTAGTCGGAACGGACCCTGTCCCAGGATTGCTTGAACTCCGAGGCGGAGTCCTCGCCGGTGATCTTCATCCAGAGGGCCATCGGGTTGTCAGTGCTGGTCAACCGGATGTCACGAGCTTCATCGAAAACGATGAGCGCAACTGGCTCTGTGGCATCAACCCCGGCGACAATGATTTTGAAGGGCTCTCGGGGTTTGAGCGTCTTCAGAAACTGGTCGATACGGTTCGAGTCCAATCCTTCAGCCAGCTGCTCTGCATTTTCCAGCTCGCGTTTTTTTGCGTCTGCCGCGAGCAGGTAATCGCTCAGCTCTAATGTCTGCGCCAGCCAGGCCTTGGCAACTTCAGCTCGAATCTGTGGTTTCAGAGTCGACAGCTGCTCGATCTTGCTGGCATTGACCGAGGGGGCATCAAGAGTATGGGCAACCAAACGCGAGCTCTTGAGGATTCCCAGCAAGGCGTAGTAGTCCTTCATCGACACCGGATCGATTTTGTGATCGTGACATCGAGCGCAGGCTACGGTGAAAGCTTGAAAGGACTTTGTGAGAGTGTCGAGCTGATTGTCCAGGATGTCATAACCGATCTTCGGCAGTGTCACACAGTCGTCGTGGTTAGCCTCGCCAAACCTGTAGAAGGCTGTTCCGATGACCGATTCGTTGATGTTCTCCGCTTCGTTCCAGCGCGGCTGGGGCAACAGATCCCCTGCGATGTGTTCACGAACAAAATCGTCGTAAGGCAAATCAAAATTGAAGGCGCGGATCAGATAATTACGATAGCGGTAGGCGTGATGGACTTCGTAGTTATGCTCGTTGCCGTGTGTCTCGGTGAAACGCACGACATCCATCCAATGCCTGGCCCACCGTTCACCGAAATGAGGCGAGCTGAGTAACATGTCGACCTGTTCTGTCACTGCGGATTCCAGGTCTCGCCCCGATTCGGTTTCAAACTCCCTGACCTGGTTTGGGGTCGGTGGCAGCCCCAAGATCACCAGGCGCAATCGTCTCAGGAGTGAACGGGGATCTGCCGGGGCGGCAACGTTCAGGCCGGCTTTTTCAAGACGATGGGCAACAAAAGCATCGATGGGGTGCTTGGCCCACGGGTCAGCTCGAGGTTTCGGAGGCGCAGGGTTGGTCACCGGCTTGAGGCTCCACCAGTCCCGCCGCTCCTCCAAGAACGCCTTCCAGGAAGCCTCGGCCGCAGTGTCTTCGGCTGGAACTTGGTTGG
>Ga0315336_1006986_pt1 | contig 11159 bp, 9 predicted proteins | sample ASW5metaG_FD_204512 | JGI IMG/M metagenome (GOLD analysis project Ga0315336, IMG submission 204512) | Ammonia-oxidizing marine archaeal communities from Monterey Bay, California, United States - ASW #5 | ecosystem: Environmental > Aquatic > Marine > Intertidal zone | place: USA: California... | reverse complement strand
ACCGGCTCTCGTTTTGAACTTCAGGACGGCGGCACCCGCCTCCTCATCGACTGCGGCCTGTTTCAAGGCATCAAGGCGCTGCGCCTGCGCAACTGGGAGGCGCCCACCGTCGATCCGAGATCGTTGGACGCGATCCTGCTGACCCACGCACACATCGATCACTCTGGCTATCTGCCTCTCTTGGTTCGGAGGGGGTTCTCCGGTCCCATCTACTGCACCGCGGCAACGGCGGACCTGCTCCGCATTTTGCTCCCCGACTCGGCATGGATCCAGGAACAGGATGCCAGCCGTGCGAACCGCTACGGGTACAGCAAGCACCATCCTGCGAAGCCCCTCTACGACCGGAAAGACGTAGAGAAGACGCTTCCCATGCTCCAGGAAGTGAGCTTCGACGACGACGTGGCCATCGGCGGAATGATCGCGCGCTGGTCGCCCGTCGGACACATCCTCGGCGCCGCTGCGATCCGCATCCGGGGAAGTTCTGGAGTGGTGGGGTTTTCCGGAGACGTCGGCAGGTCTGAAGATCCGATCATGCGTCCTCCACGGACCCTCGACCCCGTCGACTGGCTGGTCCTCGAGTCCACCTACGGCAACCGCCTCCACGGCGAAGAGGAGATCGAGGAACAGCTCGCAAGCGTGGTGAACCCGGTGTTGCGACGGAAGGGCGTCGTCCTGGTGCCCGCCTTCGCGGTGGGCCGCTCGCAACAGCTGCTGCACCTGCTTGCCACCGGCATGCGGAACGGAACAATCGATAAAGCACCTGTATTCCTGGACAGTCCGATGGCGATCGACGCCACCGAGATCTTCTGCAGACACGTCGGCCAGCACCGCCTGTCCGAGACGGAGTGTTCGAAGCTGTGCGGCGACACCACTTTCGTCCGCGATCCGGAAGGTTCCAGGGCCCTCGATCGACGCGCCGGACCGATGGTCGTCGTCGCCGCGAGCGGCATGGCCACTGGAGGCCGCGTCCTCCACCACCTCAGGGCGTTCGCCCCGGACCGGAACAACGCAATCCTCATCGTCGGTTTCCAAGCGGCGGGAACCCGAGGCGACGCTCTCGCCAACGGAGCGAACCGGCTCAAGATCCACGGCATGTACACCGAGATCGAGGCTCCAGTACATCAGCTCCAGGGACTCTCCGCCCACGCTGACTGGCGAGAGATGGTGGAGTGGCTGCGCCCGATACCGAAGCCCCGACATACCTTCCTTGTACACGGCTCTGCCGCGGCGGCCGACGCCATGCGCGTGCATCTCCGCGACGAGCTGGACTGGCCAGCGTCGGTCGCAGTGGACGGACAGTCCATAGCGCTGGTGTGATCTCCCCAGCGGCGCGCTTGTCGATTGGCCCAACCCTTGCAGACTGCAAAGGCAGAGGTATCAGATGAATGTAAACGGTGAATTAATGAGTTCAAACCCGATCGTCGTCGATGCCGCGACACCGATTGGCGTCTGCGCGCGACGCATGATTCAACACCGAATCCGCCACCTGCCAGTCGTCGTGGAGGACGGGCACGCCATTGGAGTGATCACCGATGTCAGCGTGTTCCGGTATGGGAGCCTGGTCGGTTCGGAGCTCGAGCTCTGGGCGGCATTCGATCCAGAGGGAGAACACCTGGTCGCGGGTGATCTTCTCGACCCAATCGAGATCAAGGTGGGCCGCGACGACGCCCTCATAGCAACACTCCGCAGGCTCACGCACTCCACTCAGGACTTCGTCGCCGTGGTCGACGGCGAACAGCTGATCGGCATCCTCACCGAACACGACGGGGTGCGCCTAGCGGCGGGAGTACTGCACAACAGCGGGCTCACGGTGCGGGTCGAGAGCAGCTCGCCGATCTACCTCGCCGAAGTGACCGATCCGGCCTTCGACGTCCTGGAGCGCATGGACGCCAAGGGCTTCCGGCACATGGCGGTGGTGGACTTCGGAGAGCTGAGAGGCGTTCTCAGCCGCGGCGACCTGATTGCGGATTCCGTATCAAAGGAGCAACACCTGCTCGCCCGCGATGTCGTCCGCGGAACGGTGGTCCACAGCATCCGCGAGTTCGAGCCTCTCGAGGCGGCCGCCGCAACGATGATGGAGCATCACATCGGCTGTCTGCCGGTGATCGACGAGCTGGGGCGACCTCACCGAATCGTCACCCGTACCGACCTGATCGAGGCAGCCATCGTCGCCCTCGAGCAAAGCGCCGTGTTTCCCGCCGCCACGACGGAATGACCCACCCCGAGGGCGATTTCGCCCACCCTGGCACCCAAGGAAGCGACCCATGAAGATCGCCATTATCGGCGGCGGAAGCGCCGGCCTGGTCACCGCCCACTTGCTCGATGGGATCCACGACGTGACCGTCTTCGAGAACGCGCCAATACTGGGTGGACACGTGCGCACACTGAACCGAAACGTCAGCTGTGACCTGGAGTCCGGGCTGATCCTCGACGCCGGAGTCATCGAGTTCGAGCGACACAACTTCCCCACCCTGCTCCGCCTCTTCGATTCTCTCGGCTGCGTGACCCGACCTGTACTCGGGACCACCACATTCTGGACCCACGACGGCGCGCACTATCTGTCTCCGGGCTCCTTCAAGAGATCGACGGAACCTCTGCACAAACGTCTTCGACAGCTCATCGACACCCTCTCTCTGAACCTGCAGGCCATGCGGTTCAACCAGCGCACCGCCCTGCCAGAAGCCGCGCTGGACGCCTACACTTTGGGAGACCTCCTCACAGACAGCGACATGGATCGGTGGGCCGCACTCCTCAGCACCTACGGCTACAGCATCCCCTACGAGCGGGTTCGAGCCATGCCAGCAGCTCTGACGATCCCGACGCTCCGCGCCTTCGAGCGCGCCGAGGGCTGGGTGTCGTTGGAGGGAGGTGCGTGGGACTATCTCGGGCGCATCGTCGACCGATTCTCGGGGATCCTCCACACCAATGCCCATGTGCAATGCGTGACTCGGCACGCCGAGGGGGTGACCCTGCGAATGAAATCCGGAGATGCACTCTCTTTCGACAGAATCGTCTTCGCCGCGCCACCGGATCAGACCCTGGCGCTCCTCGGAGATCCATCAGAAACCGAGCGCAGGCGGTTCCAGGGTTGGCGGGCAAACCGAGTACACACCCTCGTTCACAGAGATCGCGGTGTGTACAGCCGAAGAGGCGTGGAGGTGATGACCGAGTTCGACGTGATCGAGACAGCGCCGGGACGCGGAGGCTACAACTGTTACCTCAACGAGCTGTGCGGAGTGCCCGCTGACGACGAGCGCGCATTCGGGCTCGCGTTCGGGCTCGACGACTGGATCGACCCCGAAAAGGTCATCCTTCGGCAGGACCACCACACGCCAGACTACGACGCGCACTGCTACCCCTGGCGACACGAAGTATCCGCCACCAACGGGGACAACCACACCTACCATGCGGGTGCCTGGCTCGGAGATGGGCTCCAGGAGGGCGCGGTGGCCTCGGCAGTAGCCGTCGCGGATTTGCTCTAGAGAAACCGGTCCCCCGCCAGCTGCTCGTAGAGGTTGGACCCCGTCCAGATCGTGCCCGCAAAGCCGGGATATCCCGACGAAGCATTGCAGAAGTACAGGCCCGGCACTGAGCTCTTCCAGGTGAGACGCGTCGGACCCATATTTGCCGGCGTGAGGTTTGAGCCGTACGAGTTGCCACGGGGGCTGTTCACGAATCGCTCGTTGGTCGTGGGACTCCCGAGGGTGTGGAAGACCAGATGCTCGCGGAAGTTCGGCACGTAGTCGCGCTCCACTACATCCACGAGAGCGTCGAAGATGGCGCGTTTGGCCCGCCCATACTCCCTGGGTTTGGCGAAGCGCAGGTTCTTGAACCGCTCGTAGTCCGCCACTGTGAGCAACTCGACGATCTGGGTCCCGGGCGGGCAGTCCGATCGGTCCGCAGAAAGCAGAGTCGGAACGGTCATTGCGAAGCTGGGACGCCCGTAGTCGCCGCGCTCGAACATCGCATCGAAGGCGGCGTTCAAGTCAACCTGGTCCGTGTGGAAGAGGTTCGACCGCCCAAACCCGAAGTCACGTAGATCCAGCCCTTCGACAACGCAGTAGGCCATGAAGTTGGACGGTGAATAGTCGTAGGAGAGGCTCCGGCGGACCCCCTTGGAGAATCGGCCGACGCCGACCATCTCTGACACCCTCCGTGGGTCGATGTTGGCGACGACCTCGGCCCCGTGGAGTTCGTGCACAGGACCCGTGGGCACGCCGTCATCGTCCACCTCCTCTGCGACCACACCAATCACCCGATCACCACCGAGAACAAACCGAATGACCCGGTGATTCAAGAGGACTTCGCCGCCGTTCTCCCGGATGGTGGACACCAACGCATCGATGGCGTGCTCGAAGTGCCTCGATGGATAGTACGCGCCCCGCATGTAGCCAGCGAAGAGCGAGACCCAGGCGAAAAACGAGAGTTTATCAGGGGGAAGAAGGAAATCCGGCCACTGCAGCGCGAGCAGAGTCTGGGCCTCGAGCGGGAGTTCGTGGGCATCGAACACGTCTTGCAGCGTGGCCGTGCGGCGCCGGATGAGGCGCCGGTATCGCCACGGACGCGCCATCATCCGCATCGTCCTTGGCGCCGGGGGCAAACGGTCGATCTCTCGCTCCACGCCGCGCACTTCGTTCAGGAACCCCCGGCATCGGTCCGCACTTTGCGGAAACAGCGCCGCGAGGCGCCCGGCGAGTAGATCCCAGTCGTTGGGGATGTCCAGGCTGAACCCCGGCATGCGCATGCGGTCGAAACCATCGGGATCGAAGCGTTCGAAGGTGACCTGATCATGGAGTCCAAGCTTGCGTAGAAATCGCCCCACCGTGTCGTCCGGACCGCAGTTCCAGACGTAGTGAAACTGGGCATTGAACGTGTATGTCCTCGGACCTCGCCCGAAAGTGAACGAGTGCCCGTAGCCGCCAGCGGCGCTGTGAGCCTCGAGCACGGTCACTCTCTTGCCCGCCCTTGCCATGAGCGCGCCGAAAGCCAAGGCCGACAACCCGCTTCCGACGATCAAATACTCGACACTCACGCGGCTACGAGCTGCTGCAGCACCGCCCCGACGAGATCTGATCGCGTGATCATCTGGATGGGACGTCCCTCCTCATCGACAACGGGCAGGCACCCGATCTTCTCTTTCGCCATGATCCGCGCGGCGTCGAGGCGGGAGATGCCGCCCACCGCGTGGTGCACGGGTCCAAAGGACACGACATCCTCACAGCGAACCCCATCGAGTTGGCTCTCCACGGCGACGTCGCGGAATGAGAGCACGCCGTGAAGTCGCTCGCCGTCGAGCACCACCAGGTGCCGAACCCGATTTGCGGCCATGCCACCCCGGGCCACCACCGCCAACTCCCCCCTTTGGACCGACAACAACTCGGTGTCCTTGATCACCGTTCCGACGCCATTGACCAGTCGCTGAGCGGCGTACACCACCACGTCGTGCTCGGTGAGAATGCCGACAGGGACTCCATCGGCGACGACCACCACGGCGTCATGAAAGGAGCGCCGCAGATCCTGGAGCGCTCCCGACAACGAGTCCTCCGGTGAGCACACCACATCCGCGGCCCGCGCCAGATCCTGCGCGCGCAACCATTGATCGGCATCGTCGTGGGGAACCCAGATCTGCCCCGCCATCCACCCCCGCTGGAAGATCTCGAAGTCGGCCAACAGCGAGATCAGTCGACCGTCCCGGTCTGTCACCGGTAGGTGGCGGATGTGCTTGTTGTGCATGAGCTGTGCACACTCTGAGATAGGAGTCCCGGAGCCCACACAGATCGGGTCTCGGGTCATCCAGGCGTCGATTCGTTGCATGTTCACCTCTCGCCGATTCGAGTTGCAAGGCTCGGGCCAACCGGCACGATCGTTGCAGCCAAGGAGGACGCACAAAGGAGGCGACGAAATGCAAAGCACCGTAGTTCTCACCGACGGCATGGCCTTTGAGGCCGACGTCGAGGGATTCACCGTCTCGGTCGACGCCAACCGCGAGTATGGCGGCCAGGGCAAGGGTCCTCGGCCCAAGGCGCTGGTGCTCGCTGCTCTGGCGGGCTGCACCGCGATGGACGTGATCTCGATTCTTCGAAAGATGCGGGTCCAGGTCGATCAATTCGAAGTCGAGGCGACTGGGGAGATGGTCGACACCCACCCGAAGGTCTTCTCTCGAATCACCGTGACCTATCGCCTGAGGGGCCCCAAGCTCCCCGGGACGAAGGTCGCGCGCGCCGTCGAGCTGTCCGAGGAACGGTATTGTCCGGTCAATGCCATGCTTCGGCCCTCCGTCGAACTGAAGCGAGTCATCGTCATCAACGGGTCGCCCCTGGTCGAACAGCCAACCTGCCAATGAGCGTGCCATCTCGCCCGGTCGGCGTGTGACTTCACCCTCACCTGGCAAAGCGACCTCGGAAGGGGCTCCTGCTCATGAACTGGGACTCGACGACCTGGCAGGCCGAAGACGTCGACTGAAGGATTTTGCCGGGCACTGGCTTCTCCTCGTGTTCCATCGCCACCTGGGTTGACTCCCATGTCGGGGGCACCTGTCGCAGTTGCGATCCATGTCCGACCAACTGGAGGCCTTGAACATCCAGCCCGTCCTGGTCGTGTTCGACCCACTCCCACAGGCCCGCGCCTACGCAGACGAGACCGGGCTCGACTGGCCGATCCTCGTGGATGTCGAGCGCGTCCTCTATCGCAAGTATGGAATGGACCACGCGAGCTTCGCGGACCTGTGGGGGCCGCGGATCTGGTGGGCCTACCTGGTGGAGTTCGCACGAGGGCAACGGCCAAGACGTTGGGGGTCGGACGTCTCACAGCGCGGGGGAGACCTATTGATCGACCCTGAAGGGGTCGTCCGGTTGCATCACGTCGGGGCCGACCCCGCCGATCGACCAGACCCCAAGACTCTTCTTGCGATTGTCCGTTCGAGCGACCGAGAACGCGCCTCCAGATAGGTGTTGGCACGCACTCTGCAGAACTATCAGGCACCAAGAGAGGTCCTGATGACTCTGCTAATCCCCGCACTCTTCGCCCTCGCGATCCCGTCGTATGCCAAGCCGATGCCCATCCACGGCCAGCTCTCCGGGGCGGACTGGGCTCTCGACCACGAATTAATCGCCGTCCTCTGGGAGGTGGACCTGGTTCGCCAAGACGGGCTGCCCATCGCCTACCGCGCGCCCGTCACAGCCGAAGGATCCTTCACTTTCGACCTGCTGTCCCCACCAGCCAGCCACTTCTACGCGCCCGATTCCGATGCACCGCGATTCAAGATCGCGACCTACATGGTTGCCGTGTTCGCCGACCACGATGAAGACGGAGAGCTCGGTGGTAGCGACTTGTTGATCGGGGTCCTGACGAGACCTATTGCGCGAACGCGCGGGCCCTTGACCCGATCCTGGCTCCGCGCCGGTGCCGAACCGGGATGGAATGTGCTGCTCGTCGATGACGACGGAGATCCCTCGCAGCCGCTGATGGCGGTTCCGCTCGATGAAAGCGGCATCGACATCTGGCTTCCCGAAGGAGGGAACGGTCGCGACGCCAACACGGTCTTGCGGTCGGGTGAAGGATTCTAGTACTGGAATGCGACCTTGATGGCGCCGGTCCCCTTGTCCTGCGCCGTCGAGACCGCGTCCCGCCAGCGACTCAACGGGAACTTGTGCGTCACCAGGCCCTCGGTGGTGAGCTTGCCCTCCTCCATGAGATCGATGACCACCCCGAACGTGTTCTGGCGCTGCCCTCGGAACTGCTCTGGCCCGTGGGCGTAGAGCCCCACCAGATCGACCTCCTGGAACCAGATGGGTGTCAAGTCGACCTTCAAGGGGGCGAACTTGATGCCGACGAGCACGACGACGCCGCCGCCTCGGGCCATGCGCAGGGATTCGTTGACCGTTTTGGCGGTGCCGACGCAGTCGTAGATCACCTGGTAGCCGCCCAGGAGCATTCGGTTGCCAAACAATCCCTCGTATAGACGGGCGCCGGTGATGCGAGCCGCCGCATCGAACAGATCTTCGCGACGGATGACCTCGTCCGCCCCCAGTCGCTTGGCCGCCGCTGCCTGGTGGTCATAGCGGGCGACCACCGTGATCCGGGCACCCGGAGAGACCGCCCTGACGCACTGCAGGGTGTTGATTCCGACGATCCCACAACCCAGAATCAGACAGTGTTCTCCCTCGCCAGGCGTTCGCAACAACGCCGCTCGCATGCCCACCGAGATGGGCTCGACCATCATCGCCTGCTCGTCGTTGATCGCGTCTGGGACGGGGTAGATCTCCGATTCGTGGCAGGTGTAGCCGTCGCCCCAGCCACCACCGACCCCCGCCGGCCCATGTTTGCAGGAGCTGTTCTCACAGAGGGCGAACGCGCCTTGTTCACACTGGGCGCAGCGGGGTTCGATCTCCTGGCTGATGCAGTTCGGGCCCTGGAATCGGGTGTCCATGATGACCCGGTCACCAACCTCGAAGCGGGTGACTCCCGAGCCGATCTCGACCACTTCACTCACGCATTCGTGCCCGAGATAGAGGCGCTCAATCCCAGGTAGTGCGATGGGCGCGATGCTCGGATCCGCGTCGACATTGAGGATGGAGAGATCGCTTCCGCAGATGCCGCAAAGGCGGTTCTTGACTCGGACCCAGCGGGGCCCGGGCAGCCTCGGGTCTGGCAGATTCTCGAACCGGGACGGCGACAACCCGCTGTATACGACGCCGGGCCAGGCGCGCCGAAGGGCCTTGACCATCAGCGAGCGGGGGATGTTCTTGTCGGTGTAGATCGTGCGCATCGTGCCGGGTCTATCAGGCGGGGCCTATTTTGGAACGCAGGGCGGCATCGAGCGCCTCAATCTCGGCTTTTGCGACCGCTTCAGCGGCCGCGTCCCCGTCGGCGAGGGCGATCCGATCGATGAGGTGCGCGAGGCGTACGGCGACGGCCGGGTCGATCCAGGAATCGAACACAAACGGTTCCTGGTCGGCACGTCGAATGACCACGGCCGAGTGATCGGCATTGCAGCCCGTCACCGTTCCCAACCACTCGTTGTCGATCTTGACGCCGTGGGAGTGAATCTCGAACTTCACCATCCGAGGCTTCGCCCACAACAACCGACCGACGCGCATCAGCACCCCAACCATGAAAACACACACGACGAGGCCGACAATGCGACCTTGACCAATGCGCCCAGCCTCCGCTGATCGAGCCCGCTCATCCGCTGCGAGTTGCTCTCGGCTCTCCTTCTGTTGGCGAACCGCCTGTTTGTAGGCCGCGGTGCTCTTCTGCGACGTTTCCCGCACGGCTTCCTGCCGGTCCTTTGCCTCCTGGTAGGCCACGGGATCCAATGGCTCCCGACGATCGCGATTCTTGGCCACATACAACTCGATGACCGCAGCCTGATATTGATCTATATCGAGCTTGATACCGGATTTTTCAACGATCGCGGCCGCCCCGAAGACCGACATGCAACCCGTCTTGCAGGCGCGGCAGAATTCGACGCTCAGGACCTGGTGCTTCTCGAGGCATCGTCGCGCAGTATTCAGCTCCGAATTCGAATAGTCGTCGAGGGCCACGCGAGCGTTCTCGAGCCCCTCGTGCATGTCGGCGACCGCTAGATCTGCGACGAAGGTATCGGCCTCGAGTGCGGCCTCCAGTTTGGTCACCTCGATTTCGGCATCGGCGAACCGCTCGTGGTCGGCGAACATCGCGACCTCCAGCTCGTCGATTTCCTCGAAGGTGGGCTCGATCCGCAGTTCCCCGTCCGTGGGGGCCGCCGGACTCATTCGGACGAAGGCGAAGAATCCCACAAAGGACAAGATGGCGGCCGCGTAGACCACCAAAGACAACAGCCGATTCGTCCAGCTCGTAACTGGAATCTCTGCCCGGGCGACATGTCCATCGGCGTCCAGTCGCAAGCGTCAGCTCCCTCAGCCCACCCACAGTCTAGCGTTCCGGAACATCCGCATCCAAGGCCCATCCTCACCCCAGTCGTCCGGGTGCCACGAGTTGGTCACGGTTCTGAACACGCGCTCGGGGTGAGGCATCATCAGCGTCACCCGACCGTCGGTCGTCGTAATGGCCGTCAATCCCCCTGGTGACCCGTTGGGATTCAGCGGGTACAGCTCCGTGGGTTTGCCGCGATTGTCCACGAATCTCGCCGCGACAACCGCGTCGGCCGGGCCGTCGAAGAGCGCCCTGCCCTCTCCATGGGCGACGGCAACCGGCAATCGTGATCCACCCATTCCGGCAAAGAAGATCGATGGCGAGTCGACGATCTCCACGGTGCAGACCCGCGCCTCGAATTGTTCCGACCGGTTCCGCACGAAACGGGGCCAACCGTCCGCGCCGGGGATGAGGGGTTGCAGGTTTGCGAGCATCTGGCAGCCATTGCAGATCCCGAGCGCGAAGCTGTCGGAACGACCGAAGAACGCTTCGAAGTCTGCACGCGCCTCGGCGTTGAACAGGATGGACTTCGCCCAGCCACCGCCAGCACCAAGCACGTCGCCATACGAAAATCCACCACAGGCGACCAGCCCTTTGAAATCGGCCAGATCGACCCGTCGCGCCAGCAGATCCGACATGTGAACGTCGATGGCGTCGAATCCGGCCCGGTCGAATGCGGCGGCCATCTCGATCTGGCCGTTCACACCCTGCTCCCGCACGATGGCGACGCGGGGTCGACGCAGGAAATCGGCCGTGTCGTTTTCGCTGATGTCGAACGTCAGGACGGGGGAGATGCCCGGGTCGTCTCGATCGAGCAACTGGTCGAACTCCTCCTTCGCACAGCCCGGATTGTCGCGAGTAGCCTGCATACGGAAACTGGTCTCAGTCCAAGCCCGCTGCCAGTCGATACGATCGGCGCCCAGCACAGCGAACCCATCGCTGTGGAAGTTGATGGCGTCCGTGTCGTTCGGGATGCCGACGCGATGCACCAGCTGCTGGATCTCATGCCGGGCAAAGATGGCCTCAACGGCCTGCAGATCCGCCTTGCGCACCTGGATGACGGCACCGAGCTCCTCGCTGAACAGATCGGCGATGGCATCGTCGCTGGGAAGCCAGACATCGACTCCGGTGTGACCGGCAAAGCACATCTCGCAGATGGTGGCGAACAACCCTCCGTCTGACCGATCGTGATAGGCGAGAACACAGTCGGTCTCATGCAGATGCTGCATGGCCATGAAGAATGC
>Ga0315336_1006985_pt1 | contig 11159 bp, 15 predicted proteins | sample ASW5metaG_FD_204512 | JGI IMG/M metagenome (GOLD analysis project Ga0315336, IMG submission 204512) | Ammonia-oxidizing marine archaeal communities from Monterey Bay, California, United States - ASW #5 | ecosystem: Environmental > Aquatic > Marine > Intertidal zone | place: USA: California... | reverse complement strand
ACTCGTTGTTTTAATTAATAAATTTCGCTTGTATTTAACACATAATCCTAATCCTGTTAAAATACCACTTAAATAACAAAGTCCGGATACTAATAATATATCTAAAGTATTCATTATATATATATATATATATTAGACTATATTTAAGATAAAGGGAGTAATGTACCTTGAAGGAATTCTATTTCATCTAATTCATTTTTTGTTTTTATTACATCTTTTGACCAGAAACCACCCTTATTAGTAAGATAAATATTACACATAATATCAAATAAAGTATAAGAATATTTATTTATTTTATCTTCTTTTTTAAAATGATTTCCATCAAAATTATATTTATAACCAAAATGGACGACTTTTTTAGTATTTAATGTTGTTTTAAGTTTTTGAAATAAGTAATTCGTTTCTTTATTCATCATCAAATAAGAATATTTAATGATTTCATGATAATAATTATAAATAATTATATAGGGTGCTCCTAGATAATTATTTAATTTAGATGTATTTAAATACTTAATCTTAAAATGAATAATTTTTAAATAAGGAAACATTTTATGTTCGGAGTAATCTGATACTATTCTTTGTAAATCTTTAGAACAACATCTCAAATGATTTAATTCAACATAACTTATATTATCTAATATGAGTTCTTTAATATAATCAATAGACAAACTATGTTCTATCATACTAGTTTTAGTTATATTAATTTATATAAATCAAATTTATAGTCTGGACCACTGTTTATTTAATCCTAATTTCATTAAATGTCCATTTTCACGTATAATTGTTCCAGCAGAATATTTTTGTGGATTTAATCGATGCTTACTCCTTCTTCTAGTTTTTTTGGGTTTACGTTTTCTTACTCTATTTTGTAAACGTTTTGTTCTAATTTTTTCTTGAACACCACCTAAAATATGAAAAGGAATGGATCCTCCATATTGTATCATTAAATCTTTATAAACTTGTTTCATCTATAATAGAACTAATATTATTTTCTTCATCTGTCCCACTTTCACAATCATCATAATACGGATCTTCTATCAATAAAGTATTAAATAAAAAGTCTTCTAAGTATAAAGATATATCATCTCTTTTGTGAAATAAATGTAAATTATAAGACCGTGTAATTTCCTTGAACTTCATAAACAAATCAACGATATCTTGGGAAAACTTTAATGAAAAATATAAATATAATTCTTCATCATAAGGTTCAAAGTTGTCTTTTTTTTGCTTGTAATAATTGTGATAAATGAATTGATAAAATTTATTCATAAATGTTTCCTCTTCATAATCAAATTCTACTTCTGGATTTGAACTAACAAATAAAAAGATATCTTTACTGCATTCATTTAAGACATCTTTAATACAATAAGAATCATCATACTTAATCCTTGTTTGGAGGAACTTATTTTGGTTCCACTTATTTTGGTTCCACTTATTCATTGAATAGATGAATAATAAATTTATTGTAAAAAGATATTTAGAAAAACGAATTTAAACTTATTGTTTCATCAATAACAATAATATGCCAATGTTATTGTTTCATCAATAACAAATTAACATCATGAATTATTTTGTGTTCATTGTCTTCCTCCATCATTAAGGATAGTTGGGGATATCCTTTAGGAAAGGTGAATATATTAGATTCTGATATGTGATTAGAAGCATCTAAATGATCATGATAATTATCAGGATAAACTTTCATAATGCGTTTTTTTTGTAATTCATGGGGGATATGAAGTTGAATGAATTGCCAACCATCTTGAATTAAGGCGTTAACTTCATTTTGATAACGGACATCATCTATAATACAATTTTCTTGTCCTCGTGTTTCTCGTAAGACTTGATTAATCCATACTTCTGAATCTATTTCACGCATAGAATTCGCAAATTTAATTAACAATCCTCTATCTTTGACTCGCATATCAAAGAGATCTACACATAATTCTTTTACTTTTTTAGCAAAAGAATATTTTTGATACCCTGAAAAAGTCCTCATAATATAATTTGCTAATGTGGTTTTACCTGAACACATCTTTCCACAAATAGCAATCTTCATTTTATATATATTTATATATTTATATATTTATATATTTATATATATTATTCTGATTTTTAATTATATACATTAAATTATATAATGTGGTTTTCGAAGATATTTATATTGATTGGTTTATGTTTTCAGTCATTTGCGGAAGTAATCGAAGTAGATATTCCTTGTCACAATGAAAAGGTTTGTCCTAAATTAATCTATGATACGACCAAAGGTAGCACAGATACAACAACTTATAGAGCTTCCTTAATAATTAATCCTAATCAAAATGTTAAAAATATATATGCTATTTTTGGTTCAGATGAAGGAAGAATGTATATCCCCCCCTGTTATAATGAAAATGCTTACAATAACATGGGTAAACCTGTAGGTGGTATTTATGAAACATTTATAGAACAACTACCTGAATTATTATTCGATTCGTGGTTAACTATAGGTATTACAGATGGAGATATAAATCATCAATTATCTTATGTGGGTATAGATTTTGATGATTGGACTTCTGAAAATGCGTTGACAATTGATGATGGGGCTATATTTTTATTAAATCCTGAAGATATTGTCTGTAAAGATGAATGTTTAATAGGACAATTTACGATATCAGACGATATTTCTACAAATATAATTATCAACGTTCAAGGACGGAAAATAAATGAAGATCCATTTAATATGAATGATAATTCATGGACTGAATATAATATAGTATTTCCTATCAAGAATTTAAATAAGGGCGGACATTAATCTACTTAAACATTCAAATATCTATATATATATAATACTATGCAGGTCCTTAAAAGAACTGGTTCTCATGAAGACGTATCGTTTGATAAAATTTTAAATCGTATGAAATCCTTATCTACAGGTGAAGAATTTCATAAGAAATTATCCATTGATCCAACCATTATTGCTCAAAAAGTATGTTCTGAAATTTATGATGGAGTTAAGACAAGTGAATTAGACACACTGGCATCTGAAATATCTATTTCTCTCTATTCGACTAATTTAGATTATAGTGTCCTGGCATCTAGAATTGTTGTGTCTAATCATCATAAAAATACAGATGGTAATTTTGCGAAAAAAGTAAGGATGTTATATAATGCAATTACAGAAGAACGTTCTACTCCTCTAGTTAATAAACGTTTTCATGATTATGTTCAAGAACATGAAGAAGAAATTCAATCGGTAATTGATTATTCAAGAGATTATGACTTTGATTTCTTCGGCTTAAAAACTCTGGAAAAAAGTTATTTATACAAAGTGAATAAAGTAATTATTGAAAGACCCCAAGACATGATTATGCGTGTTGCTTTATCTATTCATAGAAATGATTTAGATAAGGCATTTGAAACATATGATCTAATGTCTAAACATTATTTTACTCATGCAACACCGACTTTATTTAATGCTGGTTCAAATAGAGAACAATTTGCATCCTGTTTTCTTCTAGCAATGAAAGATGATTCTATCAAAGGTATTTATAATACATTATCTGATTGTGCATCTATTTCTCAACATGCGGGAGGTATCGGTCTACATATTCATAATGTGAGAGCAACAAATTCATTTATTGCTGGAACAAACGGAAAATCAAATGGCATTGTTCCTATGCTCAGAGTTTTTAATGATACAGCACGTTATGTGGATCAAGGAGGAGGAAAACGTAATGGTTCATTTGCTATTTATCTAGAACCATGGCACGCAGATATTTTTGAGTTTCTAGAATTAAAGAAAAATCACGGAAATGAATTAGAACGTGCTCGAGACCTATTTTATGCTTTGTGGATTCCAGATTTATTTATGGAACGCGTGAAAGAAAATGGTAAATGGTCTCTAATTTGTCCTAATGAATGTCAAACACTATCTAATGTGTATGGATTAGAGTTTAAAGGACTATATGAACAAATTGAAAAAGGAGGTAGATATGTAAAACAGGTTGATGCTAGGAAGTTATGGAACGCAATCTTAACATCTCAGATTGAAACAGGGACTCCTTACCTCTTATATAAAGATGCTTGTAATGAAAAATCTAATCAAAAAAACTTAGGAACTATTAAATCATCAAATTTATGTACTGAGATTATGGAATATTCATCCCCAGAAGAAACGGCTGTCTGTAATCTAGCATCTATTTCACTTAAAAAATTCATTGTCCCTAAGGAAATTTCAAAATTATCTATAATGATATATTCTAAACCCAATTGTATATATTGTACAATGGCGAAAAATCTATGTTCAAACATGAATATTAATTATGAAGTTAGACCTCATGATGAATTATTATTATCAGGTGAAAAACCGCATGGTGTAAAGTTTCCTCAAATATATGACACATCAAGTGGTGGAATGAATCCTATTGGAGGATTTACAGATTTAGAAATATTTGTAAGACCCTCTTTTGATTTTGATAGTTTAAAAGATATAGTTAAAGTGATGACTAGAAATCTTAATAATATTATAGATTATAATTATTATCCCACGAAAGAAACTAAAACATCGAATCTAAGACATAGACCGATTGGTTTAGGGATACAAGGTCTCGCTAATGTATTTTTTAAAATGAAGGTTCCATTTACGAGTGATTTCGCAAAACAATTAAATGAAGATATTTTTGAAACAATTTACTATTCTGCTATGGAAGCATCTATGGAATTATCTAAAGAATCTGGACCGTATTCTAGTTTCGAAGGATCACCTCTTCATCAAGGTAAATTTCAATTCGATCTATGGAAAAAGGAACCATCAAATAGATATGATTGGTTAACTTTAATGAATAAAATTAGAACGCATGGTGTTCGTAATAGTCTATTAGTTGCTCCTATGCCTACCGCATCAACCGCACAAATCTTAGGTAATTATGAATGTTTTGAACCCATTATTTCTAATATTTATACGAGACGTGTTTTAGCAGGTGAATATATGGTTCTTAATAATTATTTAGTTCAAGATTTACTATTATCTGAACAATGGTCAAAAGATATGAAAAATAAAATTATAGCGAATGATGGATCTATACAGAATATTGAGGGGATACCCCAATGTTTTAAAGAACGTTATAAAACTGTATGGGAAATGTCACAAAAGGATATTATCGATATGTCGGCAGATAGAGGAAAATATATTTGTCAATCACAGAGTTTAAATTTGTTTATGGCAGCACCTGATACAAATAAACTAACATCTATGCATTTTTACACGTGGCAAAAAGGTCTTAAAACAGGTCTCTATTATTTGAGAACTCGACCATCTAGCAAGGCTCTACAATTTACTGTAAAACCCGAAGATTGTGAAGCATGTGGTGCTTAGATTATGAACATACCATAGGTCTATAAAGCACACTCCGAACAACTTTCTTTTAATTCTTCTAATGTTTCATCATCAATGTTCCCTGCTAATCTAATAAAAAATAGTAATATCAGAGATAATAATATAAACGGTAAAAAGACTAAGAACCAAGCAATGCTTCTACCATTTTTCATTGTGCAGACCCAATTAAGAATATAAGTCCAAACTAACATAAGTAGAACTTGAATACCTATACCGTTATTTTGAGACATACCCATTTTATCAGGGTTCAGTAAATAGACAACAACACTAAAAAAGGATAGAACTAAATAAAATTTTGCTGGATCACAAAGTTTTCCAAATAAAGTTGATTTCATATATTATTATATTAGAAAATAATATGGATGAACAATTTTTAATTCAGGATACTCGACATTTAGAAGATTTTAAAGATAAATCATTTAGCGGATTCAAAAAAACTGATGTTTTAAAAACACTTTTTAAGTCAATTGAAACTGGTAAAATGGAAAATGCGTGTCATTGGATTACAGAATGTATGATATCTGGATATTGTATGGATGTCTTGGATAAATTAATTATTTTTTCATCTAAGATCATTCATATTAATAATCCATGTCTGCCTACGTATTTATGGAGGAAATATCAATATTTTTACAAATCCATTGATAATATCAATTTAAAGAAACAAAAACATTTAACGGTTCATTTCAGGAATAATCAAGTCTTACGGAATTTATTTTTTGATATTGTATCTGTGATAACGTGTTCCCCAAAAACAAAGAGATATGATAAATATCCTAAAATAAATGAAGATACAGATTTTCAATTTGAATCTATAAAAAAAAGACTTCATGCTCAAGCAAATTTTTGTCCAGATAGTTTATTTAAATTTACAGATCCAGAAGAGTTACGTGTTGTTATGAATGAAATTATGTATCATTTTAAAAATATAAATTCAGGATATGAAAATTGTTGTTATTGGGTATCCTGGATTTTTCAATGGGAAAAGAAAAATAAAAAAATGAAAGTTAAATTTGAAATTGATGAACGCGATGTTCAAGGTATACATAAGAAACTATGTAAAGATGTTGTATGGTTATTATGGACTGCTATTTTAATGGAAGCAAATACACGAGACAATGAAACGAAATATCAAATTAATGCTTTGTATCAATTATTTAAATATAATTTTACAGCAGGGAAACGAAATTCTAGAATTCCTTTAATTTATCATTCAATCGGTTATTTGGCTCATTCAATAGTTTTTAAAAAACATTGTATATACGATAAAAAATCTTACATTCAATGTCAATGTAATGTAAATGTTATGTTTAAGATGAAAAAGATTCACGAAACAAATAATATCGTAAAACCTGTTGAAAAAAAGAAAAAAATAAAACAGGATATTAAAGGAGAACAAATTAATGATAAATTTTCTATTTTAACTGATATTGATACATTGATGCGCTAATGCGCTAATGCGCTAATGCGCTAATGCGCTAATGCGCTAATGCGCTAATTTTAATCCTAGGACTCTAATCTTGACCTGTTGATCCAAACCCACCTTCTCCTCTCGCAGTATCAGATAAAGCATCGGTTAATTCAAATGAAATTGAATCTAGAATTGGTGAACAAATTTGAAATAAACGCTGACCCTTTTTAATTTCATATTGTTCTTCTGAAATATTATCAATGGATACCATTATATTTCCCCTATATCCAGCATCGATGATACCTACGGAATTTGACATTCGTAAAGGTGTTTTTGAAATAGATGAACGCGGATACAAATAATAAGAAATGTTGTGTTCTTTATCTTTTGTGGGAAATGCTTCACACGAAATTCCTAAATTAATTAATTTAGTTTCTTTTGGACCAATATTAGTATCTTCAATAAAGAATAAATCTAAACCACTATCTCCCTCATGATAAGTAGAATGACTTTGATACATATCAGTTACACTTTGATTACAAGGTAGGACTTTTAGATGCATTTTATAGTGTATAAGGTCTGTTAGTTTTAAGTAATTATAAGTTACTCAATCAATAATCAAATTTTAAATTAATGATGTCACGGTTACAATAATTACCTAACTTTATAGTTCTTTTGCAAACGGTCATCCACCTCCTTTTTGACCAGTTTGTGTAGATGGACGTCATCCACCTCCTTCACCTCCTCCACCTCCTTTTTGACTAGTTTGCGTAGATGGACCTCACCCGCCTTTAACTTTCTTACGTCTAGTTCTAATCTTCTTTTTACTAGGTTTAGTTTTAAAATTAATGTTTGATTTTGAACCGTGTTTTTTAAGTAATAATTTTATTTTACGAGTTACATCTTTTCCTTTACATTCATCTTTGTCTGCATCACTCATTTTTAACCATTTACTACGGTTAGTTACATTTGTAAGATAATATTTTTTATCTTTCTTATATACAAATTTATTATTCATACGGATATAAGCACCCATAGGTTATAAATTACTATATATTATATTTCTATTGTCTGTCTACAATTAGGACATATTAATTCTTTATCTAACCATTCTTTTATACATTTTGAATGAAATATATGATCACACTCTAATTTAACTATATTTTCATCTTGTATAAAATTATCTAGACAGATAAAATTATCTAGACAGATAGAACATTGATCATCTAGATTAGATATTTCAGTTGTTTCATTAGATAATAAATAGTTAGTTAAATATTTATTTCTTCTATTATCCGTACACCGTGTATAACATTTATTCATTGATCTATAAATAGAACTTGCAAATGATATACATATTAAACTACATCCAAAATAAAGAAAAAAAATTTCTGGAGAAATATTTCTTTCTTTATTATATTCTGTATTATTATGGTTTATATTTTCATGAGGTGGATGTGTTTCATGAGGTGGATGTGTTTCATGAGGTGGATGTGTTTCATTATAAGTAATAAATAAAGGATAAATCATACTATATAAACTTATTTAAATAAGTTATTTAAATAACTTATTTAAATAACTATAAATAATATACTAGTAATGAAATTTGATATTAAAGCTTTATCATCAACATTAAAAAATATTCAAAAAATATCAAAGGGAATAGATAATGATGAAAAAATTAAAAAATATGGGACATTTTTAGATTCTAAACAAGAAATCGCTCAACTGTATATTTTGTTTATATTTTTTGGGATCCATGGAGATATTATTCAACAATACCCGTTTCATTCTCAGAAAGTTGATTATTCGATGACTGAATATGATCTAGATTAGATAGAATCTTTTCTAAAAGAGGTCTTTTTTTAGGTTCTACAGAAATACATTGTTTAATCAAATTATGTAATGCTATATTATCTTTTTTCAGTAAATAAAGATAATCTAACACATATTTACGGTTCTTAGAATAACTATCAACTTTCTTACACCATATATCACCGAACCATATTTCTAACATAGAGACTCCTAAAGAATAAATATCTGCTTTATAGGATATCCAACCATCATACATTTCTTGAGCCATATATCCAGGCGTACCAGATTCAGATGATCCTTGAACCTCCATTTCATTATCCATTTGTTGAGAAGCATTGTAATCAATTAATTTAACTTTAGTCCCTGTAAACAACATATTAGATGGTTTCAAATCACAATGAACTACATTAAATGTATGTAAGTCTTGTACAGCAATACACATTTGATACATTAGATTTAATTTATCATTAGTAGGTAGTGTATACTCCCAAAATTTACCTTCATGTTCTAAAATAGTGTGAGAGGGTGAATTATAGTATTCTTCTTCTGTTAATGATGACCAAAATTTATCGGATGCAATATAACTACTAATATCACCTTGCGCCGTAGTTTTCTCCATGAGTAAATAAATGATGAGTTGTCCTTTCTTTTGAAACATAGAATATCCGTAAAATTGAATCTGATGTTTAGATTTCCCCATAAATAGTTCTCCAACATTTATTTCATCTATCATGTCTTGATATAACATTGAATCATGAATACCCTTATCATAATTACCACTGCTTACCTTTTTAACTACGCAATTAGTAGTTTCTTCATCTACCGTAAGTGATCCTAGATAAACTTCACCAACATATCCTGCTCCAATTCTATGATGTAATTTTATCTGTTTTTTTTCATAGTAGGGGAAAGACATATCCAACATGAGGGTATGAAACGAATCCATTATTAATAGTAATAAAAAATACTATTAAAAATCAAATTTATTAATTATGCTATATTACTATTAAAATACATAAGTCGTAATTGACGGAGATCCTCTAGGGATATTTGTTCTTCATTAATATTAGAAAGTTGCTCGGGTTGTTCGGGTTGTTGATTCATAACTTGTTGATTCATATCTTGGACAACAGATTGCTCATATTCTTGGTCTTGTTGTAGACGTTCAAGTGTCCTAGAATCAATAGGAGGTTCTTCATTGATTGGTTTAACTGATGGTGGTTTTACTGGTGGATGTTTTACCGATGGAGGATGGTCTTGTTCCATCATTTCTTGGACCATGATATTCGTTAGAAGAACTTGGGATACTTGTTCTTTTAGTTCTTCCTTTGAGGATCCCGTTTCTCTAACATCATTGTCTTTCAAGACTTTACGGAGTTCTGCAATGCTGAGAGTTGGAATTGTATCGAGTAGATCCATGATAAAATAGTTAGTTATTATTTTATCGGTAACTTAAAATCAAATTTAAATTTACCGATTAAATGTTAGTTATTATTTTATCGGTAAATTTAAATCATTTTTTTTGTCTAAAAAGATATATAATGGGAATAGATTTTTTTGGATTGTCTTTGTCGAGAATATTTAGAGGACCTGAATTAAAGATAGATAAAAAGGTTGCTACTAAATCACCTACAATAACATCTATTAAAGAAGAAGAGGTCTTTAGTCCTAAGACTAAGGAACGAATACGAAAAAATAAATCAGAAGAAAATTTTATAAAATTACAAGTCCCTTGGATCCTCTAAGGATTGACTAAGGATTTTTTAATATACATATATATATATATGAAGAACCATAAAAAGAAATTATCTAGAAAACGTTATAAGAAACGTTCTACTAGAAAATATACAAGAAAATATACAAGGAAATATTCTACTAGAAAACGTCCTATGAAACGCCCAAAGAAACGTCCTATGAAACGTTCAAAGAAACGTTCAAAGAAACGCCCTACAAAGAGGAAAATGATGAAAGGGGGGGGGAAGATGAAAGGAGGGGGAAAATGGTATGATGGGTGCAAAACAACTCTGTGTAGTAGTAGTGTTGTACCCGATCTTCAGAATAAATATGTATGTGAAGGACCTTATCATAAGGACGTCACATTAACATTCTGGTCCCCTTTGATCAGTTTATGGGGCAACACAACTCCTGGATGGTATGAGATAACGGACGATAAAAAGGATCCTGAAACCACTGATTGCAAGATTGAAGAAAAACTCAATGACGTTGAAGTAAGGTTTCTTGGAAATCCGAGTTCTCAATGTTTATTCTGTTTTAACGAAGAAGAAAAAAGAAAAGAATTTATTATGAGTTTAGGAGGAACTGAAACAGATGGTCTTCCAGCAAATGCTTTATTATTCGTTGAGATACTCGAAAAGGGGGAATATTTAACTTCCCCGGTGGAATTAACAACATACAGATCCGATCTCTATTACAAGGGGAAAAAGAGCGAGCGCGAGCTGACGAAGTTCGCTCAAGCGAGAAAACAGGGGCACATGGAATCTTGGCCCTCATGTTTATCGGCATCCTGGTGCCCGCAAGAAGATGGGGGTGCCCCTAATC
>Ga0315336_1006984_pt1 | contig 11159 bp, 10 predicted proteins | sample ASW5metaG_FD_204512 | JGI IMG/M metagenome (GOLD analysis project Ga0315336, IMG submission 204512) | Ammonia-oxidizing marine archaeal communities from Monterey Bay, California, United States - ASW #5 | ecosystem: Environmental > Aquatic > Marine > Intertidal zone | place: USA: California... | reverse complement strand
AGTCCCAAAAAGTAAAAAGAGCCGTATATACACCGTAAATTGGGATAGAAGAGCTGTCCAAGAAGCTGTTTTTTATAGGCTCTACAGGAATCTCAGCGAATAACACCGCCGAAGTAAGGAGAAAAATGTCGGATTTTGCAAGCTGGAGAGTGGTGCTACATAATTCCGCCTTGTTGGGGGCAGGCAAGCTTAAACTTTCCCTCACTATCCGCCACGATTCAGGCAGTATTAGTGTCCCCGGTGTATTGAATTCCGCAGGGGGCCTTTGAAGTTTTTGATGACTTGAACTACCCTCCTCAAGTCTGTTTCAGCCTGCAAAGGTGAAGCATCATTGAAATAAAAGTCTGCTAATGGTTTGTATTTTTTCGGCATTTAGTGCAGGACCAAACTAGCAGAACTATGAGGTTTGGGTAATGCAGCATTCAGGATTCAAGGGAACACAGCTTATCACCCATCTTGTACCAATTCTCGCGATAATGGTCACCGTTGTAGCCTGCGGAGGCCCCGCGAAGAGTAAAATCGCAAGAGTTATCCGAATCCAATCGATCGATGTCAAATCGATGGGAACGAGTACTGAACTCGTCATCAGGGCCGATCGCGAGTTTGAACCTCTGATTCGGTCCCAAAGTACTCCACCCGCGATAGACATCCGGGTTCCCTTCGCAATCTCCAAGGATTCGGGATCTCTAAATCGAAAATTGAAGCTTCCTCGAGACGGTGTAGAATCGGTCCGCATCTCCCGCGCTCGCTCAAAATTCGGAGGTGTAAAAATCGAAGTACGTATGGAGGGCCCTTTTAAGCACTCCGTGGAACAGGGAAAAAACCAGGTCCGCATCACTCTTCGAGTTAAAATTCCTCCCCACAGGTCCCCTGAAATTCTGGGAAAGAAAAGTTCAGTGGGGAAGCCAAATGAACCTTCGGAAGAGAAAAAACAGCGCTTCATCGTTCCCAATCTCGCAGCGCTTTACAAACCCGAAAAAAACTACGCCATCGGCGGCAAGGACATAATTTCTATCGTCGTTTTCGAAGAGCCCGATCTGACTAAAGAAAAACTTCGAGTGGGAAACGATGGATACATCACCTTTCCGTTGGTCGGTCGATTACAGGTCGGCGGCCTCTCGACCAGCAAAATTGAAGAACTCCTCGTTCGCCGGCTAAAAAAGGATTTTTTGGTCAACCCTCAGGTCACCGTGCAGGTCAAAGAGTTCGCGAGCAAGAACATCAGTATCCTGGGAGCCGTAAAAAAGCCAGGTGCAATACCTCTCAAAGGAAGAATCACCATACTAGAAACTGTGGCGCTAGCCGGAGGTGTTAACATCGAGGAGGCCGGAAAAAACCTTATCGTCCTTCGACCCAATCCTAGTAAAAAAACCGACGTCGAGCATATCACCATCGATCTGACCCGCCTCCTTAGGGAGGGAGATATGTCCCTGAATCTGGTCCTCCGGGACAAGGATACGGTATTCATACCCCGGGGGGATCAAATCTTCGTGTTCGGCGAGGTCAAAAACCCCGGTCCCTACAATCTTAAGGAAGAATCCTTCTCGGTGGTCGAAGCAGTTTCCTTGGCGGGCGGGCTCACCAAACTGGCGGCCCCCAACCGGACCCGCATCGTCCGCGTCGAAAATGGAAAGGAACGAGCGATCCATGTTGACATCAAAAAAATCATGGAAGGCGACAGAAGCCAGGATTTGGTTCTTCGGGCGGGAGATATCGTAGTCGTTCCGGAAGCTTTCTTCTAGGGTCGGCCACGCACGCGACACTTCACATTTACTTCAGAATAGTGATACGTCGAGGAATTGGAGTTCGATAAACTCACCTTAAGTGCATGATTTGGCTCGTTCCACGGGCTCTGCACCGCCAGAACTGCCACTCCTTATGCTGCTAGATTTTCTGAGATCGCTCTGGATTTGTGGGCAAATTTTCAAAAAATCCCCACCCCCGCCAGTGCCCCCTCAGTAGTTTTGTTGCTTCCCTGGCTAAGCCAAAATGTCCACATCCAGCGGAAAGGTCAGCTCAAACCCAACATATTCCACCTCGCTCAGCCATTCTTTGTACTCCTACTCGGTGTAAGCACCTCCTTTCCGATAGTTATTCAGAAAGTATGGATTTCGTCTCACAATTTCCGGAGGTGTGATGCGAGACTCGGCTTTACTCCTTTCCCATGTAGGCTGGATTTTTCTTCAAGAAAAAATGTCCAGATTCCGAAGTATTGGCAAATTGTTTGCTACCAACCTTCAAGGGATCTGTTATGACGAGTGTGCAAAGAAGCGATGAAAAGCTTCACCGCATCGACACTGAGAGCATTTACAAGCCCTCCGGCATCCAAATGGGCCACCCCTCAGTAAAGAGAACACATCGAACTGCATGCCTATCAGGATGACGCTAACGGTGCATGCTCTTGTGAAGAGATTTTAGATGGTGGTCAGTTGGAGGGATTGGTTGCCGGATTCGGCCATAGTTAGGAAAGAAGCCCAACTGGATACGCGAACAAATCCTGTTTTGCGCAACAGAGAATATGCCTCATTGGGGCTGATCTCTTTGGCTAGAATATCGTTCAGAAAAACCACTCTTTAGACTCCATCTCCCCGAAAACGCGCAAAATCTGGGAACTTTTGAAGCTCCCATGTTGTGGAGAATTCTTGGCATGACTCTTTAGTGGCAGGCGGAGTCTACGGTGAGTCCTTCCCCACAAATTCCCTGTTTATCAAGGAAATGAGATCTGATCAGTTCCCATCTCCGCACAATTACTAATTCGCCACCTACACGGTGGTCTGCTAATAGGACACCCTCTACTACCACCTGATTGAGACCTTCGGGGAGGCCTCTGGCGTGCCAATCGTGCTGGATACCTCGTTCAACATGCACATGCAAGGCGACCCAATCATGAATACCCCCGCCGACGCCTATTACACCTCCATGGTCTCAGAGATGGGCCCCCTCGTGGTGGGCAACTTACCCCTGACGATAAAGGGCATAATCCTAGAAAATAAAGGATAGGGAAGGCCGTTTCTCAGAGACCCGCTTCTTTAAGAGACGATTAAATTTATCCCCTTTTTTTCTTTTCATCTTCTAACCTCCAAATGCGTACGCCGAAAGGCTCAAAGACTTCTTCTAAATATCCTTTGGTAATTTTTTGTCGCCTCCCCTTGAAGATTTCAGCGGCGATTTTTTTCACGCGCGCGAAACCTCAGAATTCCACCGAGATTTCTTTGAAATGGAATTAACGGCAATGAGGTAGCGGCCTTTTTAAAGAGCTGGACATTTGGGCGCGGTTTGAGGAGGAACACTTTCGCTCAAACGTTTCATGAGAAAATGAACCGCCGTTTTCGGTTTTTGTCCACTGCCGGTGAGATCAACACCGGTTGAAATTCGCTCTCGGGGGCAAGGAGGAAAGAATAAACACATCTAAGCTCGGCAGTAATTTTTTTGACTCCCCACCAATGCCCGGAGTTTTTCCGGGCGCGGCCTTCCTTGAAAAAAAAAGATCCCACGCACCCGATGAACGATTGCCAAGTAGGCCAGGACCCACTCCTCATCGAGAGTCGGATAACGGCTTCGTGCTTTCTTCGAGTAGAGTGGTTCATCGCCCCAATTGTAGGCCTGCACAATCGCCCAGACGGGCTTATCGCGGCCAAGCAATAAATGGACCTCATCGATGGAATCGCTCAGCCATGTGAGTGGCTGCTTGGGAATGGGATAAAGGTCCTCCAATACAACATCCGCTGCAGGACTATAGTATTTGTCCATCCGTGAACGCAAAACAGTAAGAGCTGTGAGGAGACGGCGGTTCCACTGACGAACGATTCTGCCCCTCCTCCAAACACGTACCGGCGAGATGCCCCGCCCTTCAGGCTCACCCGCCATATACCACCCAAGGATCCCTGACAAAGAGACGGCTCATAACGTGCACGATTCGAGTCCAGTTTCGATGGTACCGAAATGAGCGCGCGTAGTCCGTAACGGGCGGCGGCATCGACAAATTTTTTGGGTTCTCGGGAGCCGGGCCATAGGACTGCATGCTGTTAAATCCGGCCCGATTCAATTCTGCAAAACTTTTCTGCCGGGCATTCCACATTCCGATGGGAAATTAAGAGGGGCTGGACAGACGTGAATACAGACGGATCTTGGGTGGCAACCGGTCCGATTGTCCCTTGTGCCACACCGCGACCCGGAACATTTGTACCGAAGATCGAGAGGTTTCTTTCCTTCCTAAATAGGCGTGGGTTCTCCAATACCAAATCCCTTCCCGGTTCCTTTTCCGAAACGCGATCTGGTTTCCTTGTGGACTCATCAGTTCGATTTTTGTGCCTTTTAGAGACGAGAAATCACTGAAAAAAGAAATTTAGGTGAGGTCGACGACTACTCGAAACACAAGATTTCCAGCAGGAATTCGCCACGGGAATAAAGATTTCCCACTCAACTTTCTTCCCCTTTTCTACAAACAGTGCCTTCCCCCCGGCAAAGCCTTTCATGACCACATGTTATCAAGAAAGGGATTATTCCCCGAGTCGCTTCCTTTCCATCCATCGGGCGAACCGTCATTGTCAGCATCAAATTTAAATTTCGAATTGTGAACTAAATTTGAAAGGGAAGAAGAGCTAGGTTGCGCTATGGTCAGAATTCCACCTACAACAAGGAAAAGGACCATGAACAACCAAACGGTTAGAACTCGAACCATTAACGGGGAAGGGATGGGGAATTTGCTGGTTGGCAATGCGAGCTTCCACCAAACGTGACATACCCTACCTTTTGCGTGAAGACATTTTCAATCGAAAGAGAGCGCCAGTCAAATCCTCTTTTGCGCTGCCACGAGTTGGGCATCTAGATAGCGTCGGAGGCCAAACCCGCCAAAATCTTTGTGGAAGGACGCTTTCGGGTGTTGGGGGAGTCCTCCATGGCTCCAGATTATACGGAAAAGGAGCAAAAGCTCTCGGTTGGCGGATTGCCTTCTTCACGATTGACGCTTACCGGGTCATCTATCTTCGCTGCCAAAATATTCCGCCACTTGAAATTACACACTTCTGAACCGGAGAAAAAACTGGCCAAACCACGTATTTCTGCGACTTCTTAGATCAGTGTATACCAAGAATAACCTCATGAAACCTGTATCTTTATTCTTGAAGGTGAATTCGGTCGGGAAGGGTAACCAAATTTTAACCGTCCAAAGAATACCGAACACACATCAAATTTTCGTCGGAACTACCGTTGAACGACCGATACTATGATACTCGATTCCAGCGGCTACAACCTCTTCGGCCGAATAGATATTACGGCCATCAAAAATGATCGGTTGAGATAAAGAATCAGCCAGCCTCCGGAGATTGAGCTGAATGAACTCGCGCCAGTCTGTAACGATAATCGCGGCGTCCGCCTCGCGGACAGCCTCGTAGGCACTCGGAAAATAATCCACTCCATCCTCTCCGAGGATGGCCCTGGCGTTTTCTATCGCAATCGGATCGTAAGCCCGGATCCGGGCTCCGGCCTCTCGAAGCAATTGGCAAATCTCGATGCTCTTGGCTTCTCGCATGTCATCAGTTTCAGCCTTAAAAGAAAGACCCAGCACCGACAATTTTTTTCCTGCCAGCGGCTTGGGTCCTTCGTCTCCCAGACGATCCACGATTCGCCTCACGAACCGAGGCACACGGTCGGCATTTTTTTCAGTGGTCTCTTTCAAAAGGCCAAACGGCGTCCCGATTTGAATCGAGGCATGCAGCAATGAATCCACATCCTTCGGGAAACATGAGCCGCCATAACCTAAGCCCGCTCCCAGAAAGGCCGGCCCGATACGCTCATCTGCTCCTAACCCTTTCGCAACGTCCCTTACATCTCCTCCGACCTCTTCGCATAGATCGGCTACCGCGTTGATGAAGCTAATCTTCGTTGCAAGGAACGCATTTGAAGCGTACTTAATCATCTCTGCGCTGTGGATATCGGTAATTATAAAAGGCCGACCCAGCGGCCGGTAAAGATCGCACAATCGATCGGCGGCTTCTGAAGAGGAGGTTCCGATAATGATGCGATCCGGGTGAAGTGTGTCCCATACGGCTTGTCCTTCCCGTAAAAATTCTGGGTTGCTCACCATTTGGAACGGATCCCTGTTCTTTCTGACCGATTCGATTACCTTTCGTACAATATCGCCGGTCCCAACGGGAACCGTACTCTTGTTGACGACGATTTTCGGGCCCTGGATAGCTTTGCCAATCTCTGTTGCCGCCACCTTCACCTGGGAAAGGTCTGTCTCACCATTTTCAAGAGGGGGAGTTCCGACCGAGATAAAAATGATTTCGCTGCTTTGAACACCCATCTCCGTCGATGTGGAAAATTTGATTCGCCCATCGCGGCTGTTCCGCTCCAGCAGCTCGGGAAGTCCCGGTTCGTATATAGGACACCTTCCCGCCTGAAGTGTCTCAATCCGCTTCTGGTTGATATCAACGCATACGACATCGTTGCCTAAATCCGAAAAGACTACCCCCGTTACAATTCCGACATACCCACATCCGATTACACAAATATTCATTCTTTAAAGACCCCACATAACTGAAAATATTTCATCTATAAAATCAAGCATACACACAGCGTTAAAAATACAACCTCTTCAGTCCCAAATTTTCAAACTCTTTTCTATGTTACTCCAGAAGCCAATTCCAGAGGGCGAAGAGTAGCAAAGCTCGGGAACATCGCCTCTATAGGCTCAGGTGCCGGCGGCCTGTAGCCAAGGGCACTTTGAGGTCTAACTCGGTTATATTCTTGCCTCCGCCTTTCCGCCAGCACTTTTGCCTCACCCAGCGTATCGAAGAGCTCCCGGTTCAACAATTCATCCCGCATCTCTGCTCGGATACCTCGATCTGCTTGCAGGCCTCAGGTACGGTCTGTTCCTGAGAGAGCAGGACCTCGGCTTCTCTTAACTTGCCGATAATCTGCTCAGGCATATGACGCTTTCTGGACATGAAAAATCCCCCAGATTCGGACGGTCATGTCGAAAGAGTACCGAAAATCCTCTCATTCGACATGGACCGATATTAGGGGGGCACACCAGAGAGGCCGCCGGAAACCCAGAAAAATATTTATCTTCCCGACCGAGGCGGGAAAGGGCAATTAAAAATCTTGCCAGGTAATTCCACGTATCCAATGTTTCTACCGCCACCATATTCATTGCAATTCGCAGAAAATTATCCGCCCTCTACAAATCGCAAATAATTGGAAGCTTCACTTCGCCCGTCTATATTGCACCGTCAATTATCTCATCGAATTTTTTTAAAAAAATCTCTCCGGCCACATTCATGGAAAACCGCTCCTCCGCCGCTTTACGGCCGGCCCGGCCCATGCGCCCCCGAAGTTCCGAATCGTCCAATAATTTATCCATGGCTCCCACCATCGCGCCGGGATCTCTAATGGGAACGAGGAACCCGTTTTCCCCATCCGCCACCAACGATTCGGGCCCGCCGCAGCTTGTGCTCACGATCGGCAATCCACTCGACATGGCTTCAAGCACAACGATGCCCAACCCCTCCTCGTCGGAGGGTAAAACAAAGAACGATGCTTCCCGGTATAAAGAGGCCAGTTCCTCTCCTTGCTTTGGACCAAGAAAACGGATTTTTTCCCGAATGCCCTTCATCAGGCCATCAGAGAACCATTCGTTTAAGGGAGGATCGCCAACCAAATAAAGATCTGGAATCGAAACTCGGCGATCCGCCAAAAGAACATACGCTTCGAGCAAAAGCTCGACATTTTTGCGTGGATCCGAAAAGCGCCCGACCGAAAGAATATATCCTTTGCCCTGCTCCTCCTTCGGAGAAGGGCGATAAAATTCCGTATCAATTCCGCAGGTGGCCATGTGTAAATTGGCGGAAGGATCCTTTCCCTTGATTAAATTGAAGGTGTAGCTGCTCAAGGCAAATACGGTATGCGCTTTCCGAATGGCCCGATCTTCGTAACGCGAGGAGATTCGCGTCATGGCTTTAAACCATAAGCCCCGGGGACCACGAATTTCATGCAACCGGTTTATCCGGTCGGGCATAAGAGTCGTGGCGGTCCAAAGAACAACCGGCGTATCAACCTCGCAGGCCACACACACCCAGCACGGAAAACCTACAACAAATTGAATGAGATCATACTTTCGAAAAATATCATTGAGCAACGGCCGAGGTCTATAGCGCTGAAATTCGAATTCGGACAAAAAAGCCCCCACGTGGCAAAAAGGCACATCGCGCCATCTGGCTTCTCGTGTCCGGGGTCCCTGAAACCAGGTATTCGGCTTTCGGATGCAAACGCTTGTCGAGTCCAGGGATGATGTGGCGAGAGAGATGACATCCGGGCGGTAACGGCCCGAGTCCATAAGTACTCGGTAAAGGAAGGCTGTCATGGCCCCCGTTCCGCCGCCAGACACCCCGAGTGCTAGGTCAGGAGTGACCAATGCCACGGAAGATAATCCATTGGCTTTATGGACCGTTTCACACCATGAGACTTTTAAATAACTCAGCGTTTTCGGCTACCCAACCATACAGCTCGTTCATGCCTTCGGAAACATCCACTTTCGGCTTCCAGCCCAACTCCTTTTCTGCTTTTCGAATGTCGGACACGTAAACAGGCTGGTCGCCGGGCCGCCAATTCCCCATAAGAGGCTCAACCGTTCGCCCTGAAATTGATTCGAGATTTTCCAAAAACTCCAATAGGGAGACCGTATTTTCGGGCCCGCCGCCTATATTATAGACCATACCGGAAACCTGCTCAATGTTCTCAATGGCCTTCATATATAAATCCACCAGGTCATCAATAAGCAGAACATCACGGACCTGTTTTCCCGTTCCGAATATGGTTACTTTCCTCTTCAGCGAAAGGGCTATCATGAACCATGCGACCCATCCCTGATCTTCAATTCCGAATTGACGATACCCATAAATACACGACTGGCGAAAAGTCACCGTTTTAAGGTCAAAAATCCGAGAATAATCTATAATATATTGATCGGCGACCCCCTTCGAGCAACCATACGGCGAATGGAAATCAAGTGGTTGGATCTCTGAAATTCCCATGGGGAATTCCGGCAGATAATAGCGCGTCTGATTTTCCTCTACCTTGGCGTCTTTCAACCCGCCGTACACTTTGTTCGTGGAGGCATTAAGGAGAACTGTACCCGGACTATGTTTTCGGACAGCTTCTAGAATATTGAAAGTTCCCAGGCATTAATTTCAAAATCAGTTCGGGGGTCATGAACCGAAGTCGTAACAGCTACCTGCGCAGCTAAATGGATCAAGGCATCGTACGCATTATCCTTAATTAAATTTTCCACTTTTTGAGCGTCTCGAACATCTATCTCGGCGAACTCAAATTCCCCCGCCTCTTGAAGATACTCTTTATTTCTGGTTGCCCCGGCCCTCGACAAATTATCCATTATGGCAACATCATGGCCTTTTTGATTCAAGCTCAAAGCCGTATTGCACCCGATAAATCCACAACCGCCCGTTACAAGAACTTTCATTTCGCCTCCCCTAAGCGAACTGTACGTGCAAAAAAGCTCCATCCGAGATAAAACCTTAAAATCAGACTGTTTGCTTAGTTATGGTTGCCCGTAGCCTCCACTAACTCGTCACCAACTTTTCGGCCACCGTAAATAAAACCCAGCTCGAAGAGTGGGACGCAAGGTTACCCGACGCAGTCCCACTGGCCATTTCCGAAGACGAAAATAAATCGGCTCATTACAAATCTTGATATGCCTGGCGGGTAGTTGAATCCCTTCTGGCCCAAGCCTGGGATGCGCCCTCGTGCGTCCATTCTTGCACTCGACCCCAAATACTGGCAGTCGATTATCAAGAGTTGATTTTCTCCACACACCCCCCCCAACAGCAGGACGGCAAGAACCCGCAGAATGGGTACAGTAAATTCTCTCATAGGAAAAGTCTGGCAGAAACGCTAAAAAAATTGAAGGGGTGGTTGGAAGGGTGTCGATTGGCATCGCTGTCCCCAGGGGTCAGATGGACTCCATCGGTGCGGGTATATGGTTAGGGGGGGAGGTTACCGCTTTCCCCTAATAAGGCCCGACTGTAATGTCAGGAACTCGCCATGGGCACGAATTAATCAGCCATAATCGCAAAGCCTGCATCATTGCAATTGCCGTAACATGTAGAATTTATAGGAGAGCAAATTCTGAACGTTGGTTGTCAGCAGTGAAAAGATTTGAAAGTTCTTCATTTCCTAAGTTCCAAGGGCCCATAAAATTTTCAGCCTTATATTCATCACTGCTAACCTGCCCCCGACAGTGGTACCAATCTCCATGTTACCCCAGAAGCCAATTCCGGAGGGTGGAGCGTAGCGGATCCCGGAGGCATTGGCTCTTTTGTTTCAGATGCCGGCGGTCTGTAGCCGAGCACGCTGTGCGGTCTAATTCGGTCATATTCATGCTTCCACCTTTGGGCCAACACTTTGTCTCATCCAGCATATCGAAGAGTTCCTGGTTCAATACCTCATCCCGCATTTCTGCTCGGATACTTCGAACTGCTTGCAGGCCTCAAGTACGGTCTGTTCCTGAGAGGGCAGGACCTCGGCTTCTCTTAACTTTTCGATAATCTGCTCAGGCGAATGACGCTTCCTAGACATGAAAAACCCCCCGATTCGGGCAGTCATACCGAAAAGAGTACCGAGAATACTCTCATTCAACACCGACCGATATGAGGGAGCACGTCAGCTTTACCACAAGTGTTCGGTAGAGTTCTTCTCGATACCAGTTTCGCTCGCCTAGGAATTGAATTTTTTCAGTTGACAGAGGATAATTCCAGTGCATCAATCGCTTCTCTCGGTCAAGGTTATTCTTTTGGATTTGGTAAGCTATATGGGAATAGAACTTGACACTCGTAAACCTATCATTCTAATTCTCCTTTTCTGAGAAAGAGATGAGGTCTCGATTTAGGCCATCTTACAACTAACTTCAACTTCCGACCGGAGAAAACCAGAAAACCAAAAAGATAAATTATGCCTAATAGATTGACCGAAATTTGACTAGTCTTCAAATCTTTCTTAACTGACAAATAGAAAGTACCTATTTTTGCGTTCAACATCAGCGACAAAAATACATCGAGGAAATATTTTCGTGACCTTGCGACGAGAGTTACATAGAAAACGCTTGTCTCCACCACTTCGCTTGCTCTCTGCTTCCAGCTCTC
>Ga0315336_1006983_pt1 | contig 11160 bp, 9 predicted proteins | sample ASW5metaG_FD_204512 | JGI IMG/M metagenome (GOLD analysis project Ga0315336, IMG submission 204512) | Ammonia-oxidizing marine archaeal communities from Monterey Bay, California, United States - ASW #5 | ecosystem: Environmental > Aquatic > Marine > Intertidal zone | place: USA: California... | reverse complement strand
GACCACAAAGTCTCGCTGCTCACCGCCGCCGGCCGCAACGGGGGCAGAGAATCGTCCGAGTCGTCAGGCACTTCACGGATCGAGCGCCAGGGAACCGGAGACAATCCATCAAGCTGACTGCGTAAATCCTGAACGACACCTCGAGGTGACAGCGGCTTGCCGGCCTCGAATGCCGGGCACACATCTTCACATCGACCGCAGGAAATACAGGCATCGAGTTGCACAAGCTGGCGTCGCGCAAATTGATCGATGCGGCTCACACCGTACACACCCGTGTTCTCGACTTCGTCCAGCGTCACCAGGGGCAGTGAACCCAGCGGTGCCGATCGGCCCGTGATCGCAATCGTTCCCGCCACGAAGTGCAGCAACCGTGTATAGGGCAACGCCGCAATGACGCCCAAGGCCAGAATGGAGTGCGCCCACCACAGGCACCAGTGCAAACGATCGGCCGCTGGCGCGGAGACTCCCAATGCCAGCAGGCCACGCGAACACAGCCACCCGACAAACGACACTCCGGGCCACGCGGGCTGTTCGCGGATCAGCCTCAGTCCTTCCACCACAAATCCGGACAGACTGATCAGCAACACACTCAGCAACACACACCAGTTCATCAGGCCGGTTTCCACACTCGACCGTCCACGGCTGCGCCTCCACACAAACCACAAACAGGAGACCACAACGGCGATTCCAGCCACATCGAGCACGACTTCATAGACGGCAAAATACCAGCCTTTGTGGAACCAGGGACTCGACGCGTCGACGCGAAACCAGGGGCCGGCATAATGTTCCACGGCAATCAGCAAAGTGCCCAGAAACAGCAGGCCCATGCCGTAGACCAGCAGGCTGTGCATCCAGCCAGCCAACTTTCGGTGACGTCGGACTCGAACGAACAACAGCAGATGCTGCACGACGTGGCTGATCAGCGCAGGTTCCGAGGCGGGATGAGGACTGCCGACCTGACGGTCCGCCCGGCCACGCCGCCAGCGGCGGTAACGCAACAGCACACCCCAAGCACATGAGGCCACAGCCAGGGTGGCCAACAGGTAGAACACCCCTCGGGACACCGATCCCACATTGCCAAAAATCTCTCGTGTCGCGGCGTCACTCGGCATCGAACATTTCAATCAACTCGGGAACAACCTCGTACACGTCGGCCACAAGGCCATAGTCGGCAACATCGAACATGGGAGCATTCCGATCACTGTTGATTGCCACAATCACTTGAGAGTTCTTCATGCCCGCCAGATGTTGTACGGCTCCCGAGATCCCCAATGCCAGATACAATTGGGGTGCCACCTGTTTGCCGGTCTGGCCGATCTGCAAGTCGTTGGACGTGATCCCGGCATCGACGAGTGCCCGGGAACTGCCGACCGCAGCGCCGAGCACATCGGCCAGTCCACCGACGAGCCGTTCGAAGTCGGCGGTCGAGCGCCATGCGCGACCACCAGAAACAATCACGCCGGCTTCCGTGGCATCCGGTCGATGGCTCTCGTGAATCTGCTCGGACTCAATCCGCATCCGCTGCGGCAGTTCCGCGGAATCCACGTCCAGTTCCGTCACCTCGAACACAGCCTCCGCAGGTGCCTGCGGTTCGTAGGACGAAGCCTGGATCAAGATGATTTGCGGAGTCCCCTGCAGTCGGACCGTGGCGGTGACCGATCCGGCATACATCGGCCGTTGCAACAGCAGTTCGCCGTCTCGCCATGCATGACCGCAGACGTTGCTGGCCATGGTCCCACCCAACAGCCCAGCCGCCCGCCCCACAATGTCCCGCGCAAATGTCGTTGTCGCAGCGACCACCATATCGGCTGCGCAATCGCGGACCGCCGCCAGAATGACCTGGGCGTAGCGATCAGCCACCGCCTGAGCCAGACCATCATCGTCGGCTACGATGACATGCGCCAGGCGCGAGGCTTGGCGGGCCACATCGGCAACCGAATGGCCAATGACCAAGCACCTGATCGTGTCCGATGTCTGTTGGGCCACCTGGTCGGCAAACGCCAGAGCCGAGAGTGTGCAGGGGCGGAGGTCCCGTCCATCGTGTTCAGCAATCACCAGAATCGTCATACGGAGTGTCTCAGAGAACTGCGGAATCTTCACGTAATCGTCGAACCAGGTCCGCTGCGGAATCCAGCATCACACACTCACCGCGTGCATCGGCTTCCTGCAACGACACGATTTCGATGCGCGGGGCCTGGGCAACGTCCAACTCGGCCAGCGACAGGCGGTCAATCGGTTTGGAACGGCTTTTGAGGATCCCAGGCAACGATGCGTATCGCGGTTCGTTGAGCCGCAAGTCCGCGGTCACCACAGCGGGTAGCGGGATACGCATGGTCTGGTTGCCGGAGTCCGTCTCACGAACGACCTGCAGTCCATCCTCGACGGTGTCGATCTGGGAGGCAAACGTCGCTTGCGGCCAGTCCAGTATCGCTGCCAGGAACTGTCCAACTTGATTTGAGTCGTCATCGACGGCCTGTTTGCCCATCAGCACCAAGTCTGGAGATTCACGCAGCACGACCGCTTGCAACACGAGCGCGACGCACCACGGGTCGAGATCCTGGTCGCTTTCGACCAGCAATCCGCGATCCGCGCCCATGGCCAGCGCCGTTCGCAACTCCGGTTCATACGCATCGCCTCCGATGCCAATCACCACCACTTCGGTGTCGGCGGCCCGCTGTTCCCGCATCCGCAGAGCTTCTTCGACGGCGATGGCATCGAAGGGATTGATGATGAACGGCAGATCGGTATCCGTAATCGTTCGCCCATCCGCAGCGACGCGGATCGGTTGGTCGGGGTCGGGAACACGTTTGGCAGACACCAGTATCTTCATCGCAACCGTCCCGGCCAGGCAACTTGAGGATGTGGGTCTGGTTCCTTGGCGATTCGCATGTCGCTCGGACTCCGCAGCCACTCAACGGTCGGAATCCCCCGCATCGGAAACACCCGTCTCGACTCGGCCATAATAGCCCGCGTGCATTTCGAAACAACGCGACTCGATCTCCGCACGCTCCACGTAACCATCCATTTCAAAAAAGCGATCCGCTTCCAAGACGGAAATGTCGTACTCCGTCTGCTCGTCGATGATCAGGTCAGCCATGATGGACCCGATCAGCGGACTCTGCACAATTCCGTGACCACAAAACCCGGAGCAGTGAAACAGTCCTGCGACACCGGGAATCTCTCCACACAGAGGTTTGCCGTCCGGCGTGAACGTCATGATGCCCGTGGTGATGGTCATCGGCGTCCGTTCGTTGATCCAGGAAAACCGTTGCTGTGCCGCGTGAATCAGCGTGGCCACGTTGATGTCATCCCGGCGGGCTTTCATAGCCGACATGTCAAACTCGGAACCCAAGCGACTCATGTCGAACACCTCGGCCGACGTGCCGTACATACCGACAATCAGACCACCAGACTCTGGACGCGCGTAGATCCTGTTGTGGCGATCACGAATCGCGGGACTCATGCGATCGACCGGGTGTGCGTCGTCCGGGCGTGTCGTCAGGTAATGGTGGCCGATGGCGGCGGTGGGCAGGCAGGCATCCACATAACCGGCCACCCGGTATGACCAGGGACCCGAGGCGTTGATCACCACGGGAGCCGACACGGTGCTCTGGCCGCACTTGACGCCCCGCACGCGATCATGCTCGACGACGATCTCATCGACGGGCACATGTTGGCGAAATTCCACACCCGCTTCACGACCCACAGACACATAAGCGGCCGCCAATTCGGCCGGCTGCAGGTGGCCGTCCGTGGGACAGTGGCAGGCGTCGACCACGTCTTCGGTTTTCATATAGGGCAGCAGGTTTCCCAGTTCATGGTTGTCGATGTGTTCGATCTCGAAATCGATGGCCCGCCCCATCGCCACCAGGTCGACGACTTCACGGGCCCGTTCGGGAGACGCGGCCACGCGCACCGACCCGGTTTGCACAAAAATCTCGGTACCGGCACGCTGTTCCAATTCACGGACAATCGCCAGCCCGTCCATCAACAGCCGCGTGGCCTCGGGAGTGCCCCGCAATTGACCCAATAACCCCGCGGCTCGACCCGTGGAACCATTCCCGATGCGTTCCCGTTCCAGAACGACAACCCGCAATCCGCGTCGAGCCAACTGCATTGCCGAACTCAAGCCGGCCACCCCGGCCCCGATCACAACCACATCCCACGTGTCACCTTGAGCATCCGCCATCCGTCGCTCCTGATTCTGATCTCCCCACTCAGTTGTCGCAGCGCCGTTTGCTCAGCGCAGACGCATCGTACGCGATTCATCACCGATTGACCAATCATCCGCGCGACTCGATCTGAAGACCGGGAACGGGTGGCATTCACCACCGCCCAGACGCCGCGCACAAGGCGGAACATATGCCCGCTGACGTATGCACATCAGCCCTGCGGCCGGCCGCTGCGACCCACACATGCTGCTAGTCGACCAAGGCAACCCAGTAGGTCTGGCCACGCTCAAGCCAGTATCCAAATCCCACCCGCTGGCCACTCATCAGAATCGATCGATGTGGCGGACTCCACATCCAACCACTGACGCAGGCTTCGGGAGTCTTGGGACCACTGTGTATGCACTCGTCCCAGGTATACGACGAATGTTGAAAGCCCCAGCGAGACATCCACACGGCGTGCTTCTGAGCGGCCAGGCACAATTTCAGGTCCATCCTCAGGCGGGGCAACCCGTTGCGCGTCCGTTGCCTGTTCGTAGCAGTCAACATCCTTTGAATCACAGCATGATCCGTCAGCCAGTGCAGCATGAGAACTCCATCTCGACAACGTGCAGGAGAAATCGATACTCCGATCCCGCCGGGAACATGATCCGGAACAAGCGCCTTGTGGAGGCCATCTCGATCTCGCACATCCGCGGATCGTATGAAAGCCATTCCTGTTGAAGACCAGCATCAGCCAGTCATCAACGTCCACCACGTCGTCAGTGACGCAACAGGCCGGTCCAGCCGCGAACAACGCCACGGCGACCGCCACTCAGGGGTCGACAAGTTTAGCAACGCGGATCACCAAATCAACTCCGCGCAACACGATTCCCCAACAGAATGCAAAACCGGCAACGCCGCGTCGTGGCGAACCGCTTGTTGACAGAGTTTTTTGCGAATTCCTGATTTGTCGTCCGCCGTACTTGATCGATTCCCGGTGTGATCGAGATCATAGGACCAGTGGACCGTGTGGCACGGCCAACCCTCGAACTCAGCAGGAACCGGGAGCCGTTGATGCTGGACCTTGAAGCGTTGCCGATGCGTGTGGCTCTGGGACAATTGCATACACTCGACGACGACACGCTGGCATTCATCAAGCAGTGTGGCGTGGATGACGTGCAGCTCAATACGCCCAGTTTGCCCGGTGAGTCGCGTTGGGAACACGCAGACCTGGCGCGGCTGGTGGACCACGCCGCTGGTTTTGACGTCAGACTGATCGCAATCGAAAACGTGCCGATCGCCTTCGTCGATAAAATCCTGCTGGGCCAGGCGGGTCGCGAGCAGCAACTGGACAACATGGTCCATACGGTCAACAACCTGGCGCGGGCCGGTATCCCGATTCTGGGTTACAGTTTCATGCCGACAGGTGTGTGGCGGACAGCGTCCGACAGACCGGTCCGGGGTGGGGCCCTGGCCACGGCCTTTGACAACAGCATCGCTCGACAAATCACTTCGGATGCCCCGAACGCCAACCGAGCCTTGTCCTGCACCAACGTGGATCGCGAGATCACCGAAGAAGAAATCTGGGACAATTACTGCTGGTATGTCGAACGCATTCTGCCGGCCTGTGAACAGGCGGGTGTCCGGCTGGCCCTGCACCCCGACGATCCGCCGGTGCCCCAGCTGGGTGGTGTGGGCCGAGTCTTCCGCAATTTCGAGAATTTTCAACGTGCCATGCAGACATTTGACAGCCCGATGCACGGCCTGAATTTCTGCCACGGTTGCTGGTCGGAAATGCGGGGTGGGGCAGGGGTCTTGGATGCGATTCGCTGGTTTGGCGAACGCGGCAAGATTCACTATGTGCATTTGCGGGACGTCCAGGGTGGTGTCGAGGACTTCACGGAATGCTGGCTGGGTGACGGAAACTGTGACCCGGTGGAATCGATCCGCGCCCTGAAGCGGACCGGATTTTGCGGTTTCTTGATGCCCGACCATGTCCCCCGCATGATCGGCGACACCGATTGGTGTCACCGCGGCCGGGCCTGGACGGCCGGCTACATCAAGGCTCTGATTGCATCGGCGTCTGACGGATGAGATGCTCGACATCTCGGGGACACAACCGCAATCGATGACGGTGCCCGGTACGCATTGGTGGGCGGACTCACATCGTATCCAGCTGCGTGTCGGTGTATCCAGCTGCGTGTCGGTCCGCGGTCTCATTCCAGAAGAATCGCCAGCACGATCCCGGCGGGAGAAATCACAGCCAGCGTGATGCCACAGATCCACAACCAGGCGGTGGTCCATCTGCCGGGTGTCAACCGGGAATCGACGCCGTAATACCTCAAATAGATGGCCCCCAGGCCCAGAACAGGATACATCAAGGCGCCACAAATGCTGCTGGTCACCAGCAGCATCTTGGGTGGGTTTTGAAACACCCAGTAGGCGACAGAGAACAACACGAGCGACACCACAACGAAGACGCGAATCATGCGTTTGCGTGCCGGGTAGTCGCCGGGATCCATGATCCCTAACACTCCCAGCGCGTCGGCCATCAGTCTGGAAAATCCGGCCACTCCCGCCACAACGGTCGTAAACAGTACGAAGAATGCACCGACCACAAACAGAGTGGCGACCCAGCTGCCCAGGCTGCCCGTATACATCGTTTCGAGCACGGCCAGCGTGCGTTGACCATCGGGATCCAACCCCATCTTGAACAACACCGCGGCTCCCAGCAGATAGAAACAGACCGTGCTCAGTGTGTAGACCACCATGGTCAGCAACACATCCGTATACATCACCCGCACCCAGCCGCGTGCGCGCCGCCCCCAATCCTCTCCCGGCTGCTGTGCGCCCACATTGCGGGCATAGCCTTTTTCAACGCACCAGTAGCTGTAAGCCCACATTTCGCCGTAAGCCACTCCCGTCGCCGCATACATGGCCATGGCGGTGAGCAGGACATTCCGTGTCATCGCGGACGGTATCTCCAAAGCCAGCCCGGAAAGCAGTTGCTCGGTCGTCACCGCGTATCCCGTCCATTGCAGCAGAACGGTACAGATCAGTGTCAACAGCGTGAAGGTGCCCACCAGTGCCAGCAAGGTTTTCTCCAGAAAGGCATACGTGCCGCTGAACAGCAACATGGCGGTCACCAGCGCGGTGCATGCGGCCCACAGGGTCGCTCCCCCCTCACCGAACACGTTGGGAAACGCCAGTTGAACCGCCTGTCCGGCTCCGCCCAATATCGCCCCCGAATTGACGAACAGCAACAGCATGCTCAACAGCCACAGGCACATGAACCAGTTGATCCGCGGTCGAGACATTTCAGGGGCGTGTTTTCCTGCCGCTGGAAACCGATTCCAGATTCCAGCCGCGATCACCCACACGGCAATCACCGCGGCCGCGATGCCCAGCGGAAACCAGATCGAGGGCGCCGCCGCCGAAGTCGCGTCGGCGGGTGGTGCCCAGTGGACATAGACAAACAGGCCACAGACGGCTGAGGTCACCACGGTCGCCAGCCACGGCAGTCCCAACCAACGAGGGCAGACGCAACTGGGACCCGGCAGACCGTTGAACACCTGCAGAAATGTCTGCCCACTGGAAATCGTGTGCCGCGCCAGCTCGGCCTGCACCACGACCTTGATCACGCACGCCAGAATCACGAACCACAACAGCGTGAAACCGGCAACCGCTCCCAATTTGGTCGTCACGATCAGCTCGCCCGAGCCGACCACCGATCCCACCAGGATCATGCCCGGTCCCAATTCGCGGAACGTGGCCCACAGCCCGCGGGGTGGTGGCCGAGTCGCCGTGGCGTCGCGTGTGTACGGGTCTGAATCCATGACGTCTCGCGAGACTTGACTCCCACAGGTCGTCTGGCCCAACCGACAGTGAATCACTCCCTCCGCGAATCACTGCGGGGCAACCGGCTGTCCCCAGACGTGCTTGATCTGTGATTCAGCGACCTGATCCGTGGCGGGAGTTCCAGATCGAATCGGAATTCATCCCAACGCAAGTTGGCTCCCGTTGGGATACAGACGAAGACAACCGTACCTCTGTCAAGTGAGCAACACAACACCGGGCCAGTGCACACCGTGTCTGTTCCAGGGTGCGGCATGGTGGACTCGATGTGCGCGGGCCTGGCCGTGGGTCTGGTGCTGGGCGCCCTGTTTTCGAGTGTGTTCGGCTTGTTTTTCGAGATGTTCATGGTTCTCTGACGAAGACATGCCTGTCCTTGTCCGACTGACACGGCTCAGCTCGCACCGATGCCAATCGCTGATTGCCGTGGAGCACGAACAGAATCCGCTTGAACTTCCAAGTCGGACAAACATAGAATCACGGTCGTTGCCGGATACCGCAGTTCTCGTTTGCACTGGGATCACCTGGCACGATCTATCGCTGCGGCGTGCCCCGGTCATCGTGGCCCCCGCCAGATTCCGCCTCGGACAATCGACCACTTGAAAGCAGACGCGTGTCTTGGCATTTGCTGTAGTCGGTCAAACCGAGTCCCTCTGTCAAACCGAGTCCATGTGTCAAACCGAGTCCCTCCGATGAATAACTCAGCCGAGTGCTCCGGTCTCCGTTCTCAGATGAACCCCGTCGCGATGCACAGTCATCGGACAAACTGGGTTTGTCTGCTGATACTCGGCCTACTATCCAGCCTGGGCGGATGCAACGACTCGCCACCATCCCAGGCCAGTCCCCCACCCTCAACCGGCAACACACCACGGGGCGCCGTGGATTCTGCCGACGGTTCCAGCAGCGGCGCGACCGCAACCGGCAGCGTGCAACACACGGTTGCGAATCCCGCGCCGGTCGCTGCCAAGCGTTCACAACCGGCCTCGACAAATCCGAAAGAGCCCACCGATGCCGGCGGCTCAGCCGACGTGCCAGAGTCACCAGAGTCAGAGGCAGAGGCACAAGTCCGCGCGGCCTTGAAAGACGCCGTCGAACTGCTGGAGCAGAAGAATTACAACCGCTTCATCAATTACTACTTCCCCGTTGACCAACTGCGCCAGGTTCGCAAATCAACGGGTTACACGCGTGCCATCTTTCAATTGATTCGCACCCCGCAGGCTGTCAATCGCTGGCGGATGCTGTTGCAGGCCGGTGTGAACGCGGACATCGTTATCCACCCCCGCGGCTACGAGGCTCGGATCGAAGTCGACGTGAAACCGGCCGACCCCCAGGCCGAAGAGCCCGCCGATGGCCCGCTCGAACCGGAACTGGCCCAGGTCGAGATCGTCGGTTTCGGTAGCGAGCTCAAACCGGCGATCCAGTCGGCGATCGCAGCTCTGGAATCCAAGGACTATCAAACACTGGTCTCCCACATGTTTCCCATCAGCCAGCTCAGCCGGATGCAACCACTGGACGACAACGCCCCCATACTTCAACGTCTCAAGGCGCATCCCGAGATGAGTGCCGCGATGCTGGCCGATTTCCAACACATACGCGACCAGGCTCCGGCTCTGAACGCGGACAAATCGGTAGCCACGTATCGAATTCCTGGGACCACGGTTCCAATCACCCGTCAACGCAAGATGACCACTCCCGACAGAACCGTGCGTCTGCAAAAGACCGGTGAACACTGGCGGCTGTTCGACAGTGCGGCAGCCTATCATCAACAGATCGCCCAACAGTACTCCAACGGCCCCACGGAACTGCGTGCCACCCTGGTGCTGGAAAAATTCGGAGATCAGTGGCGCCTTCAGGAATTGCCATGAGCAGACAACAATCACAACGAGTTTCTGCATCAACGCTCGAACAGCCCGATCCGCCGCGCACCGCGCGACGGCACCGCGGTTTCACGATCGTCGAACTGCTGGTGGTCTGGCTGGTCGTGGCGATCGCGATCGCACTCGCACTACCGGGACTGCAGCAGATTCGCGCTCAATCCCGCGAGCAGACGTGTAAGAATCACCTGAAGATGATAGGAATCAGCCTGCACAATTATCACGACACCTTTATTTGCTTACCGCCCGGTTGGACGGCCCATCACCCCAAGAGCGGCGCCGATTTTCGATTTGGCTGGCAGGTGTCTATCCTGCCGTTTCTCGAACAGGAGCAAATCTACCATCAAGTTTCCACACACATGAGCCAGCCATCCGAAGCCCCAGACCGTTTGCTGCAGACGAAAATCGAAGTGTATCGCTGCCCGGCCGATCGCACGGCCGATGTGAATGCCATGCGGGGAGGCCTGGGAACGTCGAATTATTCGGCCAACCATGGCGACCAGCCGTTACCACGTTGGCTGCCCGGTCGGATGGTTCCCTTGTGGCCCGGCCAACCGGACACACCGATCAAGACCAATGGGATCATGTTCTGGAACAGCAGCGTGCGTTTCAGGCAGCTAACGGATGGAACGAGCAACACGTTTTTCGTCGGGGAACGTGCGGCCACCAGTGCCGCGGCGATCTGGGCCGGGGTCGGGGCCAACAATTTTGAGAACGACCAGGTAACCGACTGCAGTGACCAATCCCGCATCAACGAAAGTCTGACCGGTTTTTCCAGCATGCACGGCGCCTTGGCGCATTTCGTGATGAGTGACGGCAGAGTCCGCGCGATTTCGGCGACGATCGACTCGAATGCGACCGAACAGGGCGGCGTTTTCCAGCACCTGAGCAATCGAGCGGACGGAAACGCGATCCCGAAATTCTGAGCCTCTTCACGCGAAAGCCCCGGTTGTTTCAGCTCCGTAGAATTTCGTGACGCACAACCGAGCGCACAGCCAGGCGCGCCGCGGGTGGCCACATGCAGCGGGCGCGGATTCAGCACACCGCCGGTCGCGGCAGGCATTTTTTCAAATAATCGATGCTCTCCCGGGCCAGCCGCTCAGGCCCGGGTTTGTAGTTGAACACTTCCACGGAAATCCAACCCGAGAACTTGACGTCGCGCAACGCGGCGAGCAACGGTACGAAGTCCAGATCGCCGAATCCCGGGCCTTGTCCGTTGGGATCGTTGGCATGAAAGTGCACCAGCGACCGGTGATACTCACGAATCAAGGCCTCCCGCGTCT
>Ga0315336_1006982_pt1 | contig 11162 bp, 11 predicted proteins | sample ASW5metaG_FD_204512 | JGI IMG/M metagenome (GOLD analysis project Ga0315336, IMG submission 204512) | Ammonia-oxidizing marine archaeal communities from Monterey Bay, California, United States - ASW #5 | ecosystem: Environmental > Aquatic > Marine > Intertidal zone | place: USA: California... | reverse complement strand
CTGGGCGGCAAGTGAACCGCTGGAGCCCGGCTCAGCCCCCCTGGATGTCGGCTTGTCATGCATCAATTGGTCCTGCCCGAAGCATATACCGGATCCTGGCCATGGTTCGCTGGTGAAGCAATCCTGGCGGACATTCCTTGCTCCTGCTTGACCCTGCCCGCCCCAGCGGGTCCAATGCCATGCAAGGAACCCCCCTCCAGGCATGTCCAAGCAGCCCTTCTACCAGCGTGTACTCCTGAAGATCAGCGGCGAGAGCTTTTCCAGCCCCGGCGGGTTCGGCATCGATGCCAAGGAACTCAAGACCATCGCGGGAGAGATCGTCTCCGCCGCCGCCTCCGGCACACGGATCGCCGTGGTCGTCGGAGGAGGCAACATGATCCGCGGCGCGGACCTGTCACGCCGGATCGGGATCGACCAGGCGACCGCCGACTACATGGGCATGCTCGGAACCATCATGAACGGCATGGCCCTCAAGGAAGCCATCGAGGGGCTCGGACACGAAGCCCGGGTCATGTCCGCCATCGATGTCCCGGCGATCGCCGAACCGTTCATCCGAAAGCGGGCCATGCGGCATTTCGAGAAGGGACGGGTCGTCATCCTCGTTGCCGGCACCGGCAACCCCTTCTTCACCACCGACACCTGCGCCTCCCTCAGGGCCACCGAGTTGAACGTGGACATCCTTCTGAAGGCGACCAAGGTGGATGGCATCTACGACGCCGATCCGAAGAAGAATCCCAATGCGAAACGCTACGACGTGCTGAGTTACCAGGAAGCCCTCGAACGCCAACTCGGCGTCATGGACCTCACCGCCCTCTCGATGTGCATGGAGCGGGATCTTCCCGTGGTGGTGTTCGACTTCAAGGCCGACGGCAACATCCGCAGGGTAATCGAAGGCGATCCCATCGGCACGCTCCTGACCACAACCGAACAGGCGACGATGCCCAGAACGACTACCGCAAGCCGTTCCTGAAGACCGTGATTGCCCACGGGCATCGAGACCGCGAATCGCCACCGGCGTCATGAAACCGCCGCCCCTGAGGACCCGACCATGAGTGATGACACCCTCCGCGAATGCCGAACGAAGATGGGCAAGTCCATCGAGCACTTCGAACTTGAACTCCGTGGCATCCGTACTGGTCGCGCCAGCACGGCGCTCGTCGAGTTCCTCAAGGTCGAATGCTACGGATCGCTCTGCGATCTCCGCGATGTCGCCGGAGTCAGTGTCCCCGAGCCCACGCAGATCCTCGTCAAGCCCTTCGACCCCACCACCAAGAACTCGATCGCCAAGGCGCTTGAGTCTGCCGACCTGGGACTGAACCCCCAGGTCGAAGGCGACGCCATTCGGATCCACCTGCCACCACCCTCGGCCGAACGACGCAAGCAGCTGTCCGGTCAGGTCAAGAAACTGGCCGAGGACACGAAGATCGCCATACGCAATGAACGACGGGACGGGGTCAAACAGGTGGAGTCCCTGGTCAAGGACAAGAGCAACTCCTTCTCGGAGGACCAGGGGAAGATCTCCCGATCGAACATCGACGACCTGACCAAGGACATGACGAAGCGGATCGAGGACATCACCAGCCAGAAGACCCGTGAGATCGAGGACGCTTCCTGAGGAAGCCTCGCGATCCGTTCAGAACTGCTTGCGAAGTCGTGCCGGGGGAATTCCCAACTGCTGCCGATACTTGACGACCGTGCGACGGGCAATGTCGATGCCACGATCCTTCAGCGCCACGGCCAGCAGTTCGTCGCTCAGTGGATGGCTGCGATCCTCCCCCTCGACGATTTCGCGAAGGATCTCCTTGACGGCTTCCCAACTGACGTTGCGACCGGAATCCGTCTCGGTTCCACCTGAGAAAAATCGACGCAGCCGAATCATGCCACGCGGTGTCTGCATCCACTTGTCTGCCACGGCCCGACTCACCGTCGCCACGTGCACGCCGAGCTGATCGGCAACGTCCACCATCGGCATGGGCTTGAGGTGCTGGGGCCCGAGGTCGAAGAACTCACGCTGTCTGGACAAGACGACGTTCACGACCCGCAACAGCGAATTCGATCGCTGGTTGATGGACTCGATCAACCACTGTGCGTTGCTGACGTTGCGACTGATGAAACCCCGGGTCTCCTTGTCGAGCGAATTATCCTGGGACATCTCCCGATACCGGGGTGAGACTCGAAGCGGCGGCAGCATTCCATCGCACAGGGCCGCGATGTACGCGTCGGCCTCCTGGTCGAACTCCACGATGACATCGGGAATGATCGGAGGCACGTCGACCTGCACCAGTTCCATTCCAGGCGACAGGTTCAAGCGGTGCATCAGGTTCATGGCCGTCCGGACCTGGTCGAGTGTCAATCCGGTTTCGGACGCGATGCGTGGCAGTCGATTCTGGACGAGATCGTCCATGTGCTCCTCGATGAGCCGCCCGACCACTTCCCAGTCCTCACTGTCGTCGCCCTGCTGCTGGCATGCCTCGACCTGGAGCATCAGGCACTCCTTGGTGCTCCGTGCACCGAGGCCCGCCGGCTCCAGCCATCGCTGCAGGATCGGCAGGGTGTCCTCCAAATGCTGCAGCGTCATGCCCTGCTCGACCGCCTCGGCATTCTGTTCGAGGATCGTCTCGAGGTCGGAACCCAGCAATCCCTCGTCTGTGATGTTCTGGATCAACAGCACCCCGGCCGCCTCGACCCCCTCGTCGACCTCGGCGAAGGACCACTGGTGCTGCAACTGGTCGGCCAACGGCGTCCCCCTCCCCTCGAGGTTCGCCATGGCATCCATCTTCCAGTCCCGTTCCCCCGACTGCCGGGAGGGCGAGAAGCTCGAAGAGGAATACTCGTTGTCCATCGCTTCCGAGTAGTTCGACTCCAGCGATTCCAGTCGCTGGAAATCATCGGCGCCATCAGTCTCCTCCCCGACGACCATCTCCTGGGATTCGATGCTGTCCTCGGCTCCCTCCTCGGGCACTTCGCCGCTGCCATCGCCTTCGGCAATGTCCAGGGCGATGTTCGATTCGAGTTCCTGGTCGACACGCTCCTGCAGCGCCAGCAGCGGCATCTGCAGAATCTCCATGGACTGGATCATCCGCGGACTCAGCTTCATCTGCTGGCCCAGTTTCATGTGCTGATTGGTTTCGAACTGCATCATGGGATATCCCGGAAGCTCATCGTCGGGCGGTCGGCCTCATCCACGATTCTACGTCGTGACGCACAGCGTGAGCGAGGGAATCAAGGCAATCAACCGAAGGTTTCATCCTCGAGCAGTTGACGCCCCTCCAGCGCATCGGCAAGCACCGCGGCACTGGCGTATTCCAACTGGGTTCCGCTCGGAAGCCCGCGAGCCAGCCTGGAGATCCGGATCCCGCGGCGGGTCAATTCCTCGGCGAGGTACAGGGACGTGCTGTCTCCTTCGAGCGTGGGATTCAACCCCAGGATGACTTCCTTGATCGCGGTTCCGCGACAGTTTCGATCGGCATCCTCGATTCGGTCGAAGAGGGCTCCGATGGTCAGGTCCGTCGGCTCGACACCCGCCAGCGGGTCGATCCGCCCCGTCAACACGTGGTAGACACCCCGATAGATTCCCGTTCCTTCGATGCTCATGAGGTCACGAGGTTGCTCGACGACGAGGACCGTCGATGCATCGCGATTGGCATCCGTACAGAGTACGCAGGGATCGGATTCGGTCAGTTGGAAGCAGATCGAGCAGCAGGCGACCCGCTCCTTGGTGTCCTCGATGGCCCGGCTGAACTGCAGGGCCTCGTCCTTCGACCCCTTCAAGACATGCAGTGCCAGTCGCGTCGCCGTGCGTCGACCGATGCCGGGCAGTCGCTCGAACGCCTCGATGAGCCGCTCAACCGGATCGGGGTAGCCACTGCGTCCTCGTGCCATCTTCTTTCCGCTCATCAGAGATCCAACCCGCCTGGTGGCAACGGCAACCCCATCTCCGAGGCGACCGAGGACAGTTTTTCCTTCACGCCATCACGGGCTTCCTGAAGCGCCTCGTTGATCGCATCGCGAACCAGGTCCTGCAACCGGCCGGGCTCAAGCGACGCTTCCGTCGATTCATCGATCTCGATGGCTTCGACCTGCATGCCGCCGTTGACGACGACCCGGACCGGGCCGGAGGCAGCGTGGAATTTCATTTCATTCAAGTGCGATTTCACCTCGGCCATTTGCGCCTGCATCTTCGGCAGGTCCTTCATCATCCCGGCAAGCGAGGCCATGCCCTTCAATCCATCAAACATCAACTCTGCTCCTTCCGTGTTGCGGCCGGATCATTCTCGACCTCGATGATCATTGCATCGAACTTCTTCAACGCTGATCGAACCTCGGGGTGGCTCTCCATCTGCGACGCCTCCTCGGCAATGACCGGTTGAGGATCCGGCTCCACGAACTCGATGGACACCGCCTGGCCGATCACCTTCCCGACCAGCCGGCCCAGGGCATCCCGGCGAGCCGGGGAGGCAGGCTCCTTCTCACCTTCCGCTTCTTCGCGTCCCAATCTCAGCACGCCGTCGGCATAGGCCAGGGGACGCAATCCACCGACGGTCGCACGGGCGCTGGAGGTGGTGGCCTCCTCGATCACACGACGCCACAGGGCATCCGCAGTCAATGGAGAATCAACCTGGCGAGGTGGTGGTGGGACCTCGTGTGCAGGTGCCGGTTCACGTGGCGATTCGACCCTGGGTGGCGCTGGGTCGTTGCGTCGAGGTGCCGACGCTGGTTCCCGCGGCGCTTCAATCTTGGGCGGTGATGGGACGGGGTCCCCTGCCGCCTTCACGCGAGGGCGACTACCTTTTTTTTTTGGAACCGCTTCCGGCGATCCCTTGAGAAGTTCTGGAATGCTCGCGAGGTGTTCCGCCATGCTCAGGCGAACCAGCAAGGCGTCGAAGAGCGCCCTCGACGAGGCGGTGAACCTGGCGTGCCGCGCGGTCGCTTCACATCGCGCGATCATGTGCAGCACCCCCGGGGCATCAACGCCATCCGCTCGCTGCCTGAGCGTCTCCCTCGCCTCGTCGGTCAGCGGCAGCAGCGGCGTGTCGACACCGCAGGTCGTCGCCACCAGGAGGGCGCGGAGCGATTCGGTGAGACTGTCCAGCGCCTGGTCGATCGTGATGCCCTCCTGCAGGAGGTCCTGGCCCACGGTCAGCGCCTCGGCCGCATCGCCTGCCAGTACGGCATCAAGCATCTGCTCGATCCTCGACTGAGCGGGCAGTCCCAGCATCTCCTCGATGAGTTCCTTGCTGATCCGCTTGGGATCGGCCGCCAGCAGTCGATCGAGGATGCTCAGGGCGTCGCGCATGGACCCGGCACCGAGGCGGCTGACCTTCGCCAGGGCATCGGGATCCGCCTCCACCCCTTCCTGTCCGAGGATGTGCTGGAGGTGATCGGCGATCAGGTGATCCGGAATGGCACGGAAATCAAATCGCTGGCATCGACTCTGGATGGTCTGGAGCACATCGTTGGGCTCAGTCGTACAGAGGATGAACTTCACGTGCTCCGGAGGCTCCTCCATCGTCTTCAACAGCGCGTTGAAGGCATCGCGGGTCAGCATGTGGACCTCGTCGATGATGTAGATGCGATACGGGCACCGGGAGGGCTTCAGTCCAGCCGAGGCGATGAGATCACGTGCTTCCTGGACACCACGATTCGAGGCTCCGTCGATCTCAATCACGTCGAGGTCCTCGCCTCGCATGATCGCATCCGAGATCGCGTCCGCCTCGACAAGGTCATTCGTGATGTTCAGGGCCCGCGCCAGCAGCCGGGCCATCGTCGTCTTGCCGACGCCCCGAGTTCCGCAGAACAGGTAGGCGTGGGCGATGCGATTGGAAGCCACCGCATTGGTCAACGTTCGAGCGATCGGCTCCTGTCCGACGACTTCATCGAAGTCGCGTGATCGGTATCGCCTTGCCAGAACGGTATAACCCACGTGCCTGCTTCCTTGCCGGAGCGGTGAGGCCCCTCCTTGGCGAGCACCACCAAGGTGCCCGGTTGATCCACGCGAGGGACGGGAAGGGCGGCCAGGGAACCCACGGCTCGATCGACATCGCTTATGGCTGCTGCGGTCAAGCCCTGACCAGGTTCACAAGCCGAGCGTCCATGGGGCCCGACCGCCCTTCCAGTCCGTCACGGTCGTTCATGGTAGCCGCCAAATCGGCTCTGGTACACTTTCAGGAATGAGTTCACAGGCCCCCAACACCGGTTCCCGACTCAATGGCGACAGCCCTGCACCGCCGATCCTCGAAAGCAGGCCTGTCGACAAGGAAAAACCACTGGTCCTGTTCACGGTCCGCCTGATCTACCTGGTCCTGATGATCACGGCCTCCATCCTGCCCTTCGCGAGCTTGAGCAACTCTTCCTCGATGGAGATGCCGCTGATGGATTCAGTGGCCCCGTTCCTGACCACGATCGCGGTAGCGACGGTCATCGTGCTCCTGGACCTGCGAACCCCCCGCAAGCAGCTCTCGGTGGTCGTGGCCATGTACCTGGCGATCCTCGCCGGACTCCTGGCCGCCCTGGCAATCTCAGCCCTCATCGACCTGATCGCCGATGCCTGGGAACTGCCTGAACACAGCATGTCCCTGAAGTACCTCACCCTGCTCAAACTCGCGACCGGAATCACCCTCTGCTACCTGGCGGTCTCGATCGTACTGACGACACGTGACGACATCCGTCTCGTCATCCCCTACGTGGAGTTCTCCAGGCAGATCCGTGGGATCCGCCCCATGGTGCTGGACACCTCCGTACTCATCGACGGCCGCTTCAACGCCTTCTGTCGCAGCGGTTTTCTCGACGCCCCCATCAAGGTGCCGAGGTTCGTCATCGATGAACTGCACCGGCTGTCCGACTCGAGCGACCGGCTCAAGCGCGAACGAGGTCGACGCGGGCTCGACAACCTCCGCCTCCTCCAGGAAACCCCCGATTCGACCATCAGCATCGAGGAAATCGATGCTCCCGAGGGCATGGTCGACCAGGAACTGATCAAGTACGCCCAGCAGGAACACCTCCGACTCGTCAGCACCGACTCGAACCTGATCCGTGTCGCGGACATCCGTCGCATCCCGACCCTGAGCCTCCATGAGCTCGCGATGGTGATGCAGGGCCAGGTGACCCCGGGCGACACCATGGCACTGGAAATCGTTCGAGCCGGCGAAGGCGAGGGACAGGGCATCGCCTACCTGCCCGACGGCACCATGGTCGTGATCGAACATGCGGCGGACTCGATCGGGCAGGCCGTCGACGTCATCGTCACCAACATGCTCCAGACCAGTGCCGGCCGCATGGTCTTCGCCAAGGTGCAGCCACCCTCCCCCGACGGGTGACCTCGTCCGATGGGGAGCACCCCCCGTTCCGGGTATACTTGGACCTTTCCACTGAGGAGCCGACCATGTCCCCCGATGCAGGGAGCGTCCGATCCACCCCGATGGACGCCGAGACGATCCTGATCCTCGATTTCGGGAGCCAATATGCCCAGTTGATCGCCCGGCGCGTCCGCGAAGCCGGAGCGTTCAGCCTGCTGATGGCACCCGATGCATCCTTCGAAGAACTTGCTGCGCTCAAGCCCAAGGGCATCATCCTCTCCGGAGGTCCCTCCAGCATCCACGAAGAGGGATCACCCCGATGCGATCCCCGGCTCTTTGAACTGGGAGTCCCCATCCTGGGCATCTGCTACGGCATGCAGTTGGGATGCCACCTGCTCGGTTGCCCGGTGGATGCCGCGGAATCCCGTGAATACGGAAGAAGCAGGATCAATGTCAGCGACCACAGCGACCTGCTGGCCAGCATTCCGAGCACCACGACCGTGTGGATGAGCCATGGCGACCAGGTGTCCGATCTCGCGAATGACTTCGACTGCCTCGCCTCGACCGACACCTGTCCCCACGCCGCAGTCCGACATCGAACCATGCCTTTCTACGGGCTTCAGTTCCACCCCGAGGTGACGCACACGCCCCACGGCGTGGACGTGCTGCGCAACTTCCTGTACCAGATCTGCCAGTGCGAAGGGACCTGGCGGATGTCCGACTTCATGGAATCCGAATGCGATCGCATCCGTGACCAGATCGGAGACGGCCGCGTCATCTGCGGTCTGTCGGGTGGCGTCGACTCCTCGGTCGTGGCCGCACTGCTGGCCAAGGCCGTCGGCGACAAGCTCACCTGCATCTTCGTGGACAACGGGCTGCTTCGAAAAAACGAACGGGAACTGGTCGAGAACACCTTCCGCGACCATTTCGACATCGATCTCCGGGTGGTCGTTGCCTCGGATGAATTCCTCGACGACCTCGCGGGAGTCACCGATCCCCAGGAGAAGCGTCGGCTCATCGGGCACCGATTCATCGAGGTGTTCCGGAACGCAGCGGCCGATGTGGCCGGCGAAGGCGGCGGCGAATTCCGATTCCTTGCCCAGGGCACCCTCTACCCGGACGTCATCGAGTCCGGCCACGGGTACGCGGGGCAGGCCGCCAACATCAAGCTGCACCACAACGTCGGTGGGCTGCCAGAGGACCTGGGGTTCGATCTCGTCGAACCCCTGCGGGACCTCTTCAAGGACGAGGTTCGCGCCCTTGGCGAAGTGCTCGGCCTTCCCCCGCACATCGTCTGGCGGCACCCCTTCCCCGGTCCGGGACTTGCGGTGCGCTGCCTTGGTTCCGTCGAACTCGACAAGCTCGATCTCCTGAGAGAGTGCGACGAGATCCTCCTGGAGGAGATCGTCTCCCACAACCTCTACCGAAGCACCGACCAGGTGTTCACGGTGCTGCTGCCCGTCCAGAGCGTTGGCGTCATGGGCGATGGTCGCACCTACGAGTCCGTGGTCGCCGTTCGTGCCGTGGAGACATCCGATTTCATGACCGCCGACTGGGCCCGCATCCCCTACGACGTCCTGGCGATCGTCAGCAACCGGATCATCAACGAGGTCCCCGGTGTCAACCGGGTGGTCTACGACATCTCCTCGAAACCACCCGCCACGATCGAATGGGAATGAGTGTTCGCCCCTGTCCTGCATGCCCGGTACCATGAACACGTGTCGAAATCGCCTCCCACAACACGTGCCCCTGAGCTCCTGATCGAGTTCTACAGCCGCCCCGGGTACCTCGCGATCATTCGACACATGATCGACACGCTCTGCGGCCGCCTCGGGTACACGCCGGCCGAATCGAGCCAGCTCTGCCTGGCCATCGACGAAGCACTCTGCAACGTGATTCGCCATGGATACGACTCGGCCCCGGACGGCCGAATCCGCATGGAAGTGCATGAACGCACCGATACGGGCCGACTCGAGATTCTCATCGAGGATGATGCAAAGCAGGTCGACCTCGATAGCATACGATCCCGGGATCTGGACGATGTCCGCCCCGGCGGCCTTGGCGTCCACCTGATCTCCGAGATCATGGATGATGCCATCTACGAACACCGCAATGAAGGCGGCATGCGTTTGATGATGTGGAAACAACTGCCGATGACCGGAACCCCGGCAAAGGCCAACCTTGAAGTGGATGTTGAGGAATCATGAAATGGAAGTGAAAACGGAACAACGTGATGGTGCCATGATCGTCCGACCGGAGGGCGACATCGATCTCTCCTCATCATCGATCCTCAGGTCCAGCCTCCAGGAAGCCCACGAATCAACCGAGGGCAAATTGATCATTGACCTCGCCTCCGTGCAGTACATGGACTCGTCCGGGGTAGCGACCCTCGTGGAATGCCTCCAGCTCTCGCGACGTTCCGGCACCACCCTGCTGCTGTGCCAGCTGCACGAACGGGTGCTCTCGGTGTTCCAGATCGCGCGTCTCGACGGTGTCTTCGACATCGTGCCCAGCCTCGAAGAAGCCCTCTCCCACTGACACGCCTCCTGCGGATCACATGATGTCCGAAGCCGTTTCCGAATCCCGCCCCTCCACCCTGCTGCGAATCCTCGATCGATGGGGGGGCATGTGGAACGCGGTCTTCGCGCTCTTTGGCGGATTGTGGCTGCTCCTGGCCGAGGTCTTCGCCTGGATCACCCGGGGCATGACGGAATCGGACGTCCGCATCGGGCGATCCGCGATCATCAGCCAGGTTGTCCGCGTCGGGGTCAAGTCGATTGGCATCATCCTGCTCGTCTCCGGCTGCATCGGCCTGATCCTCGCCATCTCCATGCAGCCGCCGCTGGCGGAACTGGGACAGCAGAACAAGATCGCAAACATCGTGGCCGTCGGGGTCTTCAGGGAGATGGGCCCCCTGATCGCCGCCATCGTGCTCACCGGGTTCGCCGGAGCGGCCATTGCGGCCGAGATCGGGACCATGGTTGTCGGCGAGGAGATCGAGGCCCTCGAGACACATGCCCTGAATCCCATTCGCTTCCTGGTGGTTCCCCGGGTGATCGCCACCATCCTGAGCCTGTTCCTGCTGACGATCCTCGGCGATGTCATGGCGGTCTTCGCTTCAGGGGTCATCACCGTCAATTTCCTTGACGTTCCCCAGGAGGTCTACATCAACAACACCATCGAGCAGTTGAAGATGTCGGACTTCACCACCGGGCTGATCAAGGCTGCGACATTCGGAACGCTGTTGAGCGCCATCGCCTGCTACAACGGACTGAAAGTCACCGGCGGAGCTGCTGGCGTCGGCAAGGCGACGACCGACACCGTCGTCCAGACGGTGGTCCTGATCATCGTCGCCGACATGATCTTCGGTGTCGTGTTCCTGAAACTCGGCTGGACCTGATCGAGCTCAGTCCTTCTTCTCGCCCCCGGAAATCTCCAGCAGCGAGGCCTGGAATGCCAGGCCTTCATCGATGGACCACATCGCCACCGAGTATCCGCCGAGGGATTCAGCCAATTCCTTCAACAACCCGGCCTGCACGGCCCGCTCTTCCTTCATCTCGGCCCGGATCTCCTCGGCGAGTTCGGAATCATCCTCGGCCAGTTCCTTGAGGGACTGCTCCATCTGCAACTCGTCGATCTCCATGGCATCGTCCATGAACCGGAAGATGTCCTGGACGGACCAGCCGCTGAGGGGACGGTCGGGAAGAGTCGAGAGCCCGGCCTTGAGGTTCGGAGACAGCTCGAGCTCACCGCGATTGCCGACGTTTCGCAGGGCCTCCTCGATCCCGCTGCGATTGCCCAGCATCACGTAGTCGCCACCCATGGCCACGGCGATGTCGTCGCCCCCGGCCCCGAACATCCCGGGCA
>Ga0315336_1006981_pt1 | contig 11162 bp, 13 predicted proteins | sample ASW5metaG_FD_204512 | JGI IMG/M metagenome (GOLD analysis project Ga0315336, IMG submission 204512) | Ammonia-oxidizing marine archaeal communities from Monterey Bay, California, United States - ASW #5 | ecosystem: Environmental > Aquatic > Marine > Intertidal zone | place: USA: California... | reverse complement strand
AAACTGCACCAAAATGGCTCATAATAAATAAATGCAAAAAAGATATGATTTTGGACGCAACTGGTCTGTTTTTGCCGCGAAAATTGATGACCAAAAAATCCAGCAAGCACAGGACTGGCTCAGCCGATTATTTCCTGATCTTCAGGGTGCGAGTTTTTTGGACATTGGGTGCGGGTCTGGTCTACATAGCCTAGCCGCGTTGCATCTTGGCGCCAGTCACGTTATGGCAATCGACATTGATGCCGACAGTGTGCGTACCACCAGAGAATTATTGGAAAAGTTTGCGCCGAACAAGAACTGGACCGCCGAGCAGGCCGATATTACGGGCAAACAAAGCAATCTCGGTGTTTACGATAATGTCTACTCCTGGGGTGTGTTGCATCATACGGGTGATATGTGGAATGCAATTACAAAAAGTACAAATCTTGTTGCCCCTCATGGTCATCTGGCACTGGCCTTGTATTTAAAAACATCATTTTGTGCGCTCTGGCGAATTGAAAAACGTATCTATGCCAATAGCCACATGATACGTCCTTTTTTTAAAATCCCATTCGCTTTTGCATTGCTGCTAAGACAGTTATTAAGACTGCAAAACCCGCTCACCTACATTACCGCTTATGCCGAAAAGGGACGTGGTATGAGTTTTTGGAATGATATTGATGACTGGCTGGGGGGTTATCCATATGAGTCTGTGGATGGCGCGAGTCTTACCAGATATCTCGAGCAGCATAATTTTACACTTGTCAGAAAATTCAATACCCAACCCGGAGTTGGTTTACTCGGCACAACCTGTGGCGAGTGGGTGTTTAAAAAAACCTAATAATTTTGAAAAAACTGCCGTGTGATTTCCTCTGCAAGGAGGCGGTTACCGAGCGGTGAATGATGCCCGTAGATATTGTTCTCGCCATGCATCATGGCCATTTTTTTTATTTTTTCGGGGTCGTTTTTGTCTTCCATGTTTTTAAAATAATCCCAGGTATTAAATGTCTCGATAGACATCTCTTTTGCACATGCCTCGACCATTTTTGAGTAGTCTGGTTGTTGCTCCCATTGCACAATTTGACCGATACCGAACTGAATGAGAAAGATTAGTCGGATGTTTTGGGGATCTGTTTTGTGTTTGATGCGCTCGAGCAGCCCGCATGCAATTTTTACCTTGTCGTTATCGATGCTATTGATGGCCGACCATAAAAGAGGGGTATAGGTTGTTGCTAGATACTCGGTGATTTCCGAATAACCATGGACCTTGTTATATATCTCAAGCCAGTAGGACGGCAGGTGCTGGCTCATCAGATGATCAATTAAATGCGAGTAACCAAAAATAAATCGGGTTGTGCCGATATCTTCACGACTGGCTTGAAGCGGTGGTACCGGATTATTTTTATGTACCAATGTGCCGTTTTCAAAAACAAAATATGGTTTGTTGCCACCGCCATAGGTTTTATAGGTAGCCCGATCAATGCTGCCAATAAAATAGGAAATGATGGTGATCTTCGGCTGGGCATGAGGCATCATCTCTTCAGCGCGGAGTATGATTTGATCTGCCCCGTAACCACCTGCTGCAGCATTAATGACTGGTTGATTGATGATTTTCGCAAGCACCGCCGGCCATGTTTCGTGATCCTGTACCTCCGAGCCTGCAGTAAAGGAGTCACCGACAGCCAGTACACCACCTTGCTTAATGGCAGTGATGGTTGCGGCATTCATTCTGATGCCGTGCTCGCCCGTCGTCATCATGGATGATTGTGTATGGGGGGCAAGTGACCAACCCACCAGCGGGTTATAGATATTTTGATCCGTAATCCCGAGCAAATTTCTTTGTTTGTAAACTTGATTTTCCAGTTTGTTAAGAGGAATACCTTCGACTAGGCGATAACTAACTTCTAGAACAATGAGTGTAAAAAAAGTACTGACAAAAATAATGAAAGAGGCTGAGAGCAGACGTTTCATTTTTCAAAAGTGGTGGCCAGGGGCAGAATTGAACTGCCGACACGAGGATTTTCAGTCCACTGCTCTACCAACTGAGCTACCTGGCCATGTGTAAATGACATATTTTTCACTAAAGATTGGAGCCTCATTATAGCAGGGGTTGCAAATTTCAAGAACAGGGGGGGTGTAAATCAGCTCAAGAGGGGTATAGTAAATTTTATCAGCTCGGGAGCAAATAGATGCCCACAATAAAAGTTGAAAACAACGATGTCGAGGTCAACGAGCAGGGTTTTCTTCTTAATATTAAAGATTGGTCGGAAGCCTATGCTGAAGCAATCGCCCGTTTAGATAACATCAAGCTCTACAATGATCATTGGGAGCTGATTTATTATTTCCGCGAATATTTCCAGCAAAATGAGCACGCCCCTTCTATGCATCAAATGATTATGGGTATGATGCCGAAGACCGAAAAATTCCATGATAAAAAGAAATATGAAAAACATATTTATAGTTTGTTTCCGTCCGATCCAATTCGAAATATTTGCAAATTATCCGGTGTGCCCATGAAACAACCTGATACTTAGGAAGTCAGCTTTTTAATTAGTTTTATGTCGTAGAATGATTTATGCTCGCCACCATGAAGTGGATAAAAAGATTTTTTCTTAGTCTCGTTACCGTTGCGATTATCCTCTTTAGTGCAGGTGTCTTTCTGTTAATTAATATTGATCCTAATGATCACAAGGACCTGATAGTCAATGAAGTAGAAAAGATAACGAACAGAAAGCTGACCCTGATTGGTGATGTTGATTTATATTTATTCCCCTGGGTTGGTTTACAAATTGGCGAGGCCGAACTCAGTAATACAAAAAATTTTAGCAACGAACCGTTTGCGACAATCGATAGTATCAATGTCAAAGTCCAGTTGCTGCCATTATTAAAACGTCAAATAGAAGCAGACAAGATTGTCATCAATGGACTGGATCTCAAGCTCAAACGCAATTCCTGGGGTCTGACTAATTGGATCGGGCTTGCTCCGCCGGCAGCACGAAAGCAAGAACCTCGCACCGAATCTGCACAGAAGTCTGGTAGTCAAAATAAAAAGATACAATTGACTAATATTAATGGTTTGGAAATTACTGATTCTCGTGTGAGTTGGCAGGATGACCTGCTCGAGCAATCAATAAGTGCCGATGCCCTCTATGTGTCCACTGGCGTCTTGAAGTTTGATACCCCCTTTGATGTTGAGATCCAGTCTAATATTACTGCCAAAGACCCCGATATCAAGGCGGAATTGCAACTAACTTCGCAGATTGAAATGGATTTTGCAAACCAGGTGTATAAATTTAACACTTCCAATATCAACATCGAAGGTAAAAGTGACTCTCTTCCTGTACATAATTTAGACTTACAGTTGCGATCCGATATTAGTGTCGATTTGAATAACAAATCCATGAGTTTTTCCAACACCAAAGCCACTATTTTTAAAACGGAACTCAATGCAGATATTAGTGTGTCGCATATGGGCTCCAAGCCGAAAATAAAAGCGCATGTTGAGACTGAAGTTTTTAATCCCCGACAGCTGCTGGGTGATTTAAATATTGATGCCCCCGAGATGCTCAATATAGACATGATCGAGGAAGCACAAATTACCCTCGATGCGCGCACACGAGGAGATGAATTAAGACTGGAGAACATAGCGGCCATCATCAATGATGTTTCTTTCAAAGGCAGCTTGCATATGAATGTCCCCAAAAGACCTGCTATCGATATATTGATGCGTATTTCCAATCTTGATTTAGACAAATACCTCAGAGGCAAAAAAACGACCTTTGGCAGATCATCCCAAGCGGGTGTAGTCACGATCAACAAAGCTGAAGCGGGTGAATCTGAGAGACAAGTAATGCGCCACAATCCCAATACGAGTTTTTCATTACCGATAGACACTTTGAGAACACTTTCATTAGGTGCCGATATCAATGTGCACAAATTGACATATCAGGGGCTTAGGTTCAGTAATTTTAAAACGAAGCTAATCGCCAACAACGCAAAAATAAAACTAAAAAAGTTCAGCGCGAAATTTTTATCAGGCAAAGTTAATGCGACAGCAGCATTGAATGTTACAGGCAAAACACCCCATTATGCTGTCAATGCTACCGCCACCAACTTGGACGTTGCTGCATTGCTCGACAGTGTTGGTGGATCAGAGGATTTTCGGTTACGCGGTTCTCTTAATACAACACTTGATCTTAAAACCGCAGGAAAAAAGACAACATCGATCAAGAAGAATCTCAATGGTAAATTCAAAATGAATATTGAGAATGGAGTGCTGACGAATCCCAAGCTGCTTAGAAGTGTGGAAAAAATATATGCTTTTTTCAAGAAGAAGAAATCAAAGAGTATAGGAGAGGAGACAGCATTTAAAACAATCTCAGCAAGTAGCGTCATCAAAGGCGGCATTGCAACAAATAAAGATTTAGTTATGGCCTCGCCATTGTTTGTAGCAAAAGGGCAAGGCGTGGTTGATATCAAGAACTCTGTGGTGGATTATACGTTGCGTGTTGGATTGATAGAGAAAAAACGTATCAAGCATTATGTTCCAGTGAAGATACATGGAAAATTTGGTGATTTGAAATACGAAGCCGATTTTGCAAAATTAATTCAGAAGAAACTAGACAAAGAAATTGAAAAAGAAAAGAAAAAAGTGAAAAAGAAGTTGAAACGCAAAAAAGATGAACTTCTCGATAAACTTGAAGATGAAATTAACAAAAAATCGAAAGGTCTTTTGAAAATATTAAAAGACAGTTTGTAATGATAGGCTGAGCACGAGTGTATAAAACTTTTTCAAAAAATATTTTGCACTGGCACAAAAAAAATGGCCGCCATAATCTGCCATGGCAAACGCAAAATAGCGCTTATCATATCTGGCTGTCTGAAATTATGTTACAGCAGACACAAGTGACTACGGTGATTCCATATTTCAATAAATTTATAAGTGTTTTTCCCAGTATCGCAAGAGTGGCTGCAGCGGATCTGGATGAGATACTCAAGCTATGGGCAGGTCTTGGTTATTATGCACGTGCAAGAAATCTGCATAAAACCGCCAGGATTTTGGTAGCAAAATATAATGCACAAATACCAGCGAATTTTGATGGATTGGTCAGTTTGCCAGGGATTGGACGCTCTACGGCCGGCGCCATATTGGCACTGGCTTTTAATCAACGTCAGCCCATTCTAGATGGCAATGTTAAACGGGTTTTAACTCGTTATGCGGGTATCGATGGCTGGCCGGGTGTCAAGAAGGTGGAAAATAAACTTTGGGTCTTGGCAGAAAAAATGATGCCACAAAAACATGTAGCTTCCTATACGCAAGCTATCATGGATCTGGGGTCCTTGGTGTGCGTTCGCAAGAACCCGCTTTGTATGCAATGCCCAGTTAGCAGGCAATGTGCTGCTAAAAAATTGAATTTGACAGACCAGCTTCCAACGCCTAAAGCAAAAAAGGATATACCAAGGCGTGACACAGTGATGCTTATTTTCGAGAGCAAGAATGGGACTGTTTTACTTGAAAAAAGACCTCTTCGCGGCATCTGGGGAGGGCTATGGAGCCTGCCCGAATTTGCAAGCACTGAAGAGGCCACGCATTGGTGCAGCAAAACTTTTGGCAAGACTTTTAATCTATTAGGGCATCTAGACACATATAGTCATAGATTTACACATTACCAACTCGATATAATACCCTTGCATGTGCGTGCAAATAAATCGTGCGACTATAATTTAGATAAGGAAGAATTTGCCTGGTGCGATACGGGCACACAGAAACATGCAGTAGCAACACCGATAAAAAACTTAATACAAACTATTTCTTAAATAAAAAAAATGACTAGAACAGTAAATTGCATAAAACTAAAAAAGGAAGCTGAAGGTCTGGATCGACAGACTTATCCAGGAGAATTAGGCCAAAAAATATTTGATAATGTTTCCAAAGAGGCATGGGCGCAGTGGGTTGGACACCAGACCATGCTAATTAATGAATATAAATTAACTCCTGTTGACCCCAAAGCACGCAAATTCTTAGAGGATGAGATGGAAAAATATTTTTTCGGTGAAGGCTCTGATAAGCCAGCTGAATTTCAGCCTATGGATAAAGAAGGAAGCTGAGTCCTCTCATATTGTAACTAAGGTTATTTGTTTAGAACGTCACTTCGGGTCGATTCAACGATCTGTGCAGCTTCTGTGATTAAAGCGTCATCAACACCAATATCTTTCAGGGTAGCACCAAGATTCTCTAAAACTGCATCGAAATGTTCATCCGACAAGCCCATCTCTTCTACTAGATGCTTATGCGCTTCGCGCAAACTTTTGCCGGTATAATTTGCGCTTCCGCCGAATGCATACTTCATGAAACCTTCCATATGTCTTTTTTGTTGGTCCATATCAACACCAGCAAAGAAATGCTTAATTCTTTCATCAGCTAGAACTTTACCGTAAAAAACATCGACAGCAGTGCTAACTGCTTCCCCTCCTCCTAGTCTTTCAAAAATACTGTCAGCCATTATTCTTTCCCGTTTGAGGTATTTGTCAGATAGTTTACAGTGTTATTTCAATAAAGATAAAAAATAAAAGTATTGCAACAAAAGCCAGAAAGAATAATAGGTAACGGATTCCACGCAAATAATTTGAAATTTCCTCAGATTCTGTGGGTTGTTTACTTTTGGCTCCGAGTGCGATGACTAAGTAGAATAAAAATAGCAGGGCAAGCACAAGAGCAAGAATTCCAAGTTTTTCTAGCATTAGTTGCCCCTATTGAATTTTGAATAAAGTGATGAAATACACGGCTAGTGCGATGATTAAAATAATTAAGATTATAAGTATTGTAATTGCTTTATCTGTCTTATTCATTTTTTAGACTAGTCTAACGTTTATCTCAGCACGATAATTACTATCAACAAGATAGAAAGCACAATTACAAAGTATCTTGTAATTTTTTTCTCATGTATTTCTTTTTTTTCTACTGCAGCTTTCCAGTCGCTAAAAAGTAATCGCTCTCCAAGACCAACAAGCACTATTAAAAGAATAATGACAATTACGACCCAAATAATAATAGTTGCAAGTTCCACTCAGTAGCTCTTTATTCGCGCTCCCAGTTGCCTGATTGCCCGCCGCTTTTACTGACTAGTTCTATATTGCTCATAGTCATGCCACGGTCTACACTTTTGCACATATCATATATTGTCAGTAGCGCGATTTGTACTGCAGTTAGTGCTTCTATTTCAACTCCTGTTTGCCCTGTCGTTTCAATATGTGCATGGCAATATATGCAAGGAGGGCTGTCTTCCAGCTTAAAACTGATCTCAACTTTAGAGATATTTAGTGGATGGCACAAGGGAATTAGATCAGGGGTTTTTTTGCATGCCATAATCCCAGCTGTGCGGGCAAGTCCAAGTACATCACCTTTTTTATGACCCCCCGTGCGTACTAAATCCAATGTATTTTTTTGCATTATGATATGACCACGAGCCACAGCTATTCGATGTGTATTTTTTTTATGCGCCACATCTACCATATGTGCCTCACCATCTTTGTTAAAATGTGTTAGGTCATCTTTCATAAATTAGTTTATCCTTATTCGCTATAGCATAAAAATATAGTGTAACAGCAACTGAGTGATTATATTAGTGGAGTGTTTAGGATGGTAGTGACCGTTAAGTTTTTTGCAAGCTTAGAAGAGAGCCTTGGAAAATCTGAAGAAATTCTCGAATCTGTAGAAATTGAAAGCGTTTTTGATGTGTGGTGCCAAGTTTCCGGTGAGACAGAAAAACCAAGCAATGTGCTTGCTGCTGTAAATGCTAGTTATGCTCGTTTTGATGATTCAGTTAAAGATGGAGATGAGGTAGCTTTTTTCCCGCCTGTAACGGGTGGTTAAGCTGTTGTTTTAATTTTTTGGTTTTCCCATCATAGCCCGAAGCGCAAGCTCGGCTCCATTCCTTACAACCTTTAGTTTGATTTTGGTGCCTACTTTTAAAAAACCAAGATAATGCCTAAGTTCATAACCAGTATTTATGACTTTGTCGTCAATTTGAATAATAATATCTCCCGGCTGAAGACCAATTTTTGCTGCAGGGGTATTCGGCTTGATCCTTGTAACAATTGTTCCAGTTTTATTTTTTAGGTTAAATGCTTGAACAAGATCTGGAGTAAGGTCCTGCACAAAAATACCAAGGATGCCGCGTTTAAATTCCCCGTATTTAATTAATTCTTTTGTTATTATTTTTGCCATATTTATTGGTATTGCTAGCCCAATACCAACACTACCCGCATCGCGAGAACTTCTGCTTGGACTTAATATGGCTGTATTAATCCCGACAAGTTCACCATTGAGATTGACAAGCGCACCTCCAGAATTACCAGGGTTAATTGAAGCATCTGTCTGAATAAAATCTTCATAAGCTTCAATTCCTAAACCAGATCTTCCTAACGCACTAACAATGCCCGAAGTTACTGTCTGCCCTAACCCAAAAGGGTTGCCTATAGCGACAACAAAATCACCGACTCTTAATTCGTCAGAATCGGCTAAAGTTAGCTCGTGTAAATTTTTAGATTTAATTTTTATAACAGCAATATCTGTAAGGGGGTCCGCACCAACCAATTTTGCATCTAGTGTAACGCCATTACTTAAAGTGACTCTTATGACATCAAAATTAGCAATTACATGATTGTTAGTGATGACATAGCCTTTATCAGAATCCAGTATCACACCAGATCCCAAGCCTTGTCTTTTCCTTTTTCTCTCATTTGGAATGTTGGGGATATCAAAAAATTTTCTGAAAAAGGGATCACGGTATAAAGGACTCGCTTTTACAACCACTTCGCTCTCTGTTGAAATATTGACTACTGCTGGCATTACTTCTTCTAGCATCGGCGCAAGTGATGGAGGCCCACCCCATTTGGCTGGCAACCCTGCGCTAGAATCTGCCTGCATAAACAGAGTTGCTAAAGCTAGAGTACATGCTGGGAAAAATTTAGATACGTTCATTTTTTAGAATTATATTTTTTTCTTAGAGTCCATAATAAACAAAGAGTTCAACAAGTGCACCTGTTGAACTCTTAAATATAGTAATTTCTAGTATTAGCCCTTAATGTTAATGCGCTTGGGCTGTGTTTTTTCAGTCTTTGGTATCTGTAATTCCAGGACACCATGCTTGCAGCTAGCTTCAATGCTATCGCATTGAGCATCTTCAGGTAAAAGCACTTGTTTTGAGTACTTCCCATAGTGTTTAGTTTTATCATCAACATCTTTTTTTTCAGCCTCGATCGTAAGTGTGCTGTTTTCTAGATGGATATCTATATCTTCTGGAGCCATGCCAGGCACATTCATTGAAACACTATAAGATGCACCTTCATCTTCGAAGCCAATATTATTCCAATCAGTGGCTAGAGGACTCAAATAATTACCAAAAACGCGATCTACATCCCAAAATTCGTCTAACAGGCTAGACGGTTTATAAAAAATACTTGGATACATATTAATTTACTCCTATAAAAATATTTTCCGTAAGTATTAGATGGGGTTGAATGTTTATTTTTCAAGATAGTTGCTTAAATTTTTTCAAAGCAACCTTGTTTTATGTTTTTCCGAACATTGTTATAAGGGAATATTTGTCCGTTCATTGCAATATATATTCCGTCTGCAAGCTCTAGTGTAGCTGCAATTGCAAAACCAACATTAAAAATTGCATCTGTCACGCGAAAGCGTGCGGGCTGCATTGCGCCAGTCAGCACTACCGTTTTTTCTTTTATATCGCTTAACATAATTGCGGTTTCAACCATTGTGTCTGTGCCATGAATAAGCATAATGTGTTTCTCATTACAGTTTTTTACTTTCAGAAAAATATTTTTCCTATCTTCATCTGTCATATCCAGGCTATCTTTTTTTAAAATTGATTCGATATCATATTTAATATTGACGTTTCCTTCTTCTAGGATTTTATTTATGTATGGTTCGCCAATTCTATAGTCACTTTTAGCATCATAGTAAACCTTATCGAATGTCCCGCCAGTAGTGAAAATTTTCAGCATATTTATTCTATATTTTGTATTTGTTCTCGCATTTGCTCTGCTAGAACTTTTAGCTCAACACTTTCCTTGGTAATCCTAATATCAGATGATTTAGAGGAGATGGTATTTATTTCTCTATTGCATTCCTGCACGATAAAATCAAGCTTTCGACCTACCGGCTGATCAAGTTTTAATGTTTTTTTGATGTCTTGCAGATGGCTCCCGAGCCTATCGATTTCTTCATCAATGTCTATTTTATTTAAAAAGAAAAGGATTTCTTGTTCAAATCGATGAGGATCTAAATCTTTTTTTATCTCAGCAAAGCGATCTTTTAGTTTTTTGCGTATACTTTTTATTGAGGCAGGATGTTGTTTCTTTATTTTAGCTAAAGTTTTTTCTGCAAGAGCACAACGCTCTAATATGAATTTTTTTATTTTACTCCCTTCATTCTTACGACTTTGAATCAATTTTTTTAATGTTTTAAGGTAAGTTGTCGCAACGAGTTTCTGCATTTTTTGTTTGTTTAGGTCCTTAGTTTTGATTACTCCTGGCCATCTCATAACATCAATCAGATTTAAAGAATCTTTTGTTTTTAATTGGGATGCTACTCTTGCTAGTTCATTTGCCAGGCTTTTGTTTAATTCTAATTTTGTATTTTTACCCATATCTTCTTGCCAACGGATTGAGATATCGATACGGCCTCGGCCTAAGTGCGTATTTGTTATTTCACGGAGATTTGGTTCTATTGAACGCAGCTCCTCGGGTAATCTGCAGTTTATTTCAAGAAAGCGATGGTTTAGTGAGCGTATTTCAATAGTCAGCTGGCCATTGACATTATTCATTTCCTCTCTAGAAAATGCTGTCATACTATATGTCATATTTTTTGACCTGATTATTAGGTAATATTATTTTTCATTAAGCGACAACAAGTGTAACACTAAATTGAGGTAAAAAATGAGACCGAGTGGGCGCAAACCAGACGAATTACGCGAAATTAAATTTACGCGAAATTATAATTTACATGCAGAAGGCTCTGTATTAGTGGAGTTCGGTAATACACAAATTTTGTGTACTGCAAGCATAGATGATTCTACTCCACGTTTTCTAAAAGGAACAGGAGACGGGTGGGTTACTGCGGAATATGGAATGTTGCCGAGATCTACCACAACACGTATGAG
>Ga0315336_1006980_pt1 | contig 11164 bp, 6 predicted proteins | sample ASW5metaG_FD_204512 | JGI IMG/M metagenome (GOLD analysis project Ga0315336, IMG submission 204512) | Ammonia-oxidizing marine archaeal communities from Monterey Bay, California, United States - ASW #5 | ecosystem: Environmental > Aquatic > Marine > Intertidal zone | place: USA: California... | reverse complement strand
AATCATCTTCATCAGACATGATGCTCTTGCCGCGCCAGTGCCGCAGGTACATGTCATAGTCCGGGTCCGGATCCACGTCGGCCTTGCCCTCGTAGCCCGACGCCTTGACGAACCTCCGGTACTGGGCGTTCGTCACCTCGGTCTTTCCCATGTAGAAAGGGGTGCTGATCGTCACTTGATGCGCCTGCTTGCCGGATCCCATCGTCAGTTCGCCGGTTGCCACGAGGATCAGCTCCATTCCCGTCTTGTCGTGGATGATTCTGTCCGCATAGCCCGCCGGTCCGGGCTGTGCACCCGGCGCCGGCCTGCAGCCGTCGGGGACCTTCATCTGCTCCGCCTGCGCCACTGCCGTAACGCAGCAGATGATCAGCAATGCCGTGATCGTATTTCTCATTGTGTGACCTCCAGCTTAAAAGCGATCAGCTCCCATGGTCCGATCGTCATCGTCTTCTTCACGACACCGCCCGTCCAGACACCCACCGTTTCTTCTCCCTTGTCTTCACTCCATCCCGTCACAAATGTAAAGAGCAGTAGTGAGGAAATTTGATTCGGAGAAATACACGTATTCCCCGGCAGGCACATATCCAGACCAGCACGGTAATTCTTCATCAAAGCATCCCCAATCGTTACCTTCTGTGGGGCTGTACACGTCGGCGCGGGGCGCGCTACCCAAATGTGTACCCCTTCGTCACTCGAGTTGTAGATCTTAAGGTTGTGGTAAGGTAGTGGGATGCTCCCAGAATCTGCATCGATGGTGGAGGACTGCAGAACCGAAGCAGCACCCACAGTAGACGCCGCGAAAGCGGCGATCAGAAACAGCGTAACCAGACGCATTAGTGGACTCCAGCGAAAAGGAACCTCCTACGGAATACCACTGGCCAGTATGACCTGTCGCCAGGACGGGGGCAAGGTTTTGCCCTTCTGTGACACATCACCCGCGCCGCACTCGAAGCGGTGCGGCGGCGAGGGCCAAAAGTGCCAATAGCAGGGTGGTGGGTTCTGGGATGGGAATTGCATCATACGAGTAACCAGGGTGGATTTCCGTGCCGCCAGTAAAAAATTCAATGCTGTTCACAATCCCGCCAACCGCCGGAATTTGAACGTCCATAGCGTGAGTATCCCACGGTCCCAAAATAGCATCCGCTCCATTGGAAAAATTGAACGAATGCTGCAGATGGGTTTGTTCCCAGTCGAATCAGGTCTTGTCAACAAATGCGTGGTGCATCCAGTAGATCGGGTCGGATGGCGCTGTAGAAATGCCACCCATATTTCCGCCTACATAAACATGTACGCTGTCGTGTAGAGATTGAAGTTGCGTAGCAAATGAACTAGCCAAACTGCCATCCCAATAGACTGGTCGCTGATACATAGTGTCATACATTGCAGAAGAAGGAAGACTACTCACAAAAGGGCCCCTGCTAACATCGTGGGGAAAATTCCATATTCCCCAATCTGGGTCTGACGAATGATCGACCAATGGATTCCCCACCAAATTGCCCTCGCGATATGAATTCCAATCCCAATACGGAATTGTGGTCCCATTGAAGTCATGGAGTTCTTTCTCGAAGACGGCCAAGAAGACGCGATGCCACGGCAGAAATCTTGGGGCATTCGGATCAGAGTAACCATGGTGGTCAAATGAGCTTAAACTATGAATATCTAAAAGCCCCTGCAGAAATCCATTTGCTGCAACGGTGGACCAGGCGTCTTTGAAAAGGGTCCATTCCGCTGACGTCAAATCGGCAGCGTTCTTTCTAATCCATGGAGACTCAGCCATCACGCCCGTAGGAAGGATAGAACTCGTCACCAGATTGGCCAGCAGAAAGAGTGTGGTCAGACGCATTAGTGGACTCCAGCGAAAAGGGACCTCCTGCGGAATACCACGGGCCAGTATGACCTGCCCCCGGTGCGGGGGCAAGGTTTTGCTGTCGTGTAGCACATCACCCGTGCCGCACTCGAAGCGGCACGGCGGCCATGGCCAGGAAGGCTAAGAGGAGAGTGGCCGGTTCTGGGACAGCAGCCGTACCTTCTGAACCGGTCGCTGCAAACTGGCCAAAGTTGGTTTTCCACAGCAGGTAATCGGCCTGTACTACCGTTGCTGCTCCTGAACCGTTGCCGTTTAGGGCAGAAGAAGGCAGACCCAGGTTATCTTTCCACACAGTGAAGTCGGCTGCATCGATAATGCCATCGCTGTTGTAATCGCCGGGCAGGACGGGTGGGCCAGTCACCGTCGACTCAAGGAGCAACTGTCCCATGGCAAAGGCCAGTTTGAACTTGTCGGCATCGGGTCCCCCCAGCGTTATACCGTAATTGGCAACACTGTTGGCTTGCACCACAGCAAACTGCTGGCCGAGGTCGGGATAGTAATCGTCCGTGAGCGTGACCGCTAAGGTTCCATTGAGGTAGGCATTTTGGAGAACCTCGAGCGTGTCAAATTGACCTACAGAGGTGCCGCCGATCTCGATTTCCAGGACACTTTCCGATCCCATCGTAAAATTGCCTTTGACGGTTAATTCTCCCACACCGTGACCCGGTCCAACCGTTGCAGCGGCCAGGGTGAGATCGCCATTGACGATGCCCTCGCCGCCTAAAAATCCGTCGTTGTGTTGGAGCGTACCGCTCTGGGTCGTTGTTGCGGAGTCGAGATACAAACGTCCCGAACCTGACTTGGTGACGGTCTGGTTCTCAAAGTCGAATGAGCCTTCGAGTGTCAGTTCGGCCCCCGAAGCGATGTCGATAGTGGTCGATGCAGCGGCGGCGACCGGGGCGGTCCAGACATGGTTCCCACCGGTGACCGTCAGCCCGGCGGAGCCGGTATTGGTATCGAGCGTGAGTGTTTGAGCGCCTCCAAGCTGGTAGGAACTCGACCCGTCGAGGGTGATTTCCCTTACGGTTGCCGGTGAGTTCATTGTCACGGTGACCGGGGAGGCAGCGCCGGCGAACTCAGCCGTGTTGTTGTTACCATTGGGAATCCCCGCGGGAGACCAGTTAGCCGAGTTATGCCAGTTGCCGCTGACTGCAGTCCACTGGTAATCGGCTGGGGATGAGCCAGTCACCGTCGACTCGAGCAGCAACAGTCCCATGGCATAGGCCAGTTTGAACTTGTCGGCATCGGGTCCCCCCAGCGTTATACCGTAATTGGCAACACTGTTGGCTTGCACCACAGGAAACTGCTGGCCGAGGTCGGGATAGTAATCGTCGGTGAGCGTGACCGCTAAGGTTCCATTGAGGTAGGCATTTTGGAGAACCTCGAGCGTGTCAAATTGACCTACAGAGGTGCCGCCGACCTCGATTTCCAGGACACTTTCCGATCCCATCGTAAAATTGCGTTTAACGGTTAATTCTCCCACACCGTGACCGGGTCCGACCGTTGCAGCGGCCAGGGTGAGATCGCCATTGACGATGCCCTCACCGCCTAAAAAGCCTTCGTTGTGTTGGAGTGTACCGGTCGGAGTTGACACGTCGGAGTCGAGATACAAATGACCCGCCCCTGCTTTGGTCACCGTCTGGAGCGCGAAGTCGAATGTGCCTTCGAGCGTCAGCTCGGCCCCCGAGGCGATGTCGATGGTGGTGGTTGTGCCAGGTGTCCATGCCCTGGAAAAGACCGGGACGGTCCAGGTGTGGTTCCCACCGGTGACCGTCAGCTGGGCGGTGCCCAGAGCGGCATCGAGATTTAATGTTTCTCCTCCTTCAAGCCGGTAGGAACTCGACCCATCGAGGGTGATTGTCCGTACGGTTGCCGGTGAGTTGAGTTGCACCGTGGTGACAGGGGAGGCGGCGCTGGCGAACTCAACCATACTGTCGTTGTAGTTGGGGACATTCGACGGGGACCAGTTGGACGGACTGTGCCAGCTACCGCTCGATGCGGCCCACTGAAATTCGGTTGGACGGGCAAAATAGACCGTGTGCAACTGATCGACGCTCACACTGGCCATCTCTGTGACCGTTCCTCCTGGCCAAAGAATGTCGAGATCCACCGGGCCAGCTATGTTTCCCAGGCCGAAGTGTAACGTGGGTTCGTTTTGATTACCGTGACCGGTACCAAACTCGACCTGTCGCATGAAGGTCTGGCCACCAGCTTCGATTCGGACCTGGGCTCCTACGGCATCGCGATTGACGATGTCGCCATCGCCGACCATCTTCAGTTTCAACCAATGATTACCGTTGTTGTTATTGTTTCGAAACAGTTTTCCGCGTGTTACCAGGTCAAGGTCACCATCGTTGTCATAGTCGCCAAATGCGGCCATATACGTAGCGCCGATGTCACTCAATCCTTCTGCAGCAGACACATTGGTGAAGTTCCAATTACCATCATTGCGATACAGACGAGGCTGGTTGCCACCGTAGACGGTTGTGAAAAACAGGTCGAGGTCCCCATCGTTGTCATAATCGGCTAACGCCGGCGAAGCGTACGATTCCTGCCACTCCGCATGACCGGCGGTCCAATCAAGCATGTTCTGAAAGCTGTAGCCGCCGGCAGAGCCGGTATTTCGCAGGAACTGGGCGCCGGGCTGGCCGGCATGTGAAAAGTTACCAACAAACAGGTCGATTTCTCCGTCGTTGTCGAGATCTCCCCAGGCCGACCCGATCGTGTGACTATTTCCGCCTGTCGCGCCACGGGCTGACGCCGAATTGGCAAAGTAGCCGGCCCCGCCATTGACAAAAAGCAAGTTTTGTTGCAACCGGTAATTCGAAACATAGATATCGATATCGCCGTCGCGGTCGAAGTCCGCCGAGGTAATGCCGCGGCTTAGTCGTGCTGGTGACTGGGTCCACACATTCGTAAATCCGTTCCCCTGGTTGTTCCGTAAGAGTACGTCTGAGTTCGAGCCTGGACCTTCATAAGCCCCCACGTAGAGATCCAGGTAACCGTCGTTGTCGTGATCTCCGAACGAGGCACCGTTGACCAATGGTGCTATACCCCAGTTGGCATTGCTCTGTGGCGCTGAAAAACCGTTGCCCTCCTGGTTCAGAAAAAGATTCCCCTGGGTGAAACCGAAGATGTCCAGCCAACCGTCGTTGTTCACATCTCCTAAAATCCCGTAGGGGTTGCACGGGTAGCAGGAGGTGCTATATGACCAGGCCTCCGAAAAATTCAGGCCCTGATTGTTTTCGAGCATTATCGCGTTGGCACCATTTTCTACATCACCACCAGCGGCGAAAATGTCAACGAACCCGTCGTTGTTCCAGTCTCCCCATGCCACTTGGGTCCTCCCGATCAAGTCCACGGCGGTGGAGGCCGTCACGTTGCTAAAGTTTCCCGTGGCAATTCTGGCGGAGAGCAAAACTATAAGGCATGCCAGTCGGGTAAGATGATGACCAGTGATAGTTTGAAGTTTAGTGAGCATAAATTGCTCCACCGTTAGGCCAATCGCGAAACCAGAATACGTCGCTGAAGTCCATGATTGATGTTTACCGCTCTTCTCGCAGAACTGTGTGAGTTTGCATTGTAACCCTGGCTGAGGGGGTATTCAAAGACAGCCGAGATACAACTTCCACGGGCACCACAAGTGCCCGTGTGATCTTTGCCCGCGACCCGCTACGGGGTCGCGAGGTACCCTGGTTATCTCCAAAAAAGTGCGCAAACAAAAAAATGGGCCACACCAAAACATGGGGTGCCCCAGCCCGGCAACAGGACGACTTCCCACAGTGGGACGTCGCGAAGGGGGAAACGATAACAGGATGCCTGCCCTGATCAGTCTGTCATAATCTTGATGCAGGCGACCTCGCGCGGGCCGATCTCCACGACGAGCGACCCGCTATCGGCGGAGACAGGCGCACCTTTCCATAAATCCACATATGTCGCGCCCGGCTTCGGCTCGATTTCGAGCAGCTTGCCCCTGGCCGTTCTGTAGCCGGCGTTGAAGACCGTCCAGATCGTCTTTTCGCCGCTGCGGAATCGATTGACGAAAACCCCCGGAATTTTCACCGGGATGAAGGGCTCGACGTCGAATGAAGTAAACACGTCGGCGTTCTCGTGGAGGATGTGAAACATGCGTTTGTGCTCCCGGATCGCTACCTCGCTGAAGTAGCCTTCGGGGTTATAGGAACGGGACAGGCCGTAGGAGTCGCCGTTGAACAGGACGAACTTGAGCCGCCCCCAATTCTGGTCTTTCATTTCATAGTGGTAGACCAGGTTGAAGCACTTGATGTCGGGAAAGGCAAACCTGGCCATGTTCATCGGCACAGTTGTATGCGGGTTGACGCCGCGCCCGATGCCAGCGTTGTAGAAGGCGTTCTGGTATTGTAGCCGGATATCTTCCGGCAGATTCTCCGAGCATATCGTCACATCCTCCGCCACCGCGGCCTGTATGCGTCTGGTCAATTCGCGTTCGCCGTAATAGTGGGGTTCCGGCGATTTGTGCGGGTGATCTTTTCGGTAACAGACCCGGCCGCCGTGTCCCATTTCGTCGAGGTAGACAATACGGGCGCCGAGGTCGGCCGTCAGGTACTTCTGACAGGTGACCATATAATCGATCCACTCTTCCATCCCCATGCAGGGCCGGTAGCCCAGGGTGTTGGCGTTGTCGGTAACGGTCCCCATACCGTCCAGCTCGGGGCGTTTCGCGCCATAGGGCTCGGCCTTGTCGTTGATGATCAGGGCGTTGGTGTACAGGCTGATGGCGATGCCCGCGTCCCGTGCCTTTTTGATGGACGCACGGAAATGGTCCTCACCGCCAACCCACCAAGTGGCATCCCTGCCGTATTGGCCGGAGTATCCGGCGTTTGGTTCGTCCTGTCCCTCGCGCACGTGCCAGGCATAGAAGGTCAGGGAGTTGGCATAGCCGAACGCCTTGCGGCCGGGTTCTGCACTGGCCATGAAATCCGCCTTGTCATCCGGGTTCGAATCGGGAACATGCCAGCTGTGAACGAACGAGTTCTTGTACCAGTCCTGGGCCGGCGGCTTCGGTTTGTACCAGGTGCGCACCCACTCCCTGTACAAGCGAAAACTCTCCCGCCAGTCCCCCTGCGAAATCGCCACGATACATGTCGGCAACGTCCAGGCCTCGCCGGCAGCAATCCGCTTCTCGAGGAACTCCTGCCGGTACCAGCCGCCGCGTTCATCCTTGCCGACGTCGTACCAGCGAAACTGGCCGTCCAAGTCGTTGCTCAGCAGCGTCAGCGCGTACCCCGCTTCCGGGTTGAAAAACGAATCGACCTGCAGCGGGTGCTCGGCACCGTGTGTCCCGTAGAGGTTGGCCTCGTCATAGTGAATCATCGCGCCGCCGTAACGCGGAAAGAAGTACCAGGTGTCCGGCAGCGACCCCAGTTTCAGGCCTTCGAGGATCGGAAACCTGACGCGTCCGAGGAACGGTTTGTTGCCGGCATTCACCAGGGTCAGACCGACGCCCATTTTTCCGCCCGGGGCCAGATCCAAGGTGACGGTGCTCTTGAGGTGTATGCCGCCGGCCTGGTACGCCAGGTCAATCGACACCGCATCTCCCGCGACAGTGGTATCGACGACCCGCCATTGATCTGAACCGATCCAGCCGTCACCGTGGCGGACGGCGAACACCGGCGAGCGGTCGAGCCCGACGCTGCCGTACCGGGGCGAACCGAGACGATTCCATCGCAGCCCGTCGGCCAGCGTGATCTCGGCAGATATCTTCTCACTCGAGACGACCGCATGCTGTTCATCGACCTTGGCTTCGTCGATCCGATCCGTGGTTACCGGTTCCTGTATTTTCCCGACGGCCCGATGCCACGCACAGCTTTCCTTGACGCCGGGCTCCGCTGCGATCAGCGCTTCCGTGTTGCAAGTCAGCGCCATCACGGCGAAGGAGCACTGGTTCACTTTGTCGTGCAAAACAAGCTGTTGCGGCTGCTTGCCCGGAGCCGGGTGCAGCACGTACGGGGCAAGCCCGTTTTCCAGCCCGTATCGCCTGGTGGTCTGGTTGAAGGGAATCAGGTGATCGTTGGTGCCGTCGGCATAGACGATTTCTGCAGTGAACCGCTCGCTCTGCGTGATCGGCGCGAGCGGCGTTTGGGGTGGGCCGCTCCACCGGTCTGCGGCCGGAATCTTCGACCACAGCAGCAGGAAGAGTTCGCGGGCGTCGGGCGGCAGGTCAATCTCGAGCGGCTCCTGGTCCTTCAGCAGAAATCCCGTTTCCGGAATATCCACGACCTTGGGAACGCGAAACACGACCCCGTTGGCCTTCACCAATGCATGTGCGAACAGGTCGGCGGTTTCACTGTCTTGCGGGACATCGAACGGATCTACCTGCAACCGTGGTGGCAGGGCTGTCAAACCGCCGGCGCTGCCTTCCTGTGCCGGCTCGAAAGTGAAACCGCCCTCGTCGAGCTGCCAGGCCGGACTGCCGTCCCGTGACGTAATCTCGAGTGTGCGTATGTATTGATAGTTGCCGCCGCTGGCCTTCTCCTGCCCCATGTTCTTCAGGGTGACGGTGTGTTTGCCGGCGGCAACGAAACGATCGAAGACCGGAACCGTAGCGGGGCCGTTTATGGCCGCGAAGTTGTCGAACTCGACCAGCAGTTCGCCGTCGAACAGAACATTCAGGTAGCTACCGTCGTAGGCCTTCACCAGCGAGACATCCAGCTTGTAACGACCGCCGGGCGCCGGAATGATGACATCAAAGACCAGCCGGGCGCCTGGCATGCCGCATTGCATGCACTTGATGCTGCTGATCCTGCTGACGTTCCAACTCTCCGACTGGCTGGCGAGCCTGGCATCGATCGTCTGTGTCGCGGCAGAGGCGCACCACATTGGAAACATCCACAGTGATGCAAACGCAATCCATTTTCTCATCGGACGCTCCCGGAGTTCCTTTTTGCCTGTCTTTCGGCCATCTTCCAATCTCCTATTGAGCACGAAAAAAGTCCATCACGGTTTGCCCCGTCAGATATGGTGTATGGGCGATATGAGAGTAGGGTACTTGTGGTTGACATTTATCCACCATAATCACTATATCCAGTCAGGGGCGAGATGCAACAAGAGGGTCCACCGCTTTGCGCTTATCGAACTGCTCGTGGTCATTGCGATTCTTGCCTCGCTGCTGCTGCTGCCGTTGTCCATTGCCAGAGAGGACAGTCGGCGGGCCGTTTGCCAAAGCCAGCTGAAACAGTTGTATCTGGGGTTGTGTATGCACAATGACGGGAACGGACACCTGTTAACGATGCAAACAGAACCCGGCGAAACGATCACGATACTGCCCGCGGATAACACGGCCCGCCGGGCGGCCGTATCGCCATCGTCGTGTACGTGACGTCTTGAAGAAAACAGATGAACCATGATCCATATCCAATATCTTTGCGCTGCTCTCGAACTGACGGGTGATGTTTCTCCCGGCAACCCTTAGCCACCGAAGCTGACCACACAACCTTGGCGCATGGACCGGTCCGCCTCGTGCAGGCGTGCGAAGGGCAGATCCGCATAGGGTTCCAGATTGTTTCCTGCATAGGGAAGGTCCCCACCCCCGACGCTCTGTATCGGATCAACAATATGACCGTCGGTCTTCTGATACGAAGCAGCACTAGCAGAAGTGGCCAGTAAAAACAGTGTGAACAAACGCATTAGCTTTCTCCTTTGAGTCGTGGCCAAAAGGCCACCAATACACTGCGGAATACCACTGCCCAGTGTGACCTGCCCCTAGTGCGGGGCAAGGTTTTGCCCGCAGCCCCCTATGGGGCTGCGAGGTACCTAGGATGAGTGCGCAGACAATCTGCCACACATCACCCGTGCCGCACTCGAAGCGGCACGGCGGCGAGGGCCAAGAGGGCCAGCAGCAGGGTGGTGGGTTCGGGTACGGCTGGAACCTCGTAAGCCGACGTGTACGGATATCCGACGATGGGCTTGGTGTTTGCGAGGCCGGAAAACTCGCCGCTTTCGGTCAACCAGCTTGCCAGGATCTGCTGCATGGAAGCGATCGTAGCATCAGGTTCGAGCTGAGGAACGCTAGGTACGATCTGTACGCTCCCACTGATTCCGCTCCAGGCTTCGTATCCTTGCTTCATCCAGTCTTTCCAAGCCGGGTCCATGCTTTTACTGTAGATTTGCGGTGTCCATATGTCCCACGCGATTTCCGAGATATCTCCCAAGAAGGTCGTCAAATTTTGGGTTCGGTCCTGGGGCAGTTGAGCCGGACAGGCCCCGGTCCAACTTGGCAGAGAGCAGGCCAACTCGGCTGTAAATCCCGAGCCCCCCGTGGTGACGGAGAGCTTTTTACCGTTCGTCGTGAAATGTGTTCGTAAACTATTGAGGTCATCGACTATATTCGCATCCGAAGTCCACCCCCCCCTATCGCCCTGGCTGCCGATCGCCTCAATTTCCAGAACCAGACCGTCCAGGTTGGGTTGAAGATCGCCAGTCATCAGCGTATTCAACATCGCTTTGGTTATGCCGCTGTCGCCGTCGCCAATAGTCGCGTAAACATCTGTGTCAGGATTGTTACTCTTATAACTCGCAACTGCTCCCGGAACAGAAAATTGTTCACCGGGCACATACTTCGGTTGGAAGACCATGATCTGGTTGGTTCCGGAAAGGATTGACGGCGCCGGGACTGGATCCGTGTCGTACCAAATTCCGATCGGCCCTACGCCGGTCAAACTTCGCCCCAGCTACGCCGGGCAAGGGGTAAAGTGGTTAAGGTGATAAATTGTAAGTTCTGGCCAAACGAAAACCGATAACGGGGTCACGGGTGTCCGGCCGGATGCTGTAGCGGTTGGCAGCAGGGACGAACCCCGGAGGAGTGGAGAACGACCCGCCACGCAACACACGGTATTGGCCCGACGCCGGACCTGTCGGGTCGCTCACCACCTGCAGATCATAATCATCCCGCCAGTCCTGACACCACTCCCACACGTTGCCGTGCATGTCAAAAAGGCCCCAAGCGTTCGGTTTTAAACCGCCAACCGGATGCGTGGTGTTATTCGAGTTGCCGCTTTGCCATGCGTACTGCGGTAATTGACGGGCATCATCCCCAAAGCTGTAAGCGGTCGTCGCCCCTGCGCGACAGGCATATTCCCACTCGGCTTCAGTCGGTAAGCGATATTCCACCCCTTCCTCGTCGCTAAGCTTACCGCAAAACGCTACCGCATCGTTCCAACTCACCTGTTCGACCGGCAACTGCGAGGTGTTGCCGGACACGCGGTCCTTGCCCTTCCCCAATGCGCTGAAGTAACTCGGAGTCTTACCCATCACTGTTTC
>Ga0315336_1006979_pt1 | contig 11165 bp, 10 predicted proteins | sample ASW5metaG_FD_204512 | JGI IMG/M metagenome (GOLD analysis project Ga0315336, IMG submission 204512) | Ammonia-oxidizing marine archaeal communities from Monterey Bay, California, United States - ASW #5 | ecosystem: Environmental > Aquatic > Marine > Intertidal zone | place: USA: California... | reverse complement strand
GCCGGGGCGGCCGCCGGCCAGCGGCGGGAAGTGGTGGGCGCGCTCGCGGTGCTCGAAGCCGAACATCAGGGTGCGGATGAAGTCGAGAATGGTCGACTTGCCCGCCTCGTTGGGACCGTGGATCACAGTGAGTCGTTCCGACAGGCCGGTGCCGTTGGCGGGCAAGTCGACGTCGCTGAAATGCCCGAAGCCGGTCAAGTGCAGCCGTCTGAGCCTCACAGCGATGGCCTCCCCGCCAGCGCGCTGCTCTCCTCCGCCGCCAGCAGCGCTTCAACGCAGCGCTCTTCGGCACGGTCCAGGAGCTGCAGCAATGCGATCTCGTCCGGCGGCTGCGCCAAGTAGCGGCGCACGCGGCTTTGCTCGTATAGCACAGTCAGGGGCTCCTGTAGCCACTCGGGCACGGTGCCTTGCGTCTGAATTTCATCGACGAGCCGCAGGACATCCGCCAAGAAATCTTGCGACTGCCGCCGCTCCTCCCGGTCGAATGGCGGAGCTGTCTCTACTTTGACGGCGGCACACCAGACGAACGGGTCTCGACCGCGCAGTGAGTCGTTCAATTGCGCGCGTAGGGCCTCCGCGGTGTCGCCCCTCCGCAAGGTGTAGTGCAAGGCTCCGCGACCGCCGAGCCGCACGATGATGACAGCGTGCCGCCCCGCCGCCGCCGCGGCGATAGCGTTGACGCGCTCGTCCAGGATTTCTAGCAACTGCTGCTCGCCGGCAATCTCGGCGATGTTGAGAAGCTCCGTTTCCCAGCGCACGACATCGACATCCCGGAAGTGGACGCGAGCGTGGCGGTCGTCGCCGACGTCGACCAGTGCAACGCCCCGCGCTCCGCCTTCCGCGCGATGCCGGCCCTGCGGGTTGCCGGGGTAGACGACGGTGGGGTTCTGCTCGCGCAACACCGCGCGCGTGTGCACATGCCCCAGCGCCCAGTAGTCCATCCCTGAACGCTCCAGGTCCTCGACGGTGCAGGGCGCGTATGGCTCGTGGCCGGTGTCGCGGCCGACGTTGGCGTGCAGAAGTCCGATCGCATAGAGGTGGCGCGCGTCACGCTGGAAGCGGCGCGCTAAGTTCTCGTGTACGTCCCGCTGCGGGAAGCTGACGCCGTAGACAACGACACCGTCCGGCTGGCTCGGATCGACGGGCACCGCCTCGACCTCGGGGCCGAAGCGGTGGCAGCCGGCCGGCATATCGATCTGCGCCTCCCAGCCGTCCAGCGGGTCGTGGTTACCGTGGCAGACGAAGGAGCGGATGCCGACATCGGCGAGGCGCTGCAGCCCGTCGCGGAAGCGGAGCTGCGCGCGCAGGCTGCGGTCGCCGGAGTCGTAGATATCCCCGGCGACGAGCAGCGCGTCGGCCTCCTCGGCGATGCAGAGGTCGATAATCTTGTTGTAGGAAGCGAAGGTGGCATCGCGCAGCACCTCCCCGATTTCGGGTTCGACCGCACGCAAGCCTCGAAAGGGGCTATCAAGATGCAGATCGGCGGCATGGACAAATCGGACGAATCCCATGTGGGTCGTATCACCAGAGGGACGGTCAGGCCGCCCAAGCCCCGCCAGGCCATACCTAATATACGGGGATCCCCCCTTCGGGCGTAGCCCATCGCACCGTTGTTCCACAGGGAATTAGTGCAGAGTGAACACTAGAATCGCGACCGATCCGCTCTCTCCAGAGGACGCCATGACCGACCTCGACTTCGCCAGCGCCGAACGCCTCGCCTCATTGGTACGTGAAAAACAGATCTCACCCATTGAGCTGATGGATCACGCGATTGAACGGGTTGCCGCACTCAATCCCACCCTGAACGCTTTCGTCGCACTAGACGCCGACGCAGCCCGCGCCGAGGCGTCCCGCCAGACTGAACGCCTGACGCGGGGCGAGGAGCTAGGCCCACTCGGAGGACTGCCGCTGGGAGTGAAGGACCTGGAGAACGCGGCCGGCCTCCCGACGACGTACGGCTCGCTCGTCTTCCGCGAGCACTACCCCGAACGTGACGACGTCCACGTCGATCGGCTGCGAGCGGCGGGCGCGATCGTAATAGGCAAGACGAACACACCAGAGTTCGGCTACGCACCATTCTCCAACAACGCATTGTTCGGGCCGTCGCGTAATCCGTGGAACATCGAGCGCACACCCGGCGGCTCCAGCGGGGGATCGGCCGCGGCACTGGCGGCGGGGCTGGTACCGCTCGCGACCGCATCCGACGGCGGCGGCTCGATCCGCATCCCTGCGGCCTACACCGGCCTCTACGGACTTAAGCCTTCGTTCGGGCGTGTGCCGATCGGCCCGCGGCCACTGCAACCCTGGATGAACATCAGCGTCTACGGCCCGCTGACGCGCACAGTGCGCGACGCCGCGCTCTACCTGGACCAAGTCGCTGGGCCCCACGGCTCGGACCCAATATCTCTGCCGCCGCCCGTGGAGTCGTACGTGGCCGCGCTGGAGCGGCCGCTGCCCAAGTTGCGCATTGCCTACAACCGCACGCTGGGACAGGCCGACGTGCCCATCGACGTGATGCGGGAAGTCGAGGCAGCGGTGCAGGTCTTTCGTGACCTCGGTCACAAGGTCGTCGACAACGCGGACACGATCCCGCAGACCGCCGAGCACTGGATCCGCATGTTCGGCTTCCAGGCGCTGGCGTTGCTGTGGAATGAGTATCGCGATCGCCACAGCGAATTCTCCGCGGATTTCGTTCAGTACCTCGACGCTTCGTTGGATGTGAACGCGACGGATTTCCGCGCCTTCTACGTTGCGCGCGGCCAGATCCAGCGCTGGACGTGGGAGCTGTTCGATGCGTACGACCTGCTGCTTACGCCGACCCTGGCGTCCGAGGCATTCGTGGCGGAGGGGCCGACGCCCGTCGAGAAGAACGGCGCTCCTCACGACCCGATCGTCTTCACCTATCCATTCAACTTCACCGGCCACCCGGCCGCCTCGGTGCGCGCCGGCTTCACGGACGCGGGCCTGCCCTGTGGACTGCAGATCGTCGGGCCACGGCATCGTGACGACCTAGTGCTGCAGGCGTCGTACGCGTACGAGCAGGCGCGCCCCTGGCACGACCGTTGGCCTGATCTATAAGGTCACGCGCGAGCCGGCACACACACCAACAGGTCGTCGCGCCACATCTATACTCGGGGCCAAATCCGAGAATGCCCACTTCTACGAAATTGGTCGACGCATGATCAGCGACAGCGACCCGCAGGGCCCGAACCGTCTCAGCCAAGATGAGGCCGCGGCGCGCGCGGCCCGGATCACGGACGTGCGCTACGACTTAGCGCTCTCGCTCCAACCGGGCGGCGGTGACTACGACGGTGACCTCACGATCGAATTCCGCGACGCTGCGCCGGGCGCCGGCACCTTCTTGGACTGCACAGGCAAGTCGATCAACCACTTGGAGGTGAACGGGCAAGAGGTGGCGGGGGCGGCCTGGGAGTCGAACCGGCTGTCGCTGGACGGCGCGCTGCTCAGCGAGCAAAACAGTGTCCGTATTCGATACACCAACACCTTCGACCGCACCGGCGCCGGCTTCCACTACTTCGCCGACCCGGAGGACGGCCAGGAGTACGTATACACCAACTTCGAGCCGTACGAGGCGCACCGGCTGCTGCCCTGCTTCGACCAGCCCGACATCCGCGCGAAGCTGCGGCTGACCGTCACCGCTCCGTCCGACTGGACGGTTATCGCGAACAACGGCGAGACGGAGTCGGCGACGGAGGTCGACGGTCGCGTTCGCCACGCCTACGCGGAGACCCCGCCGATCGCGACGTACCTCTTCGCCGTTGTAGCAGGCCCCTACGAGCGCTTCGAGTCGCAATGGGGGGAGGTGCCACTCGGCTTCTACGCGCGGCGGTCGCTGAGACAGCACGTCGACGCAGACGAGCTGTTCGAAGTGACCAAGCAGGGGCTCACGTATTTCAGCGAGTTCTTCGACTTCCCCTACCCGTTCGACAAGTACGACCAGATCTTCGTACCGGAGTTCAACGCCGGCGCCATGGAGAACGTCGGCGCGATCACGTTCTCGGAGCGGATGGTCTTCCGTGACCCGCCCACCGACCTGCAGCGGCTCAACCGCGCCGAGGTAATCCTGCACGAGATGGCACACATGTGGTTCGGCGATCTGGTGACGATGCGGTGGTGGAACGACCTCTGGCTCAACGAGAGCTTCGCGACCTACATGTCCTATCTAGCGATGAGCGGCGCCACGCGCTTCGACAGCGCCTGGCAGGCGTTCAACTCGCGCATGAAGGCCTGGGCGTACCACCAGGACCAACTGGTGACCACACACCCCATCGCTGGCGTTGTGCCGGACACCGACGCCACCTTCCTCAACTTCGACGGGATCACCTACGGCAAGGGCGCGGCCGTGCTCAAGCAACTCGCGGCGACGATCGGCCCGGAGGCGTTCCGCGCCGGCATGCGCCACTACTTCCAGACGTACGCCTGGAAGAACACCACCCTGAGCCAGTTTCTGGGCGCGCTGGAGCACGGGGCGCAGCGGGACCTTAAGGAATGGGCACGACTCTGGATCGAGACGGAGGGTCTCAACACACTAGAGACGACCTGGGAGGCGAACGGGAAGCTGACCGCACTCTCGATCGCGCAGCGCGCCGAGGACGACCACCCCGTCCTGCGCTCCCACTCTCTGACGCTAGCGTTGATAGGCAGCAACGACGCCGGTGCGCCCATGGTCCGAGACGTGATCGCGGCGCAGGTTGATGGGCCGCGCAGCGTGATCGAAGAGGCCGTCGGCCGGGCGGCGCCGGACTGCGTCTTCCCCAACCACGACGACCACGCCTACGCCAAGATCGCGCTCGACGCGCGCTCGCTGGCCTACGTGCGCGAGCGGATCGAACGCTTCGACGACCCGCTGTTGCGTCAGCTTCTCTGGCGAGCGCTGTGGGACATGGTGCGCGACCAGAAATTCCGCTCCACCGACTATCTCGCCCTGATCCGCGAGAAGATCGCACTAGAAGAAGGGCTGGAGCTGATCGAGACTGTGCTGGGCAACGCGCACGCAGCCGTCGCCTGGTTCGTGCCGGAGGCGCAGCGCGTCGCCGAAGCGGACGCGCTGTTCGCCGTCGCGCTGGAGCGCCTGTTCGCCGCTCCAGACAAAAACCGCCGCATCTCCTGGGCGCGCGCCGCGGTCGCGGCCGCGCAACAACCGGCGACCGTGTCGCAGATGCTGGAGCTCGTCGACAACGGCACGGGCATCGAAAGGTTCGAGCTGGACCAGGATATGCGCTGGATGCTGGCCACCAAACAGGTCGCCTACGGCATCCCCGGTGGGGAGGAGCGGGTGGCGCAGGAGAGCGAGCGCGACCCCAGCGACCGCGGCCGCCGCGCCGCGGCTCGCGCCTCAACTGCTGCGCCAGACGCAGACGTGAAAGCGCGCGCGTGGGAACGCTTCACCAGCGACCGCGAGGCGTCGCTGCATATGGTCGGCGCCGCCATGAGCGGGTTCCTCTGGTCGCACCAGGCAGATCTGCTGGAGCCATACATCGAGCGCTTCATGGACGAAGTGCCGGGGGTCTTCGACTCGCGCGACAAGGACTTCGCCAACCTGTATTTCGGTGCGCACTTCCCGAGCTACCGCCCCGACGACACCGTGATCACGCGCACCGAAGCGCTGCTAGCGTCGCTGGGGGAGAGAGACCCGTCTCTACGCCGCAAGCTGCTGGAGGCTCTCGACGACCTTCAACGCGCGCGCGCTTGCCGCGCCTTCGCGGGAACGTAGGGCACGCGCCTCCATGGCCGCCGCGGTCGCGGGTTGCTACCTCTATCCGGTTAAGGGGATGACACCCGCTCCGACCGATCACTTGGACGTCGACGCTGGTGGTACAGCCCGCGGCGACCGTGCCTTCGTCTTCGCATTCGCCGACGCCGAACTCGCACCCGATGGCTGGGTCTCCAAGCATGAAGCTCTAACACTCGTGAACACGCCGGAACTCGCCTCGATCAGCGCCGGCTACGATGCCGAGACGCGCCGGCTCACCCTGGCGACTCCTAAGCAGGGCGAGATGTGCGCCCTGGTCGACGACGACTCGGAGCGTCGCGCCCTGAGCGACTGGTTGGCTGATGTGGTACTCGGCTTTGAGAAGAGTCCGCTCGCCGAGCGATCCTCGCTCCTACCGCTGCAACTGCTGGGAAACGGCGTGGCACGCTTCGCCGACCGCCACCCCAAGCAGGTCAGCCTAGGAGCGGAGGAGAGTGCGCGTGAGCTCTCGGAGCGTGCCGGTCGCGAGGTAGAGCTGAGTCGCTTCCGACTCAACCTCACGGTCCGCGGCCTGGAGCCGTGGGAGGAGTTCGCTTGGGCGGGACGGCAGCTCACGATCGGCGAGGCGGGACTGCACGTCACAGCACGGCTCATACGCTGCAAGGCGATCAATGCCTCGCCGGCGGGAACCGGGCGCAACCTACCGTTGCTAGACGTGCTGCAAAACGAGTACGGACACCTGGACTTCGGGGTAGAGGCGGCGGTGCTGCGGGGCGGTCGCATCCGCAGTGGCGATACGATCGCGGTGTCGGACTAGCGGTACCGGACCGGCCGGCCGCCGCAACGCGAGTCAGGACGCCGATGGACCGCTTCCCCAACGACTCCTGGAGCCCAACGCGCACCGACGTGCTTGCGTTGCTAGCGGAGGCGCCGGTCGTCGACGCGGGTATGATCCCAAACGCCTCTAACTACGTGTTCCTGCTAGCACTAGAAGACCCAAGCGCCGGTCGTGGCTACGCCATCTACAAGCCAGGCCGTGGCGAGGCGCCGCTGTGGGACTTCCCGCCCGAGCTGCACCGGCGCGAATACGCCAGCTATCTGTTGAGCGAGGCGCTTGGCTGGCACATCGTGCCACCGACGGTGGTCCGGGAGCAGGGCCTGGAGCACGGCGTCGGCTCGCTACAGCTCTACATCCCCCACGACCAGAACCGCACCTTCTTCGATTTGCGCGACGATTTCCCCGAAGAGATGCACCGCTTCGCCGTCTTCGACTGGCTGGCCAACAACGCCGACCGTAAGGGCGGTCACGTGATCATCGACGGCGACGGGCGCCTCTGGGGGATCGACCAAGGCCTCACGTTCCATGTTGAGGAGAAACTGCGCACGGTCATCTGGGACTACGCGAGCGAGACGATCGCACCCGCGCTGCTTGCCGATGTCGAAGAGCTGGGCGCGCAATTCCCCGATGGCGAGATCGCATTGCAACTGCGCGACTGCTTAGCGCCGGCTGAGGTTGAGAGGTTGCGCGAATGCGCAGGCGAGATCGTGCGGGTAGGTCGTCTGCCAGAGGCGCCGAAAGACCGACGTCCCTACCCCTGGCCGCTGATCTGAGCGGCGCTACTCGACGGCGTCGAAGCGGTTGCGGATCGCGATAGAGCCTTCGCCCCCAGCCAACGGGATTCGCTTCAACGCCAGTGAGACACGGTTGTGGGCATCCAGCGCCTTCCAATAGGAGGTGAGCACGGTCTCGGCGTCACCGGCGAGCGGTAGCGAAAGCGGCGGGCCAGTGAAGGGGGGCAGGGGCTTGCCGTCACCCTGGTAGGTCGTGAGACAAAGGCCGTAGCCGTCTGGCGGTGGTGCAATCCGGAATGAGGCGTGGTCGCTGAGTACCGGGTTGGCGGGGTTAGCGCGGATGATGTGCAACGCCAACGCCGGGGTCACGGCGCGGAGGTCCAGCATCGCGCTGATGCGGGGAGTGTAGTTGGGGGCGTCGGGCTCGCGCTCGCGCGTCGCCAGCGCCTCTTCGAACGTTCCGCCGGTCGCGAGGGCGTCGTACACGGTGCGGGTCTGGTCGCCGTTGCTGACCAAGTAGACACCGGGCAGCTCCATCATCGCCTCGTAGATAATCAGGCTCGGATCTTCGACCTTGGACGGGTCTGCCGCAGCAGTGCGCAGCTCGCCCCCATGCGCGACGAACACGCGATTCTGGCTGTTTGGGCTGCGGCCCATGATCCAGTAGAGCTGCAGCCAGGCAGCGCCGTCCGCTGACCGGCCCAGCACCAATCCGCGACCCGGGTAACTGTTCGCTTGCAGGTGACGACGGAAGTTTGCGGTCGCTTCCGCTTGCAGGTCCACGGATGAACGCGCCCTGCCTAGTGGTGGAAGAGGCGCAGGCCTGAAAAGGCCATCGCCATCCCGTACTCGTCGGCGGCGGCGATCACACCCTCGTCGGCGATGGAGCCACCCGGCTGCAGGATGTAGCGCACGGCGCTGGCCTGCGCGCGGTCGACGTTGTCGCGGAAGGGCATGAAAGCGTCGTGGCTGAGCACGTTGCTGAACTCACTGATCCAGGCGCGCCGCTCCTCCGCGCTGAGGGGATCCACAGCCTCCGTCATCTGATTCGCCAGGTACGACTGCTCGGTGGGCGAGAGCTCGTGATAGGCGATGAACTGCTCGCGCGCCGTGAAGCGGTCGGGCCGCTTCAGCTCTTCCTTGAACGGCAGGTCCAGCACCCGCGGGTGCTGCTGGAGCATCCAGCGGTCCGCCTTGGTGCAGGCGATGCGCGAGCAGTGGATGCGCGATTGCTGTCCCGCACCCAACCCGATCACCTGCCCGTCGTTGGCGACGCAGACGGAATTCGATTGCGTGTAGCGCAGAGCAATCGTGGCGACCAGCAGGTCACGCTGCGCATCCGATGGGATCGTCTTCTCGCGCGTAACGACGTTGGTCAGCAGCTCGCGCGTCACGGGCGCCGCATCGCGCGGCTGCTCCAGCTGGACACCAAAGACGTCGCGCAGTTCGGTCGCGGGCGGCTCGAAGTCCGGGTCGACCTGCAACACGAGGTACTTGCCGGACTTCTTACTACGCAGGATCTCGAGAGCATCGGCATCGTAACCGGGGGCGATGATGCCATCGGAAACTTCACGACGCAGTACCTCCGCCAGTGAGGCGTCGACCACGTTGCTACAGGCGGCGAAGTCTCCGTAGGACGAGATCAAGTCGCCTCCGCGCGCACGCACATAGGCGGCGGCCAGAGGGGAGAGCGCGTTGCCGTCGACGGCGTAGGCGCGCTCCAAGGCCACCGAGAGCGGCAGGCCGATCGCGGCGCCGGCTGGGCTGACGTGCTTGAACGAAGCAGCGGCCGGCTGGCCAGTCGCGGCGCGGAGCTCGCACACCAAGGGCCAAGCGTTAAGCGCGTCGAGCAGGTTGATGTAACCGGGGGCACCATTGAGCACCTCGAAGGGCAGGGGTCCCTCGGTGCGGAAGGCACGCGCGGGCGCCTGGTGTGGGTTGGTGCCGTAGCGGAGGGTGAAGTCAGACACGGCAGTGCTCGATGTCATCGGCAGAATTTTGTCGGCTCGCGCGCGCTCATTCCTGTTTGGAGTACCGGCCGCTCGAAGCCTGGTCAAGCGAGATGGCCCGCCCGAGTGTCGACTGTGGATTGGCTGTGGAAAAGGCCGCCGCGAGGCGATCAGACAAAGAGCGCGTCGAGCGCCTCCTCGATCTGGCCGTGGTGGAAGAAGTAACCGGTCGCTTCGGTCCGGCTCGGCAGCACCCGCTGGCCCGTCGTCAGTACGGCGGCGCCCTCGCCAAAGCGCAGCTTGAGCAGGATTGGCGGCACGGGCACGACGGCAGGCCGGCCCAGCCGCCGCGCCAGCGCGCGGCTGAACTGCGCGTTCGTCACCGCGGCTGGAGCGGTCACATTGATCGCGCCAACCACGCGCTCGTCATCGAGGGCGTGCAGGAACGCGCCCACCGCATCATCGATGTGCACCCACGAGAACCACTGGCGCCGGTGATGCGAATCTGCATCGCGCTTGTCTGGAGGGGCTACTAACCGCCGAGATTCGGCACAACGGGGGAGAGACCCTGCACCCCTCGGATCGCATTGATCTCGCCTCGGTGGCCGTTGAGATGCGTGATCAGATGGAGCAGGATCGCGCCGCCGATCGTCTCAGTGCGTTCGCCCACCTGGACTTCACGCTCGAGCTCAGCAGGAGAGACGTCGCTGAGGTAGGCCTCGGTGGCCTTGGCCACCGCTTCGGCGTACTCGCTAAACACCTTCATGTCGTCGATGTGGACCTGCTGCGCCTCCTCCGGCGCCTGTCCAGTGCCGATGCCCTTGAGCGGCAAACCGCTGCGCGCCGCGTAGTCGCTCTGCTTCCAAACGACGTCCTTTTCTTGGGCGACCCGATGGATGATCGAATCTTCGACTCGCGCCGCGTGCCAGAGCACCCAAGCGACCGAATGTCCGCCCTCATCGGGGGTGAAGTGCAGCTGCTCGGGATTAGCGTTGCGTGCATCGCGCAATGCGGCGTGCAGGAAGGACATCCCCTGTTGGAGGTATTCGGCTTGCGTCACGGTACCGTCACTTCTTTCTTTTGGCGTAGTAGTCCGCGCTTAACCGCCAGCTCTACGTTTCTTGTGCGCCGGCTTTTAACCTCGGCCGCCTACGACAGGTGGCTCTTGGTCTGGTCCCCACTTGTCACCGCTGGGACCGGCGGGTGGTTCGTCCTCGCCCGGACGGTCGCCGGGCGGCAGATCGTCGGCCGAGATATCGATGGGCGGAGCCGCGTCGGAGGCCGGCTCGTCCGGGCTGCCGGCGGCACTCGGATCGAGCGGTCCCGGATCGACCCCGAGATCGCGCAGCTGCTGTGCCAGGTCTTCCAGATGGGAGTCCGAAATGCCCATGGTCTGCATCGTTTCGCGCACGAGGCGGCGCACCTCACCCATGTCCTGCTGAATCAGAGCGTCGGCGAGCTCGAGCTGCGTCTCGACTGCGCGAAAGCCGTAGCGCCGCTCGGACTCGTCCTTGATCAGAAGCGTCGAGATGAGGCGGGTGAAGAGGGTGCAGGTGCGCGCGATGCGGACGCGATCGTCAGGATGCTCCGGGAAGTTGCCTGTGACGGCGACTTCAAGGCCCGATCGTTGGTCCTTCGCGACGTACTGCTCCGGCATTTCACCTTTCAGGATGGGCACCCCGGCCCGGCCGACATAGTAGCGCCGCCGCCGGATCCCACGTCGTGCGGTGGGGAAACCGCCCCTATCCTCGACGGGTGTAGCCGCGCGTGAGCGAGCGTGAGGAGTGCTTCCCATGAGTGCAACCCATGCGTGACCTCGGAGGAAGTCCGCCCAGCGGGCTGACCGCATTCGACGATCCTGAGTTCCTCAAGAGCCGGCAGGCTCGCACCCTGCGAGTCCTGGCAGAGCTGTTGGAGCCACAGTACCGGCT
>Ga0315336_1006978_pt1 | contig 11166 bp, 12 predicted proteins | sample ASW5metaG_FD_204512 | JGI IMG/M metagenome (GOLD analysis project Ga0315336, IMG submission 204512) | Ammonia-oxidizing marine archaeal communities from Monterey Bay, California, United States - ASW #5 | ecosystem: Environmental > Aquatic > Marine > Intertidal zone | place: USA: California... | reverse complement strand
ACCTTCTTACTCTTCCCATTGCCCCCCCGCGCCCCACATCGCCAGTTGTCGAGGCATGACGGCGATATCCCTTGTGATCTGGCGAACTGTTCCCGCTTCAGACCGCTTTTCTTCAACTCGGCAACAATACGACGGATCTCGTCGTTGGTGCGCCGGCGACGCTTCTTCTGATCTCGGCTCATGGATCACCTCCTGAGCCAGGAGTATCCCCCAGATCGAATCTACTCGGTAGATGGGATCAGCGGACGCTTACGAAGGATGTTCTCCTCGAAGAAGTCGATGCCTTTTTCGTCGGCTGCTTCGGGTTGACGAGAGATTCGGAGGAGAAACACGTAGTTTCTGGCCGTAGAGGGGTTCGCCGTCGATCCGATCTTGGAGGCTACTCGGACTCCACCTCGTAGTCGCCATCTAGAATCCATGGCGCATAAGAAGACGTGTCTGCATTGTGCCGGTTCAGGCGGCGGTCCAGCACGCTAGCATGAACCTGCGGCTTGCCGTGAGCGTTCACATCCCAAGTTCGGGCTTCGCGGGCGTACCACCGTGCACCGACACCCAAGAAGGAGTCGTGCATGATTCCGTTCGGGTCGGGATCCTCTCGTACTCCGTGATGACTGTAGATCCTCAGGCCGTGACGCTCAGCGCTCTTGACCATCCATCGCAATGAGATGTCCGAGAGCGCGGATTCTTGGTAGCCGCCACCGACGTCTGCATGCATGCCGGAGAACCACACCTGCTTCATCGACTGTCTCGGCAAGATCTCCGGAGACCAGATTCGCGGATGAAACGCCTTTCGCTCGTCATCAATGGCTAGAGCGTGGTAGCAGTTCGATACACAATGAGGGAGGCTTGGCCGGTAGTGCTTGTAACCCAATCCTGAATAGCCGAGTTCATCGACAGCGTGCCCCCGTGTCAGAACGGTATCCCACACACCGAGGAAGGGGACCACGCACCACATCGTGTGGTGCGAATAGACAAAGCCATGGGCCTTTCGCCGGCGCCTTTCGGGGTCTCTTGTGTTGAAGATGGAGTATCCCTTGGCGATCAGTTCCTTGTGGCCCACGGGAAGGACTCCGAACAGATGGAGCATCTCCGCCAGCAATGCCACGGTTGCGGCGCCACGTCCCGTTCCAAAGAGGTAAATCTGATCGCCGGCTTCGAAACGCTCGAATATGAACTCGTAGGCTCGGCATATTTTTGCGGACATGCCTGTGCCAGGGCGGAGCAATTCGGAGACGCCTATGCCAGGACGGAACCAGGCGCCCACGTCGTAAAACGCGACTTGGTTCGCAGTTCTGTCCTCCAACATGTTGAAGAGCTTGAAGACATTGGTCGCCCCGCCTCTCCAGCCCTCAGCTAATCCATCAATGCATACGACGATGTTCATAGACTATACTAGTGCTCGACTTCGTAATCGCTATTCAAGATCCACGGCGAATACGGTGGCGAGGCCTTGTTGTTGCGGTTCAGACGACGCTCTAGAACGCTTTTGTGGATTTGCGGGTTTCCATGGGTTTCCGAATCCCAGCCTCTTCGTTTGCGGGCATAGAGACGGGAAACTCCAGAACGCGAGTCCTCCATCCAACCGTCGAAGTTCGGAACCAGACAAACGCCGTGTCTCTCGTTGATTAGGAGCCCATGACTTTTAGCGTTTTTCATCATCCACTCCAACGAAGTGTCCGAGAGTGCCGAGGATTTGTAGCCTCCACCGACATCTGTATGCATGCCGGAAAACCACACTTGTTTCAACGATTGGTTTGGCAAGATCCGTGACGACCAGATTCGCGGATGGAATATTCTTCGCTCGTCATCGATGGCCAGGGCGTGGCAACAGCTCGATACGCACTCGGGAACATCCGGTCGATAGTGCTTGTAACCCAAGTCGACGAGGCCGATGAGCCTAGGTAGTTGATCGATGTACTGGATGGGAAGTCCGCGGGCCAAAACGGTGTCCCACACACCCAAGAAGGGAACTTGGCACCACATCGTATGGTGTCTGGAAACGAAACTCCGGGCCTCTCGGAATCTCCTCTCCGGATGTTTGATGTCAAAGATAGAGTACGCCTTGGGAATCAACTCTCTGTGACCCACAGGGAGAACCCCGAAGAGGTGAAGAAACTCGGCCAGCAGCGCAACTGTGGCAGCGCCACGGCTGAAACCGAAGAGGTATATGCGGTCGCCACTCACAAAGCGCTCCAAGATGAACTCGTAGGCTCTGCAGAGTTTCTGGGAGAGTCCGGTGCCCATGACCTTGCCCCGTAGATCGAGCCTGCGGGCACCCACTCCACTGTCGTAGAACGCTATCTGTTTCTGCCCACGGTCCTCCACCATGCTGTAGAGCTTGGCGACATTCGTCGGATAACTCCCACCGCCGAAACCCTGGCCCGTGCCGTCCATACAGACCACGATGTTCTTCGGAGTCTTGTTTCGATACGACCTCATGGTATCAGTATCGAAACCGGGAGAACGAGAAGCCCCTTCGGGGCCCTTAGACCAGCCGTAACGAAGTCGTTCAGTTCAGCGTATTCGACAATGTTGATACCAAATTCCTGCAGGAGTAGCTTCTCCCGAAAGAAGTCGATACGTTTTTGAAGACTTAGAGTTGGCGGTATACCTGGAGTTACAAGTGGAACGTTGGCGTTCCGGGGGAAGTCGATACCTTCTTGTTCTCCTGGGTCTCCGGCTCCAAGCAAGGTCAGGCTGACGACGAATGTGATCACAGGACCTCTCCTTTCATTGGATATTCTCTTCCAATGAAGGAAAGAAATCCACGGGGTCGAGGCTCAACCTGGGATCTCGGGAACCGAGGGGTTCGCGTGCCCGACTCAGAATCGGGCATCCAGGTCAGGACCGAGCGGTCGCTCCAGCTTCTTGAGTCGAACCTTGAGGGACAAAGCAACGGGATCAACGGAGACCACGCAACAACCACAACGCTTTGTTAGAAGCCGTAATGTTCCGCCACGACCGAACCGTCAACGTAGACACGATATCTGTGCCGACGAAAGCCTCCGAGGAGTCGAGGTCGCTCGTGTTCAATTACGACCTGGTGTTTCTCCTCATCTCCGACCGTCGTTTCGTATCGTCTAACCAACTGGAACGAAAAATGGGTGGACAGATTCCCCGGGCTCGTCAGCGGCATCGATTGAGCGTTTACGGTGAGAGTCGCCCGGCCAGTGAACGAGTTTCTGGAGAACTCGATGTGATACTTTTTCTGATCGACATCGAGTGAGAATTTCATCAGCTTCTCGCAAGTTGTTTGGTCGGTAGTAGTTTGGTCGGTAGTAGTTTGGTGCCATCCAGCTTCTGTATTGTCTCTTGACCACCGCGATCAAGTCAAGAACCGGCGGTGCCACACCGATCCGCTTTCCCTCAAGTTGACAGCCCTTCCCGTCCACCCGTATCCCCACGTCTCCTGCAGATCCAAAAACCCTCCAACTACCCCGTTGTCTTCTCCGCATCTCCAGGGGACAGTCCTCCGGGCCAAGGACAGTCCAGGAGGCATCCCCTTGAACGAGAAAGACCGCAACGCGGCTGACGATTGGATCCGCGACAACATGCCGGATCCAGACGAGTACTCCCTCGAGGACAACGAGGAAGAAGGGGATACCCAGTCCTACTTCTTCCTGCGGTACCGAGACTCAGCAACCATCGTTTACAAAGTCGCCGTCAAAGACGGCAAGGTCAGTTCAGTTCTACAGGAGTTTTACTATGGCGAAGGCAGCCAAGAAAAATCAGATGAGCGCAAATGGCTCGTCAAACCGGAAGGAATTTTGAAAGAACGCCCAAGGGTAACGTTAATCTCTCGTCACTTCCCTAAGTGCTTTTGCAGAGATTTTGTCTGAAACGTCGAGTATCTCAATAGCCATGATCTTGTTATCGATAGAAAAATCAATGATTACGCCTTCATCTACTTCCTTGCTTGATTCGTATTCACCTTCTTGAAACTTTATACGAATAGCATCCGCCTTGGAGTCGAACTTTATTTTCATGCTGCGTACCTTCCCGGTCGTGTGTAGTAAGCCGTAATGATTATATAAGCTTTTGCGTCGACGCTATAGACTACTCTAAGCAGCTTGTTGCCGATGAGTTTTTGTGCAACCTTTCTGCTCTTTTTTCCTTCCCGCACCTGGTCTGGGGACAGGACAACGTCTTCAACGAGATGGCCTGCTCCCCTTTCCGGGTCCATCCTAAATGATAAAAGCCTGTTTCATCTGGCCAGGTATACCTGGCCAGATGAAACAGCGAACTCGCTGGGGGCCAGGCTTCCCAGCGCGCTGTGTGGACGTACTTCGTTGTATTCTCTGCGCCAGAGCTCGATCTTGTACTTGGCTTCTTCCAAGGACAAGAACCAGTTCTGGTTCAAGCATTCTTCCCTGAACTTGCCGTTGAAGGACTCGATCACAGCATTGTCCGTGGGTTTTCCTGGGCGACTGAAGTCCAACTGGACTCCATTCAAGTAAGCCCAGAGATCCAAAGACTTCGATGCGAACTCCGGTCCGTTATCCACCTGGATCTTCTCAGGCAGGCCACGGCCCTTAGCCAACTCTTCAAGGACTGCGACCACATGGTCGCCACTGAACCGTGTCTCGGCTCGAATTGCAAGGCTCTCACGCGTAAAGTTATCGACTATCGTCAAGATGCGGATCCGACGCCCACCGAAGAGTGCATCGGACATGAAATCCATGCTCCAGATTTCGTGGGCGCCGGTGGCTTTTCTTCGATCCACCCGCGCCTTACCACTTCTATGCCTCTTCGGCCTCTTTTGACGCATGGTAAGGCCCTCTTCTGAGTAAATACGATAAACCCGCTTGTGATTCACCTGCCATCCTTCACGCCTCAAGAGCACATGAAGACGACGGTAGCCGTAGCGCACGCGGGAAGCGGCAAGATCCCGAAGACGAATTCGTAGGACAGCCTGATCGTCACGGAGGAGCTGGCGACGCATTGTTGAACGAGCAAGGTGCAGAACACTGCAAGACCGCCGCTCGCTCACCTGGTAACTTACCTGTAACTCCCTCGCCAGGACCCGTTTTCGATCAGGCTTCAGAGCTTTTTTGAGAGCACATCCTGAAGCATCTTCTTGTCCAGGCTCAGATCTGCCACTAGCTGCTTCAGCTTGCGGTTTTCCTCCTCGAGCTGTTTCAGGCGGCGTAACTCCGCAATCCCAAGCCCACCGTACTTCTTTTTCCAGCGGTAGAAAGTCTGCTCAGTAATGCCCAGCTTGCGGACGATCTCCCCGATCGCCGTGCCTCCCTCATGCTGACGCAGAGCAAACGCAATCTGCTCCTCGGTGAATCGGCTCTTTTTCACGGAAAATTCCTCTCCATTCTAAAAGCCAAATTCTACGAGATTTTATCATTTCGGATGGAGCAGTTTTTGGGGGGCAGGTCATCAGTCGTTGCCGTAGCGACGTCGGTGGGTCTGACGCGTGGGGGCTATTTATCCTGACGCGGCCTCGCGTGTTCCTGCGGGCATCCACCGTCGCTTGAGAACCGGTCCTCGCGGCATTTCGATTCAGAAACACGATCGGTGAAGCTGCAATGGACTGGAAGAAGTTGTGGCGTGCACCCGGCTTTCTCCGAATCGCTCTACCGCCGCCTCCGTTCCTTCTTCCGAATGGTGAGAACCGTCTGCGAAGAATCCCGACGTCAGCCCCTTCGAAACGAAAGACGTGCGTGCCGATACGGTCCAAAGTGAGTAGTCCATAATGGCTAATACTCAAGCTGACCTTGGGAAGCTATCCTGTTTCTGGCTGGAAAGTTGTGGGGAGGTTTTTCCGAGGAGGGGAAATGGGCGCTTTTCTCAGAGCTTTGTGTATGTCCAGCGGGTGACTCGCGAAAAGCCTGTATGGGAACCTGTACCAGGGAGGCGGCCTAGTTCTCCTGGAGAAGGAATACACGGGCGACTCGACCCTCACGTCGGTGCTTGAAACCGCACATCACAGTCATCTGAGAGACATGCACATGGAAGAATAACAAGAGTCGTTTTCCTTCTTCGAGCAGCGAAAAGCTGTGATACAGTCTCGTCGCCTCGGCCCTTATCCATCCAATTCACTATGACGGAGAATCCACAGTGCCCTATCCTCAGCCCAATTTGGCAGTACTCGACACTCAGCCTGGCTCATTGGACCAATACCATTCAATTGTCCAAGGAAGCGAACTATTGCCGCTTTTCGTAGACAATGCGCGAGGACTACTTTCTCTATTGGGAAGCGAGACAATCGCCGTCGCAATTGTTCATTTGTTCGGTAATCAGAACCAGACTATTGACCTGATCTCGCAAATAGCAACCATCTCTCCCAGTACTGTCGTACTATATCCGACGTGCCATCGTGGAACAGAATTGTTGCAGAGAGCAAAAAAGGCTGGTGCTTTCAGCACCCCAGACCGCAAGAAGCTTCTTCAGTTCGATACGGCACCCGAGATCCTTGAATCTGCGATTCAGGAACACCAGAAAAGAAAGGAGCGTGATGCGACCGGGGGATTCGTGACCTTTAACCGTCTTCTCTTAAGCATGCTTCGGCGTTTCAGCGTCGCCGCCGGGACTCTTCAGTTGCGCCGAAAAGGAAAACAACCGTTTCCTATACAGGATGAGTACGATGTTCAGGAGCTTTTGTACGTGGCGCTCCGAATGGTGTTTGACGACGTCATGCGAGAGAGCCCGACACCTCTGGACGCGGGCGCCTTCAAGAAGGTGGACCTTTACATACCTTCACTACGACATTTAGTTGAGATTAAAGTTGTTCGTGACGCGAAGCACGCCACAAAAGTAGCCGAAGAGATAAAGGTAGATATAGAAAGCTATTACAAACACGAAAATTTATCGATATTAGTAGCCTATATTTACGACCCACAGCGGCGTATCCGTAACCCGCAAGTTGTTGAAAACGACCTCTCGGGCGTCCGTGAGATTAGAGGTGTTAGATTCGACGTGGTCGCCATAGTAGCAACATAGTTCGAGCAGAATTCAGAGATGAATGAGTCCCAAGTAGGAATCGCCAAGCATGCACTCGATGGATTACGTACCGCTTCGCAGTGTGATTTGCTGACTTGTTACTTTCACAACCCATATTCCGAGCTCTATTGGATCTTCCACAAGATAGGCGACTTCGATTTCGAAAGCCATGTGGAAGGCCCTATCACAGTGTTGGGAGTCAGTTCGTCACGAATGCGCGCGAACAAGGACGATGAAGCGCACATCGTGGTTCTAGAGCCCCACTACTACTGTGACCTCTTGTTTGTTGATCACGGCAAAGACCAGTTCTCGTCTCTGTCGCAAAGCTTTGGGCACGCCAGTTTCGTCCAACGGGAACGAATCAAGCAAACCATTCGGATTCGACTGTATAGGTGTAACGGCGAGGGGGATTCTTCGCAAGAAGTCGTGATTTTTTTGAATTATCGAGATGCCCATCCCTGGGGCAATTCTGAAGACCCGGAATCACGCCCTATCATGGCAAGACTGATACGCGAGTGGGTGTCGCTGTTTGAGCACCTGTTTCTCGATCTCTCGCTACAGCCACGGATCCGTGAATTCGATGCCTGGAAGGTGCGGTCGCTACAAGTTAACTTTGCCCAAAAGACCGGAGAAACTTTCGGGCATGACGCCCAGGCAGTGTCTCAGGAGCTCTACTCGCTTATAGTCCAATACGCAGTTCGCATTATCAATCCTGGTCGCAATACTCTCTGCACGCTGTCTCTCATTGATGCGGACAACAAAGTTCGCGTCCAATCGTACTGGCCTTCGACTGTGTCCGGAGCGGTTAAGAGACCCCACCATGGGATTGTCGACTGGTCAGCTAGAACTGGTAATATTTTGTATCTTCGAGATATTTGTGAATACAAGATGAAGTTTCAACAATACAGCAGAGGGGACATAGAACGCTCAGAGGTTCTTCCTGAGTACTATTCATGCCATCCTAACTCTCAATGCGAGTTGGCCTGCCCGGTTCTTCTCGGCAGCAAAGTGATAGGTGTCCTGAATCTGGAGGCGGACACACCCAGTGCTTATGATGACGGACACATACTTCTGCTCCATCAATTTTCTACAACCGTAGGGCTCGTAGCTCGACAGGCTTCATTGTGGAACACCATCAACACGATGCTTGCCCAAGGCGTGAGTCTGCTCCGTGCCGAAAGCCTGGAAAGTATATTTCAGACCATCAAGAAGACGGTTGTCGGATTACGGTTCAAAACCGATCTGTTTGACCTTACCAAGAACGCATGGCACGGCGGTCGGTCGGATTCTACTCCGTGTCCGAGGAAAGACGGATTTACAATGTGGATCCGAGATAAAAAGACCCCGGTCGCAGTAACGAAAATCGCTGTTGCTGATGACAAAGTTTGGAGCGAGGTGTACGTGGCGAGAAATTACGGAGAGCACGAGCAGCCTATTTCGTGGGATCGTGCTACCGAGTCTGACAATCTACCACAAGTGATACACGCTGAATTTTTCCTGACAAGAAAATCTATTTCAACCTTGTTGGGGTTTCCGATTCTGCTTGGTAATGAGGTAAAGGGTGTATTGTGGGCCTCAAGCTCGAGAGAACTAAATTCCTTGCGGGATGATGAAGTGTGGCTTGCATCTGCGACGTGCCGCTTTGCTACGCTCGCGCTTGAGATCAGAAGCCACGTGCCTACTACGTGATTGGAAACATTACTGAGGTCCGACAACGAGGACAAATAATGATTTGTGGGTAGGGTGTCCAACGTCAGCAAAAATGGCAGAGTTTTCACAAATATCCTAGGTTGCACTCATCAAGGCTTACGGGCCATGGCCCGTAAGCCTTGATGCGGCGATTCGGCTCCACATACTGGTACCTACCAGGAAGGAGCTATTCATGCCAGAGAAGGATGTTGTCAAACAGATTCGTCGTGCCACGCGCCGCAAGTTCTCTGATCAACGAAGGCGACGCCCGTACCTGGTGCGAGGCCGTCGCGGACTGCGAGGACCTCGTGCTCACTGTTGAAGACGGCTTCGAGCTGGCGGAGCATGCTGTTGGGGACACTATCGTGTCCGACGACTGGCGCTACCCGAACGTGCGGGAGACTTACAGTCTCATGTTCTACGGCCGCCTCACCAGCGTACTGGACACGGTTGACGCAGCAAACGTCACCCACCCGGCCCAGTTGTTACTGACCGAAACTTTGATCCATCCGTTCTTCGGCCACCATATAAACGGTATAGGTTCGTCTACGGTACAAGAGGGTGCACACGCATACGGCGTCAGTTACTTTAGGGTCAATATAGGCAACTCGCCAGTAACGACGCAGTTGGACTTTGTGTCGAATATACAGGCCGTCCGCAACGCCGACCCGTAGGCTTCTCCCCCGCAGTGCCAGGTGAAGAGAGCGCGGGACGGAACGCTCCGAAAAACCATTCGAGTATGCCGTCCCGCGAGTCAGCTGCTTCGCACAAGATTTGCGAAGCCCGGTGGGTTTGCAGATTCTGAAGACCTCACTCCACGGTGAGGTTGTAAAAGATTATGAGACGGAACGTATCGCAACCACCAAATCCGAGGATTCCCCTGACCGCTCTCGTTTGCGCTCGTTGCTTGTTCACTGATTTGTGGCTCCGATAGCCTGCAAGGCAGTTTCGGTTGTTGCGCGGTGGCCCAGATAAAGCCTACCAGCTCCCGCGCGACTGCTGTCATGGCCTGCTGGATGTTTCGCTCATTTTCATTAGTTGCCAACGATCAGAGTATAGTCGATGGTCAGTTGAAAGAAGCTCAGTGGGTCTTCCGAGAATACGAGTTTCCCGAAAAAGTGTATGTGGTGCGTCCCTTTTCTCAGCGGCGCCATGAGGATGTAAACGCCGGAGTCGGCGAATCGCAGTGGTCTGGGAATCGGGCAGGGAATTATCTCTCCGGTGTCCGGATCTGTTTCCTCAGTCGCGACTTCCACGAAGGGGTCGTCCTCGTCTAGGGTGAAGTCAAAAGGTGACGAAAAGGTGAGAAACCTGTCCAGGTTCTCGATCGACGTCCCGTCCACCTCGGCCTCGACTGTGACGTTCGGGGCGGTCGGGTCCGGCGCGAACTCCTTCGCACACTCGACTAGCTCTTCGTCGGTCGCGGTGCAACTGGGAAAGTTGGCCTCAAAAGTATCGCACCCGGTATTGAGGATCGGAAAGAAGATGAACTTTCCCTTCGGGACCTGGCAGACACGGTCTGCCTCCGCAATAAACGCGAATGGATTGTCAGGGTCGACGATCGCAAAGGCGCCCCCGAGAAACCAAACGTTGCCGCTTTGACCCGCATCGCAGTTTTCACCAGTCTCGTCGGCGAGGGGGTGATCGGTCGCTGGAAGGGACAAGGCCCACTGCCACCACCTGGCCGCCAACCTCGAATACAGCTGTGAGTTCTGGCCGTTGCGCGGTAAGACCCGAGGGCCTGCGCTTGCTCCGAAGCCGTCGCCGCAAGCGAGTGCCGGCTCAAGACCGCCGCTGAATTGCCAGCTCAGAAAGTGGACCACGTCACTGAGGTCGCGCAAGCCGTCGCCGTTGGAATCACCGTTCTCGACGGCGGTGTCGGCCCCACCGCAAAGCGCCAGCGGCACAGGCGGAGCGGTGTCCCGGAAGAGGTAGCTCACGAGGTGGACTGCGTCACTCAGCTCCCTCGTCAGGTCACCGTTCGTGTCGCCGTTGTCCAGGGCGTATTCCACTGTCTCTGCGGAGAGCTCCCTCGCAGACACGGTCAGCAGGAGAGCTGCTGTCATCAATGCTGAAATCGCAAAGCGTGTACTCATGACTCGAGTCTCCTTACAAGTACAGAAAAGGTAAACCGGCATGAAAGCTCACCAAGATGTCTAATGAGGCACCCTCCTTTCTTTGAACAAGCTGGCAAAGGTACAGAGAAGCGTCCCACCTGCCCGGACATGTAGCTCTTCTACTCCAAACTCAAATGGGCGCAAGTCGGCTATGGAGATGTCATCCCGACTGCGTACGCTATGGAAACCTTGCGAGTCGGGCGGCGACTAATCGTCCAGCGTCCTTGCGACAGAATAATAGGCGCCGAGGACGGCCAGGATGAGATCCCTCTGATCGCTGACCTCCAGCTTGCGGTGAATGCGCTGACAGTACGTCTTGACGGTGCCCAGCGCCAAACCAAGCTCTAGTGCTATGGCCAGCATCTTCTTTCCGTCGAAAATCTGTTGCACCACCTCTAACTCGCGCTCG
>Ga0315336_1006977_pt1 | contig 11170 bp, 8 predicted proteins | sample ASW5metaG_FD_204512 | JGI IMG/M metagenome (GOLD analysis project Ga0315336, IMG submission 204512) | Ammonia-oxidizing marine archaeal communities from Monterey Bay, California, United States - ASW #5 | ecosystem: Environmental > Aquatic > Marine > Intertidal zone | place: USA: California... | reverse complement strand
GCGGCATTCAAAGACCGAAACCGGAGCGAACGGAGCATCGATCGTGAGAAGAGAACGAAAACCTTGCATCTGAGCCTCGGATTGGAGTACCCTAACCGTGCCGGAATGGCCAAAACGGAAATCCCAGGTACACTAGGTCGGAGTCTTTTGGTTCTGGAGAAAACGCATGCAGGTGAATCGCAGGGAATGGTTGTCAGGCAGCCTGGCCGCCGCATCGTCCGCGGCCTTGGCCGGTTGTAGCGCCGGCTCTCAGGCTGAGACAGGTGATGTCCTCTCGCCCGTCGTTTCGGGTGGTGTTGTTGATTGGGAGGCGGTCCGCAACCGGTTTCCCCGCGCGCTCAACGAGACGTACTTCAACTGCGCCGCGCAGCACCCGCTCGGTATTCATACCGTCAGAGGGTTTGAGCGCTATATCGACTTCATGCACAACGGCCCAGGCGGAGGCCGCGAGGACTTTTGGGGGACCGGATACCGCGAGATGAAACCGGCGTTCGCGCGGCTGATCAACGCCAAGCCCGAAGAGATCGCTTACTGCGCCGGAACGACGGTCGGCGAGAATCTGGTCGCCAGCGGCATGGATCTCAGCGGCGGCAATGTCGTAACGAATGACCTGCACTACACCGCGTCACTGGCGAACTACCTCACACGCCGCGACAAGTTTGGACTCGACGTTCGCATCGTCAAGCACCGCGACTGGCGCATCGATATCGCCGACATGGAGAAGGCGGCCGACAAGAACACAAAGCTGATCTCAGTGTCGTTTGTCTCGTCGGTGAATGGCCATGTTGAAGACTTGAAGAAACTCAGCGATCTGGCGCACTCTCACGGAGCGTATCTGTTCGCCGACATTATTCAAGGCTGCGGCGCGACTCCTATCGATGTGAAGTCCATGGGTATCGATTTTGCTGCCTGCGGTATGTATAAGTGGCTGCAAGGCGAGCACGGATTTGGATTCATGTATGTGAAGGAAGATCTGCAAGGCACAGCACTTAAGGGGACGCAATTCACCGGGCACCCGGACTACAACTACAAGCCTTGGACGGATTCACCGGATCCCGCCCAGCCCGAGTTCATCCCCCATCCCCAACAAGGCATCGCGCAGTTTCAGTGCAGCACGCCGGCCGTGATCAACTACGCAGGCCAGCTCGAATCTTTCCGCTTTATTGAGGATCTCGGTATCGAGAATATTCGGGCCCATGCCCGTGAGCTAACCAGCAGGCTCGAGAAAGAGCTGCCTCCTCTCGGATTCACCCTGATCACGCCCGAGGGTTCTGAATCGGGTATTCGTGCCTTCCTGCACCCCAACACCGAAGAGGTGCGGGCTAGGATCACCCGGGCCAACGAAGAGGGACGTGCGAACATTTCGATCAGCGGAGCGAACTCCGCGCTCACCGTCGGCCGCGGCGGCAATCAGGTGCGCTTCTCGGTCTCCGTCTATAACAATCATTCCGATGTGGACAAGGTGCTGGACGTTTTGTCGTAGTGGAAACCATCTCACACGCTATTCTACTAGACGCTACGTGTTTCGCGATTTATAGTAGAGGTACGCTCGGCGGCCGATCCGTGCCGTTGCGGACTCTTAAGAGGACTTTTATGCCTATCAATCGACGTCAGTTTCTTGGCGCGGCGGGAGCCGCTGTTGCCACGACCGCCGCGGGGTGCGGAAACCAAGGGGACGCCTCCCCGACTCTCTCGGACGTGGCGTCCGTGCGTGAGAGCTTTCCACGAGCCGTACAGCAGGTCTATCTTGACTGCGCCTCGCACACACCGCTGAGTATGCACACGCGCCAGGGGATGGACAAGTACATGGACTTCCACATGTACGGTGCCGGGGAAGGACGCGGCGAATACGCCGGCGAAGCGATGCGGTCGGTGAAAGGGCAGTTCGCGCGCCTGATCGGCGCCAAGCCGTCAGAGATCGCATTCGTTCAGAACACGAAGGCCGGAGAGGATGTCGTGGTGAACGGCCTCGACATCCAGGCGTCGGGCGCTAACGTCGTGACGAACGACCAGCACTACGCCGGCTCGATTCACAGCTATGTGGGCCGTAAGAAAGCGGGAATGGACGTTCGCATCATCCGCGCGAAGGACTGGGTCGTCGATCTTGACGACATGGAAGCGGCGATTGACGACAAGACCAAACTCGTAGCCATCACGCTGGTTTCGAACGTCAATGGCCACGTCCAGGAAGCCAAGGCTCTCGCCGATATGGCTCACGCCAAAGGGGCGCATATCTACGCCGACATCATTCAGGCCGCGGGCGCCGTCCCCGTCGACGTAAAAGCATTAGGACTCGACTTCGCTGCGTGCTCAAACTACAAGTGGCTGCAGGGCTGCCGAGGATCGGGCTTCTTGTATGTTCGGGAGGAACTACAAGGCACGGCTGTTAGAGACCTCTTGTTTCCCGGCTACGTTAGCTTCAACTACCCACCCTGGGTCGATCCGGCCGACGAGTCCAACGAGGCCATGCCGTACTCTCCGCCGACGAATGCGGGCCGCTATGAGGCCGGCAACACTGCGCGCGAGGGCTACTGCGGCCAGTATGAGTCGTTCAAGATGATGGAAGCGATCGGCATGGACAATCTCTTCGCCCACAACAAGGCGTTGGTTGACCGCATCCGTAAGGAAATGCCTGAGAGCAAGTACAAGTGCATCACGCCCGAGGGCGCGCGCAGCCCGATCATCGTGTTCATCCCCGCCGACTACGAGGGTACACAGGCGAAACTCAAGCAGGCAAATATCCAGGCCACCATGACCGGGAACCGCCTGCGGGTCTCCCCAAACGTCTACAACAACCAGGAAGACATCGACAAGCTGCTGAACGCCCTGGCGTAAGCTTGATCCACAAGGAGCGGCCATGAATCTCGATCGCCGATTATTTCTCGCGGGCGGCGTAGCGGCGTCCGTTGCGTCACAACTCGGATGTGGGCAGGGCAGTGAAGCCGCCCCGACCCTAGGCGACTTGGGCAGCGCACGCCAGGATTTCCCGCGGAACACCAACGGCGTCTACATGAATCACGCCTCGCAGCACCCAGTCCGCATGCAGACGGCCCGGGTGATGCAGCAGTACGCTGACTACCTCGCTAACGAGTGTACGCGGGCTGGCTGGTACGAGGCATCGGACGAAGCGAAAGGATTTGCCGGCGCCTACAAGAACGAAGTTAAGGAGCTGTTCGCGAAGCTCATCAATGCGAAACCGTCAGAGATCGCGTTCTGCCTGAGCACAACTGTCGGAGAGAACATCGTCGTAAACGGCATGGGGATTCAGGAGTCCGGCGGCAACGTCGTGACCAACGACCTCCACTACTCAAGCTGCCTCTACAACTACAAGATGCGCCAGGAACGCGGGCTCGACGTGCGCATCGTCAAGCACAAAGACTGGCAGCTTGATCCGGCGGATTTCGAAGGCGTCATCAATGGGGATACGAAGCTCGTCGCGCTCACCCTTGTTTCGAACGTCAACGGTCTGCTCGCTCCTGTAAAGGAGATCGCCGACATCGCGCACCGCAACGGCGCGTATGTCTACGCCGACATCATTCAAGGCTGCGGAGCGGTGCCGATCGACGTACAGGCGATGGGGATCGACTTCGCGTCGTGCTCGACCTACAAGTGGCTGATGGGTTTGCGCGGGTTCGCGTATCTCTACATCAAGGATGACCTTCAGGGAACGGTGGTCAAACCTACCGAGTTCGGCGCAGGAGTTGGCTTCAACTATCAACCCTGGGTCGAGAACCCGGACCCTACCAAGGGTGAGATCCTCTACAACCCGAAGCAGAAGGCCTCGCAGTACGAAGTCGGAAACGTATCGAGCATCGGGGCGGTTTGCCAGCGGGAAGCGCTGAGCTTCATTCACCGCACGGGTGTAGATGCGATCCAAACCCACGCAACGCCGTTGACCGACTTTCTACAAGAAGAGATGCCGAAGATAGGCTATGAGTCGATTACCCCGAAGGGGAATCGGAGCCCGATCGCGACCTTCCGTGTTCCTGATCCAAAGGAGGCCGAGAGGCGGCTCAATGAGGCGAAGATTGAAGTCACGCTGCGGTTCGGCAATCAGATGCGGGTTTCGGTCTCGGTCATGAACAATCAGGAAGACGTCGAAGCGTTGGTCGCGGCGTTGGCCTAGTAAAATGATAAGATCGATTTGATCAGCGGAGATTCCAATGAAATTTGACCGCCGTGATTTCCTGGCTGGTTCGGCCGCTCTCGGCTCTGGGATGTTTTTCGGGTGCAGCGCCGCGGATTCGAAGACGTCCGAGGTTGCCGCTCTGCAGGCTGAGGACGCCAGCTTTGAGACCGCGCGCGCCGCTTTCCCTTGGTCGGCGAAACAGGTTTACCTCAACAACGCGGGCCGCCATCCTTGCGGGATGCACGCTGTGAACGCGGCACGGGAGTACCTGGAGTTTATCCTCGGAGGACCCGGCGACGGCGCGAACTTTGGCGCGAAGCAGTTCCACGAAGTGAAGGAACTGTACGGCCAACTGATCGGCGCGAAGGCGTCGGAAATCGCGCTGACGCAGAGCACGCTGATCGGCGAGAATCTCGTTGCCCTCGGCCTCGGGTTACATCATGGCAACGGCAACGTTGTTGTTGACGAGTTGCACTACCATGGCGGCAGCTATATCTATCGACGCCTCCAGGACGCCGGGCTCGAACTGCGCGTCATCAAACAGAAGGATTGGCAGGTCGGCCCCGAAGAGTACGAGAAGGCGATCGACAAAGACACCAAGCTCGTTTCCCTTACGCTTGTTTCCAATATCAATGGGTTCCACTACGACTCGAAAGCGATCAGCGACATCGCGCACGCCCACGGTGCTTACGTCTACGCGGATGTCGTGCAAGCTGTCGGTTGCGTTCCTGTCGATGTGCGTGCGATGGGCATCGACTTCTGTTCGGCTTCGACTTACAAATGGCTGATGGGGATGCGCGGCCTGGGGTTGTTCTACGTGCGCGAAGAGTTGCACGGCGAAGTCCTCAAGCCCATGATGTACGGCGACAAGCAGTACGCGAACTTCGAGTTCCACTACTTCCCCGGGAGCCCTCCGGGAGAGACGCCGATCAGCTACCAGTCTCGCGAAGGAGCCGAGATGTACGAGATCGGGAATGTCTCGAACATCGCCGGCGCCGCCCAACGCGAGGCGTTAAAATACATTCTGAAACTCGGCGTCGACAACATCCTGGCCCATGCCAAACCGATGTGCGACAAGCTGATCGCGGAGTTGCCGAAGCTCGGCTACCCCTGCATCACGCCGCCCGGCAGCCCGACGCCCATTACGGGGTTCCTGGTCGAGAACCCCAAAGAAACCAATGCCAAGCTGAAAGCAGCGAACGTCGTAGCCAAGATCAAGTGGAAGCAGCTGCGCGTTTCGCCCACCGTCTTCAACACCATGGCCGACGTGGATCAATTACTGGATGCGCTATCCTGACCGATTCTTTAGCGTTTACCCGCTGCCCCCTCCTGTGAGAGCTGTCATGAACCCTTATCGCCGTACCGTTGTTGCCTTTCTCTGCTTTGTCGTCTGCGCGTCCTCCGCCCTCGCCCAGTTCCCGGCCCGTAGCCGCTACGCCGGTGGCTATATGTACAACTACTACATGCCACCCAGCGCAAGCACGCCCTGGCGGCCGGCCTGGTCGCCCGACGGCAAGGAGATCGCGTTCTCGATGTCGGGGTCGCTTTGGAAGATCAAGGTGGGTGACACCACCGCCTACGAGCTAACCGCGAATAGCACCTACGACTCATCCCCGGCGTGGTCGCCAGATGGCCGCTGGATCGTCTATACCGCCGAGGACGGCGAAGGCATCAACGTGAAGCTCTTAAACGTCGCCACCGGCGAAAGCACCACTGAAACCGAGGGGAACAAGCTGCACGCCGACCCCGTCTGGTCGCCCGACGGCAAGACGATGGCGTACGTTCACAACGACCCCAATGGCCGCTTCCACATCTATACGCGCTCCTTCGACAACGGAAGCTTCGGCCAGCCCGTTCGTATCACCGAGCCCAACGATTTCGGTCGTTCACGTCTCTACTTCGCGCGCTACGACGACCACATTCAGCCGACCTTTTCACCCGACGGTAAGGAGATCATTCTTGTCTCGAACCGCGGCATCACGCTGGGTTCCGGCGCGATCTGGCGTGCGCCGCTTGAGCCGGACGCCATGTCGAAGGCCACGCGCATCCTGAGGGAAGAGACGCTCTATCGCACCAAGCCGAACTGGTCGCCCGACGGCAAACGCATTCTCTATTCGTCGCATCGCGGTAGCCAGTACGACAACCTCTACGTCTATCCGGTGCACGACGGCGAGCCGCTGCAACTGACCCGTGATCCATGGGATCACTTCGATCCCGCGTGGTCGCCTGACGGCGAAGGGATCGCTTACATCTCAAACGAGCACGGCCTTTCCGAGCTTCGGCTTCTCAAGACGTTCGGTGGGACGGACGAGCCGGTCGAAATCAAGCACCGCGTTTGGCGTCGTCCGATGGGCCGCATCGAAGTATTCATCAAAGACGACGCGACCGGAGAACTCACCGAATCACGTGTCTACATGAAGGCGTCCGACGGCAAGATGTACGCGCCGACGAACACCTACCAGCGCGTCGCCGCCCGTGCCGCCCGCGAAGACGTCTTCCACGCTCCTGGACGTTTCACGGTCGAAGTGCCCGTGGGCGACTTGGTCCTCGAAGCCGCCAAAGGGCCCGAGTACTGGCCATCACTAGGCAACTTCTACGTAAGCCCCAAGGGCGTCACCCGTATCGACATCGAGATCACGCGTATGACGAACATGAACGCGATGGGTTGGTGGAGTGGGTCCGACCACGTCCACATGAACTACGGCGGAAATCTCAACAACACACCCGAGTACATGCTCTTCGAAGCCAAGGCCGAAGACCTGGACCACATCGGCTGGAAGATCGCCAACAAAGACAATCGCGTCTTCGACACCCAGTACTACAAAGGCGAGCCGCTGCACTCACTGTCGGACGATCAGAACCTGATCTCATTCGGTGAGGAATACCGCCCGGCCTGGTACGGGCACATCAACTTCATCAATCTCACCAAGCACCTGGTTTCCCCCTTCACCACCGCTTACGAAGACACGGGGATCGCCAGTCTCTACCCGAGCAACACGGACATGTTCGCTGTGGCGCGCAAGCAGGGCGCGATCGGCGGCCACGTTCACCCTTGGGGGCGCGAGCCTTCGATGAATTCCGAGTACCGCGTGGCGCAGACCTATCCGGTCGATCTCGCGCTCGGCTCATTCGAGTACCTGGAGGTGATGACCAGCGCAGGGCACTACACGAACACCTCCAAGACGTGGCACCGCTCACTCAACTGCGGTTTCAAGGTTACGGCTTCCGCCGGTGAAGACTCAATCCTTAACCTGCAAGCCACGCCCATGATCGGCGGCGCCCGCCTGTACGCATACCTCGGCGAAAAGCTCACCTGGGATGGCTGGTTGGACGCGATCCGCGGTGGACGCACTCTTGTGACGAACGGCCCGCTGATTCAGTTCACGATCAACGGAGAGATCCCCGGCGCTGAGATTTATTTGCCCGCAGGCGGTGGGTCGGTCGAGGTGCGCGCGACGATGCAATCGATTGTGCCGCTCGATGCGTTCGAGATCATCCGCAACGGCAAGGTCGTCGAGACGATCCCGCTTGGGGATGACAAAGAGAAGGCCGTTTTCGAGAAACGCATCGAAGTGACCGAGAGCGGCTGGTACACGCTCAAAGCCAGCGGCGTCGGCATCAAGCACCCTATAGATGACGCCTACCCGGTTGCGGAGACGAGCCCGATCTACGTCTATGTCGGTGACCAGCCGATCCGATCCAAAGAAGACGCCGAATATTTCATCCAGTGGATCGACGATCTGATAACGTTATGGGACGGGTACGAGTACTGGCGCTCTGACCGCGAAAAGGCCCACGTGCTCGGGCAGTTCCGCGAGGCGCGTGCCGTCTTCGTCAATCGTCGCGACGAAGCGCGCTGACCGCCTCTAATCCCAAAGTTAGAGACGCTCAACACAGGAGCTAGTCATGTATTTCGTCAACGTTAGCTCTTGCCGCGGAGCCGGATATCTCGTAGCTCTTGCCTGACAGCAGCCGCGACAGCGTTTGCCCAGGACCTGTCCCGGCCGCACCCTGAGACCAACCCGGCAAGTATCCTGATGCTCGATTTGCCGGGCTCGGGGACGGACCCCGCGAAGGTCCGGCTTGATGAGCTACCGCGCGTGCCCGCCGAGCACGCCGTGCTCAAGGATGTGCGTGATCACGTCGGCAAGTCGGTCAACCAGCACGCCTACCTGGCGCGGTTCGATGACCTCTACTGGGCGATGTGGAGCGATGGTCCGGGCCTCCCGAAGCCAGGCGTTTCACCGGAGGCGCACCGCAACGTCGTGCCGGGCCATGACCGGCCTGGAACGCGTGTTTCTTACGCGACCAGCGAGGACGGCGTTCACTGGAGCGCCCCCGGTGACCTCAGCGGTCCGCCGCGCATCGACGGCTTTGGGTGGATCGCTCGCGGTTATTGGGTGCGCGACGGTGAACTACTGGCGCTCATTACGCACTTCAATACGCCAGGTTACCCTGGCCTCGGCCTCAGCCTCGAGGCCTTCCGCTGGGACAAAGACGCCGGTAAATGGGTCGCCCACGGCACCGTGCTCGATGACTCGATGAATAACTTCCCGCCGAAGAAGCTCCCTAACGGCCCATGGATGATGACCCGGCGCGACCCGCTGGTCCTATCGATCAGCGAAGACGGCCTCGTTTACACGCGGATGTTCTACCTTGTGGGCGGCCGGCACATTGATTACCCGCACATCATCGAGCACGACGGCCATCTGCTGATCGCCTTCTCCGGGGCGAAGCAAACGATGGAAGTTCTCAAGGTGTCGCTCGACGACGTAGACACCTTGCTGGCGACGGCCCCCTGAGGAGTCCGCCGCCCAGCAATATCAGTGGCGTCGGGCCGCTAGAGTGCGGCGATGATGCCGATCTCGACGTTGTACTGTGGCGCGGCCAGTTGGGAATTTACGCACGCGCGGCACGGCGTGTCGCCCGGAGACAGCCAGGCATCCCACACGGCGTTCATCTCTTGGAACTTGGTCATGTCGGCAAGCCAGATGGTGGCGGACAGCAGCTTCGACTTGTCGGTGCCGGCTTCGGCGAGCAAGTTGTCGATCCGGTCGAGGACGTTCTGGGTTTGTTCGGCGACGGTGCCGTTTTGCGCGTCCTGGGCGACCTGCCCGGCTAGATAGACGGTGTCGCCATGGATGACGATCTGGCTCATGCGCGCACCGACTTGCAGTCGTTTGATACTCATCTACTACTCCTTGTTGAATATGAGGGGTGTTTGATTTCGGGATCAGGCCGCTCGGGCCGATGCCCAGTCCTGGGGCCAAGCCCCGATACCAAACCAGATTCTACCTTGGACGCGCCGTGCAGTGCTGACAACGCGATCCCAGTGCACGATGGATCAGGGCGGATTGGGTTCTCTTCGTGCGGGGAGTGTTACTGATGTTTCAGGCGGTCGGGGGGGTAATTGGCTGAAGGGGTTGCGTTGAAATTGTTGTGACTGGGGTTGTGGGAGATGTCAAGGAATGGGAGAAATTTCGTCCTCACGCTGTATAGCTAGCAAATGGTGTGGGTTTGGTTGCCGAGAACGTTGTGCGGGACCTAAAGTACAACTTATTCTGGAGTGATGGGGCGGAATAGCGGGTAGGAGCTGAGTGGCGAACACTCGGTTGGGGCAGATTGGTAGTGAAGAGCCTTGAGGTTAGTAGGCGGCTTTGGCGCCTGACGGTACGGTTGTTGCCGTTGGGGACGATCGTCGCGCTCTCGACAGCCTTCGCCCAAATTCCCGCGCCGTGCACGATCGAGACGATCGCCGGCGGAGGTATCGCCTACAGTGGGGATAGTGGCTCGGCATCGGACGCCGAGTTTCAGTATGTCGCGGACATCCTTTTCGACGATGAGGGCAACCTGTTCATCGCCGACTTCGGGAATCACACCGTGCGGAAGGTTGACACGGGCGGGATCATCACGACAATTGCTGGTGTGGGTACGCCCGGGTTTAGCGGTGACGGCGGGCCGGCGACGTCAGCCGAACTGGATGAACCGCGTGCCATTGCACTCGATCCGACTGGCAATCTGTATATATTCGACTCCGACAACGCGCGTATTCGCAAGGTGGATACGAATGGTGTGATCACCACGATCGCCGGGAATGGGACTTACGGGTTCAGCGGCGACGGTGGCCCGGCGGTGGAGGCCCAGTTTGGAACCGAAGGGCGCATTACGGTTGGGCCGGACGGCGCTCTCTACTTGGTTGACAAATGGAATCATCGCGTACGGCGCATTGAGATAGGCGGGTCGATTCGTACTGTAGTTGGTACGGGGCCGACGACTTCACGGACTGGCTCCAGAGAGATCTTCGCCGGAGACGGTGGTCCTTCCGAAGACGCGTTTCTGTCAGCACCCAGGGATCTGGCTTTCGATATCGAGGGCAGACTTCTCATCGCGGATACCGAAAATCAAAGAATCCGAAGAGTAGCCCTGGACGGGACGATCTTGACTATCGCCGGTAGAGGATACAACTCCTGGGATTGGCCAATTGCCGGGCAGTCAGCACTGTCGGTGAGCGTTGGGAAGGTGTTACGAGTCCTTCCTCAGGCGTCCGGTGAAACCTTCTTCACCTCGAGTGGCATTGGCGGTATTTGGGCCGTGGGCTCGGACGGATTGATCCAGCGTGAGAACACCACGGGTTTGCGTGGGATGACTCGAATCGACACTACTGATGGAGGCCGCCTGTTCGGCCACCTAACAGGGGCAGAGGTCTCTGAACTACAGCCGGATGCGAGCCTTATCCGCTTCGCGGGCGAAGCCCGTACGGGCCTGTGGGGTGACGGTGGGCCGGCCACGGATGCCTTTATCTGGAGGGTACAGGATGTAGCTGCTGATAGTATCGGAAACCTCTATGTCCCGGAGGACATCATGCACAAAGTTCGTGTCGTTTCGCCCACCGGGACGATCAGCACCTTTGCGGGGACTAGTGGACTGTCGCAGAGATAGTTTTACCATGGCGGATGCGGCGTGAAGGTTTCGAATACTTCCAGCGGAACGGTTTGGCGTCTTTCGAGTAGGCGTTGATGTAGCGGCGTAGTTTGCGAGCTA